>JAABUP010005290.1_pt1 | contig 19823 bp, 20 predicted proteins | sample 5559201 | NCBI WGS metagenome assembly JAABUP01 (sample SAMN10711887, study PRJNA513373) | rock metagenome | isolation source: Antarctica rocks | place: Antarctica
GGATGCGCCGCGCCTCCGGGTCCGTGACCCCGCTCAGGTCCAGGTCGTCCAGCATCCCTGCTCTACCCCACCGTGCGCCTACTCATTGGCCCCAGTATACCTGCCCCCGTGTTTTTAGAGTGATACCACAAACCCACGTTACGCTCGACTCGCGCCCGCGCTGATCGCGCTGATCATCGCGCAACTGCTCCCCGCGTTTGCCACTACCCCCTCGATGCGCGCCCGAGCTATGACGACAACGAGCGTTGCATCTATGCAAAAAATCTCACTTTCGCAACGGCAATCTGCTCCGCAAAGGAATGTCGCACAGTTTGCCGCGACCCTGGCGGAGCGGCCTGCCGACGAGCGGGCGACGGACGGCGAAACGCTATTGACGACGCAGACGCCGGCCGACGCGAACGCGAGCGATAACGGTGTTAGCTATGAGTTGGGCCTCGCTTTCCAAGGGACCCGGCCGGGCCGCATCACGGCCATCCGCTACTGGAGGGCGCGGGGCGATAGCGGGAAGCACGTAGGGACGCTCTGGGCGCCCGGACGGTCTGTCCTGGCGCGCGTCACCTTCAAGCACGAGACCGCCTCGGGCTGGCAACAGCAAGACCTGCCCACGCCGCTGCCCATCGCGGCCGGCGTGACCTACCTTGTCTCGGTCAACGCCAATCACTATTTCCCCGACACGCACGACGGCTTGGCCGCCCGGATCGTCAACGGCGACCTCCGCTCGGTCGTCGGCGCCAACGGCGCGTTCGGGCCGCCGGGGTCCTTCCCTACGCGGTCGTACCGGAACAGCGACTACTTCCGCGACATCGTCTTCGTCCCGGCGGCCGGTCCCACCTCGACAGCGACGGCGCCGGTCCCGCCGACCAAGACGGCCACGCCGAAGCCGACCAGCACGGCCACGCCGAAGCCGGCGCTCCCGACGGCGACCGCCACTCGGACGGCGCCTCCGACCACGCCTCCGACAGCGACAGCTACAGATAAGCCCACCAGCACGTCTACCCCGTCGCCGATCGCGACACGGACGGACACCCCGTCACCGAGCAGCACCGCGACCGCCGCGCCGACTGATACGGCTCCCCCCCTCCCCATCGCCTCCACCACACCCTCACCCACGTCCTCCGCGACCAGCACGGAGACACCGACACCGATCCCATCCACCGCGACGGATACATCGGTTCCCACCGGCACGTCAACGCCGACGGCCACCAACACCGCGCCCCCGTCCCCCACCGCGCCCCCGTCCGCCACCGCCACCGCGACGGCCACCGATACCGCGACGGCGACGAGTACGCCCTCTCCCATCGGGACCGATACCGCGGTTCCCACCGACACGAGCACGCCCGTACTCGTACCTGCGTCCACCGATACCGCGGTGCCGACGGCCAGCCCGACCAGCACGAGTCCGGCAGTGTGCGCGGGTGCCGCTACGCCCGTGGCCACCGGCACAGCGGTCGCGGGCGAGACCCTTTTCACGGATCAAACGCCAACCAGCCCGAACGCGAACGATAACACACCTTACGAGTTGGGGGTAAAGATCCAGAGCGCCAAGCCCGGCCGCATTACGGCGATCCGCTATTACAAGGCGGCTAGCGATAGTGGGCCGCATTGTGGGACGGTGTGGGCGTCCGATGGGACGATCCTCGCCCGCATCGCGTTCTACGGCGAAACGGCCTCGGGCTGGCAGCAGCAGGCCCTCAACGCGCCGCTGCCCATCCAAGCCGGCACGACTTACGTCGTTTCCGTCAACGCTAACGGCTACTTCGCCGACACGCTCGGCGGCCTGGCGACTCAGGTAGCGAACGGGGACCTGCGGTCGGTCGCCGACAACAACAACGGGGTCTACGGCGCCCCCGGCGTCTTGCCGACGACTTCGTACCAGAACAGCAACTACTTCCGCGACATCGTGTTCGCCCCCGACGCGACCGCCGCGACCGCGACGCCCACGCCGGGCCTAACGGACACGCCGGACGCCGCCAGCGCCACGCCGACGGCAATAGGCATGCCCACGCCAACGGCGACAGGCGCGCCCACGTCGACGGATACGCCGGCGACGGCGACGGATACGCCGGCGACGGCGACGGATACGCCAGCGGCGGGCGGCGAGACCATCTTCACGACGCAGACGCCGGCCGATCAAGCGGCGAGCGACAACGGCACGAACTACGAGTTGGGCCTGAAGTTCCGGAGCGCGCGCGCCGGCCAGATTACGGCGCTCCGCTACTACCGCGCGCCCAACGACACTGGAACGCACGTCGGCCGCATCTGGACGGCCGGCGGGGCCACGCTGGCGACGGTCTCCTTCGCGAACGAGACCGCCTCCGGTTGGCAGCAGCAAGCTCTCGCGACGCCCCTCACTATTCAGGCGAACACGACCTATGTGGCCTCGGTCAACGCCAACGCCTACTTCGTCAGTTCCGTCGGCGCCCTGGGTAGCCCGGTCAGCAACGGCGACCTCAGCACGGTCGCCGACGGGGCCAATGGCGTGTACGGGAGTCCGGGCGCCTTCCCGACGAACTCGTATAACAACAGCAACTACTTCCGCGACGTCGTGTTCGTCCCCGACCCGAACGCCGCGACACCCTCGCCCTCGCCCGCCCCGACCGCTCCGGCTACGACGAATCCCATCTACCTGGAGAACTTAAAGCAGGGCACGACGGACTGGCAAATCGGCAACCAGGCCACGACCGAGATCGCCGGGTACGCCGGCGTGACCAGCGTCAATCGCGGCGACGCGCTGCCGCTCAAGGTGTCCCTGGGCGACCCGGGGTCGGGGCAGTATACGGACGCGGCCCCCGGGCGCTTCACGATCGACGTCTATCGCCTGGGCTACTACGGCGGCGCGGGTGGACGCCTCGTGGCCAGCAGCGGCGCGCTCAACGGGATCACCCAGCCCGCCTGCCCGGTCACCGACGCCGCGACCAATCTCGTCGAGTGCGGGTGGTCGACCTCCTACACGCTGCAGACGGGGTCCGACTGGACCAGCGGCCTCTACATTGCCAAGCTGACCGACGCCGCGACGGGCAAGCAGTCCGAAATCTGGTTCGTCGTGCGCGACGACAGCAGCGCCTCCGCGGCGCTCTTCCAGAGCAGCGTGAGCACCTTCGAGGCCTACAACAGCTACGGCGGGTACTGCTTGTACGATTTCTGCAGCAACGGCAACCACCACGCCGATAAGGTCTCCTTCGACCGCCCCTATGCGCAGACCAACGGCAATGGTGAGTTCAACAACATGCTGCGTTGGGAGCGCAACATGGTGCGCTGGATGGAGTCGCAGGGCTACGACGTGTCCTACGTCACCAACCTGGACGTGAGCGCCACCCCAGGGGTTCTGAGCCGGCACAAAACCTTCCTCTCGGTCGGACACGACGAGTACTGGTCGATGGAGGAGCGCAACGCCGTCCAGGGCGCGCGCGACGCGGGCGTCAACCTGGGCTTCTTCTCGGCCAACACGGGCTATTGGCGGGTGCGCTTCGAGTCCTCTAGCGCGGGGGTACCAAACCGCGTGATGGCCTGCTACAAAGAGAACTGGGCGCAGGACCCGGCCGCGGCGGCCGATCCGTCGCAGGCCACCAACCGCTTCCGCGACCCGCAGATCAATCGCCCTGAGAACGCGCTCGAGGGCGTGATGTACGTGGGCGACCGCGACAACCTCTACGGCGGGTACGACTTCGTGGTACAGCACAGCACTGATCCCTATTACGCGCACACCGGCCTGCAGGACGGCGACAAGCTGACGGGGCTCGTCGGCTTCGAGTGGGACGCGGTAGTAGACAACGGGTCCACCCCGCCCGGACTCGTCGTCCTCTCGCAATCCACGACCGACCCGCAGACGGTCGCGCCGGGCCAGACCACAGCCACCGCGTCCATTTCCAACGCCGCCCGCTACACGGCGGCGAGCGGGGCCAAGGTGTTCGCCACGGGCTCCATCCAGTGGGTGTGGGGCTTGGACAGCGACGGGGTCACCTCGCCGCGCGCCGACATGCGCGCCCAGCAGGTCGCCGTCAATGCCCTGGCCGATCTCGGGGCCCGGCCCCTGACCCCCGACGCGACCCTCATCGTCCCTGGCCCGTAGCCTATCGGCGCCGAGGGCGGCCGCGCGACCGATCATTTGCACCGTCATCAATGGCCCAGTAAGGGCGGCGTCACCTTTCGTGAAGTGAAAATCGGGCGGTAACAGGCTGTCGCGCAGCATGTTTACCGCCTATTGGCCTCGCTTCACTGCACGGAAGGACTGTTCCCTGTAGTGAATCAGCTCATCACTAGAGCTGAGATTACGCCACCGATCGCTAAAGTTTTACCGCCACAAAGCTCAGAAGATGACACGTCCATGAAGGCAGTATAGCCAAAGGGCCGCTTTCTAGTGAACGATAACGTTAGTGTATCGTTCACTAGACCCGCGCGCCCCGGCGTCCGGACGCTACTCCTCGCCCGGACGCCACCCTTGATCGGTAAGCCGTGCCCTGGCGCATTACCCGTCCCGATGTGCTACACGGTGGGATACGACGGTGACATGGTGCGTCCTGGCTACGACGAGCGGGATCGCTGCTCCATCCACGCGATTCCAAAGCGTGTGAGGTCGTCCGCGGGGAACAGATAGGCTGCCGCCTCGCCGACCTTCCCGCTACGTCCACGCCCACTTGCCAGATAGTCGCGCGCGATCGCCGCGAAATAGTCCTCCTCGCCCTCGCCGAAATCGGCGATGCCCTCGGTCGTGTCGTACTCTTCGATGGTCACCCACACGGTCCGTCCGTTGCGCAAGACCGGCATCGCGTAGCGGTCGACACGTTTGTCGGGGATGTCCGCGAGGTGCTCGGCGTGGTGCAGGAGCGTGATGCTCGAGAGCGGCGCCCCCAGCAGCAGGACGTCGCCGCCGGCTTGGCAGAGCCGGGCGAGGGGGCCGTCGAGGCCATGGCCGTACTGCCACGGGTGGTGCGCGGTGAGCCACGCCGCCTGTGCCCCCACGGCCACGAACGACGCGAGCGGATGGTCGCTGCGGCGGGCGCCGGGCCAGGTGCGCAGATACTCGGCGAGGATACTCAACTCCCGGTGGTCGGCGGGCGAGGAGAGCGGATCGAACGGGGGGCACGCGGCGAGCCACGTCGCTTGTTGCGTGTCCGGCCACTGTGGTAGGTCGTAGGGATGGCCTTCCCAGCTCGCCAGCATGACGAGCGTGCCGCGCGGCGTCAACAGATCGAGGAGCGCGTCGAGGACGACGCGCGGGCCGCCCACGACCCAGCCGATCGCCCCGACCGCGGCGTGGAGCATGACCACGGCGCCCTCCTGCATGCCGAGCGCGCGGAGGCCAGCGAGCAGCTGGCTTCGTGTGACATGTCGCGCGTCACTCGTCATAGCACATCCTAACCTTCCTTCGTCATGGATTCCCTGTGCGTCCGTTGATCCATGCGCCCAGGTAATCCTTGGGCTCGTGCCTTCCATCGTACATCAGTTGCCCGGTGTGGCCGGTGCCTGCGGCCCGTGCGCGTCATCGATCTCCGCGAGGCGCTCCTTGACGCGCTCGCCGGCGTCGAGCACGTCGTCGACGCGGCGCTGTAGCTCGCCGTCCGTCACGTACGCGCCGGCGATCATGCGCAAGCCGTGGGCGTTGGCGTCGATCTCGTCGGCCTGGCCGCGCGCGTGGTCGAGCCAGGTGCGGTCATACGTCGCCATAGGTCCTCCTCTCCGCTGTCTCCCGGCCCCTGGCCGGGCGTGTGTGGCTCATGTCGTCAACAGGTGCGGCGCGGGCACATAAGCCGCCCCTGCGGGCCGGGTAAAACGGGGAAACATGCATCCGCGCACCCCTCACGTCCCTCACGATACTCCCTCGTCCGTGTCGCCCTCGCGCCGGCTCGCCGCGACAAGACGCTCCACGTCATTGGACGCGGCCGGCCGGTACGCCCGCACCGCCGCGCGCACGGCGTCCAGTTCACCCGCGTTGGTCCCGCCCAGCAGGCGCGCCAGGTCGTCCAGGTCGCCGCTCGTGCCCGAGGTCAGCTTCATCACGACGAGGTAGGGCAGCACCACCACCGGCAGCCCCGTCGGCCCCGGCCGCGCCGTCGCCAGCGCCGGCCCCACCCAGGGCATAGCGAGGGCCAGCACGTCGAGCCGGCGCGGCATGGCGTCCAGGTCCGTCCCCGTCATGTGGGCCAAGGCCCGCCACGCCGGCGCGGCCGCGAGCAGATCCGCCGCGACGGCCGTGGGCAACGCCCAGCGTGAGCCACCCGCCGGGTGCTCCCCCAGGCGCGTCGCCCCGGCGCGCCCCAGCGCCGCCTCCACCGCCCGCGCGTCGTCCGCGTCAATGAGGATGTCGAGATCGGGGGCGGCCCGCTCTTGCATGTAGAGGCGCGTGGCCACGCCGCCGACGATGGCGAAGGGCGCCCCCGTCGGCGCGAGCACCGGGCGCAGATCGGGGACGGGCAGCGTCCAGGTGCGGTGGGCCGCGACCTCTGGCGCCGTCCCGCCGCCCGGCCGCGCACGACGCGCGGCCATCGCCAGCAACGCCGCGCGCCGCCCCTCCGCCGTTGCCAGGGTCGCCTCTCGATCCATCGTCGCCCCTCCTCTCTCCCGCCGCAGCGCGGCGGCCCTGTGTGCCCCGCTTCCTCACGCCCCGCGGCTGCGACTCGACCCAGTACCCGCTCGCGTGCGCTAGCGGCCGCCCCGGTCGCCCCCCGTATGATCCTGGTCCTGGCGTTCGTGCTCCTGCCGCTCCAACTGGCCGATCACCCGCAGGCTTTCCAGATCCTCGGCGGCGTCGGGCACGTAACGGTCCACCGCCGCCCGCACCTCCCCTAGGGCGGCCTCGTCGGCGTGGGCCAGCATCGTGGCCACGTCGCGCAGGTCGCGCTCGCGCCCCGCCTCTAGCTTCATCGTCACGAGGTACGGCAGGGGGATGACCGGCCAGCCCTCCGCGCTGCGCGCCGGGCGCTCCACCGCCGCCCGCGCCCACGGCGCCGTCGACTCGAGCACGTCGAGCGCGAGGCCGTCGGGCAGGTCCCAGCTGCTCCCGCCCACCGAGAGGTCGCCCGTGCGCGTCGCCCCCAACGCCGCGAGCTCGCGGTGCAGGCGCGCGGCGTCGGCGACCACGATCAGGATGTCGAGGTCCTGCGTCAGGCGCTGCGGCATGTACAACGTCGTCGCCACGCCGCCCACGATCACGAACGGCGTCCCCAGCCCGCGCAGCTCGTCGAGGACCGGCACGCCCGGCGTCGCATCACCCTCGCCGTCGTCCGGCGTCATCACAGCCTCCTTATCCCCGCGCCTCGACGCGTCGGGGGCGCGACACAGGGCAGCCCCTGCGGGGCCGGGGAAAACGCGGCAACGCGCGTCCCCGCACAATCGGCGCTCACCTGACGACCTGGCGTTGGGGCACGCGCCACACGGCCCACATGCAGGGCTGGCTATGAATGGAGCCCTCGTGCGCGCCGAGCGCGAGCGCGTCGACGACGCGCACCACGGCGATCACCAGCCGCAGCGGGGTGAGGCGACGCGTCACGGCTGGCCCCCCTCCGCGCTCAGCAGCGCATCGACCTCGGCAATGTCTAGCGCGGGGTCGTGCCGGTCCAGCTCGTCGAGCACGGCCGCGCCATCGCCGCCCATAGCGTCGGCGGCGTTGTCCGGGCCGCCCGCGTCGTCGAGTGTTGCCCACTCTGCTTCGGCGCGCTGCACCAACGCGGGGTGCAGCGCGGCGGCCGTCGCCCGGTCGATCGGGCGCTTGGCGGCGAGCGGGGTCCGCCCCAGCTCGCAACGCGTGATCGGACGCGCAACCTCGTCGCTGGCCACGGCGACGGCGAATAGCGCGCGGTACCTCGGCTCTCCGAAGCCCGTGCGCGGTTGCGCGGTCCAGACGGCCCACAACTCCCGTCGTTTAGGTAGGATCGATTGGGATACGAGCTTGCTCCAACCATCTCGCCGACGGACATCTCGCTCGAGGTGATGGTGGCAAAATAGCTGAGTGACGCTTGCATAAAGATGCGCCTCCGATAAAGTACTACTGATCCTCATCGACCGATGCATGGCGTTAGATGTCATCAAGCAGCCACATGACGTTCCCAGGTGCGGCGGGGAGCGCGATTAGCAAGCTCTGGTCGATGTTGGGCGCGATGACTCGCATCATGCAGTCGTCGTTCTCTTCGTTCGTGACTTGGCTGCATAACGTCGCCAGCGCCGCGTCGAGCGCGGGTTCCCGCGGCAAGTAGAGGCGGCCGCCAACCGTGCGTCCGCCGGGCTGCTCAACGACGAACGCGAGCAGGGCATGGAGGGCTTCCTCCTCGCCAGGCAGCGCGCCCAATTCCGCGAGCAAGAAACCGCGCTCCTCGGAGAAGAGAGCGAGAGCATAGGCACAGGGCACATCGTCATCGCCATTGCACGCGGCAACGAGCACATTCGACCGCAACGTGGGTGATGAGAGCCACCAGTCCACGCGCGCGGCCACGTTGCGCCAATAGATGTCGTCACGCACTGTCGTGAACGGACGCCCAGCGTTGTACGCCCGGTGGATGTGCTCGATTGGGCTCCACCCATCGGGCTCGCGTCGCGGATCATAGGGGCGGACAGTGTAGCGCCCGACCGGCGGGGATGGGTGCCCGGACACGATGCATCTCACCTGACGATACGGGAGGGGGCGCCAGTCATAGCGCGCGTAGAGGGAACGGCCCTCCTCACTCGTACTCAGGATCGACCATTGGCACCCCTCGTCGCGCATGGCTGCCAGTGTGAGTTCCAGCAGACGCGTTGCATGCCCCTGCCGGCGTGAATCTTCGCGTGTGAAGACGTGGGAGACGCGGCCCACTCGCCGCGGCATGCCGGACGCGTCGTGGACCTCTAAGGCCCAATAGTGGATGATAGAGAGCAGCGCGCCGTCGGGGGCGACGGCAACGCGGGTATGCGTCAGCAGGTGCGGGATGGTGCGGAACTCGCGCCGCCATGCGTGATGCTGGGCGCTGTCGATGCCGGGATGATAGATGACCCAAAGGTCGGCTGCAGCGTCCACTTCGTCGCCGCACAGCAACCTGTATTCGACGGGCATGTACGTGTCCCTTCCGTTCCTCATGATATGGTTGTCGACGTGCCAAGGCTACATCGCTGCAAGCAATCTCGGGCTAACAACGAGAGGCTCTCGACCGACGGGGGAAGGAAGGTGACGGGACGCGGGTGATAAGAGAAACTCCAGACACACTCCGCGCGTGCCGCGTGCGCTCCTCAGACCACCACGCCCGCCCACTCCGTCCGGTCGAAAGCATGGCTCATCAAGTCTGCGTCCATACAAACCTCCTCTGAATCTGCCCTTTCGATTCATCCGTAGTCCAAGGCACGCGCCCTGGTTATCGTCACGATACCGGCACGCCGAGATGCATGTCAACCGTCGCACTAACCTGAGGAGGACAAGTGCGGCGAGTCGGGCGTCGGCCTCCGGCCGACCAAGGGGGCGAGCCCCCTTGCGAACCCCCGTTTCGCCTGCGGCGACCAATTTCCCGATCACGATCCCGCACACGCGCCCCCATGCGGAAATTGGCCGTCCTCGGCGAGGTTTCTCCCGTGGCTGACGGAGTCCGCGCGTGCGTGGGGAGTAGGCACGTCGGCGGCTTGAGCGATGGTCATCCGCTCCATCACGGCGGCGATCTCGCCCTTGAGCGCCCGAATCGCGACGCCTTTGCCCTTCGGGGCGCGCTGCGCCTCCGCCAGGCGACGCGATAGGCCGATAAGCTCGTGCCCGAGCTGGCCGAGTTGGCCCGTCGTTTCCCGCATCCGGAGCACGCCCTCCGTCGTCAAGGCGGCAGGATTGAACAACGCGTCGGGGTGCGGCGGGGGCGGTGAGCTGTCCTTGACGGTCGCCAGCAACTCGTCGAACAGCGCGACATTGCCGTCGACGGCCGCGCGCTCGACCGCCGTCATGGGCAGCGTGGCGCGGATTGGCGTCGCATCCACCCCGGCCGCGAGCAGCCGCGCCGCCTCGCCGCCGATGAACGCCTTGTCGTAGTAGCGGAACAAAAAAACAACGTTTAGCTCTTCGTGAATCGGACACAGGGCGTTCCCTCTAGGGCGTTCCGTCTGTTGTCAGGATCACTAATACACGGGTCATATAACAGGCATGTCTGGCCTCCCAGACCTTCAAGAATGGCGCCTCCAGCGCCGGAACGATGGCCGCGCACCTCACGCGGCGGCGGGTCGGTCCGGCGGCGCGGGGGGTGTGCGCCACTCCCCGCGGCCGGCCTTGTCGAGCACCCCCTCCATCGCCTCCGGCGCGACAGGCCGCGAGTAGTAATAGCCTTGCCCCTGGGCGCAGCCCAACCTCCGCAGGTGCGCCGCCTGCTCGCCATCCTCGACGCCCTCCGCGACCGTTGGCACGCGCAGCGCGCCGCCTAGCGACACGACCGCCCGCGCCAGCGCCGAATTGGTCACGCCCTGCCCGCTCCCGGACACGAACGAGCGGTCGATCTTGAGCACGTCGACGGGGAACTGCTGCAGATAGCTCAGGGACGAGTACCCCGTCCCGAAGTCGTCCACGGCCAGCGACACGCCCAGCGCCTTGAGCGCCTCCAGGCGCGCGATAGTCAGTTCCGTGTCGCGCATCATGACACTCTCGGTGATCTCCAGCGTCACGCAGGTCGGGTCGATCCCCGTCTCGGCCAGCGCCGCGGCGACATCGGCGACCACGCCCTCTTGTTGCAGGTGCAGCCCCGACAGGTTGATCGCGATGCGTCGGGGCGGCGCGCTCGGGTAGCGCCGCTGCCACGCGCACGCCTGGTGGCAAGCCTCACGCAGCACCCAGCGCCCCAGGGGCACGATCAGCCCCGTCTCCTCGGCCAGCGGGATGAATGCGTCGGGCGGGATCAGGCCGCGCGCGGGGTGTATCCACCGGACCAGCGCCTCCATCCCCACGAGCACGCCCGTCTGCAGGTCGATGATGGGCTGGTAGTGCAGGACAAACTCCGTACGGTCGATGGCGCGGCGGAGGTCGGCCTCCAACTCCAAGCGCGCGAGCAGGGCCGCGTGCGCCGCCGGGTCGAAGGCGGCGTAGCGCCCCTTGCCCGCGGCCTTGGCCGTGTACATCGCCGCGTCGGCGTCGCGCAGCAGGTCGTCGCCCGTCTCCCCCTCGTGCCCGACCGTCTCCGCCCTGTGGGTCACGAGGCCCACGCTCGCGGTGGTCGTCACCTCGCGGCCCGCCACCACGATCGGCGCCCGCACCGCTGCGATCAGCCGCTCGGCGGCGGCCGTGGGGTCCTCCTGTCCCGTCGCGTCTTCGAGCAGGATGGCGAACTCGTCCCCGCCGAAACGAGCCGCCGTGTCGTCGCCGCGCAAGCTCGCGCGCAGGCGCGCGGCGACCGTGATCAGCACGGTGTCGCCCGCCTCGTGCCCTAGCGTGTCGTTGATGGTCTTGAAGTTGTCCAGGTCGAGGATAGAGCACGGCCGGGGACGTGCCCTGGCGGCGGGCGCGCCGCAGCGCCTGGCCCACGCGCTCCTTGAAGAGGGCGCGGTTGGGTAGGCCCGTCAGCGGGTCGTGGAAGGCCTGGTGGCGCAACTGCTCCTCGAAGGCCGTGCGCTCTGTGATGTCGCGCGCGTTGACGACGATGCCCTTGACGCCGGGCTCGTCGAGCAGGTTGGCCCGGTTGACCTCCAGCGTCCGCCAGGAGCCGTCGCGGTGGCGCGCCCGCACCTCGCCGGTGGACGTGGCTCCCGGCGTGGCCGCGAGTTCGGCGTAGACCCGGCGGGTGTGGGCCGCGTCGTCCGGGTGCAGCAGGTCCAGCCAACTCGTGCCGCGCACGTCCTCGACGGCATGGCCGAGGACGCGCACAATCGCCGGGCTGACGTAGGAGATGACGCCCGTCGGGTCGACCACCAGGATGAGGTCGGACGCGCGCTGCACCAGGGCGCGGAAGCGCTGCTCGCCCCGCCGTTGATACAGGTCCTCGGCGCGGGCCACGCTCTCCAGGGCGAGCGCCACCTGGGTGCCGAGGACTGGCGCGATGCGCGTCAGGTCGGCGGGGAGACGCGCGTCCGCCGCGATCGTGATCGTGCCCTTGAGCGCGTGCTGGATGAACAGCGGGGTGATGAAGATCGTGCCGGCCTTCGGCGTGTAGCCGAGGGTCTGCTGCGTCGCGGGGGCGACGCCCGCGAGGTCGACGGGGCACCCGGCGAGCAGGGCGGTACGGCTGGCGGCGGTCAGGGCGGTCAGGGGGGTCTGGACCCGCAGCAACTCCTCCGCCCAATCGCCGCACGCGGCCACCACAACCAGCGTGTCGTCCACCCGCGCCTTGATGTTGATGGAGACCGCGGGGATCTCGTGCAGGAGCAGGCGGAACGCCTCCAACGCGGCCGCGTAGACCTCGTCGCGGGTCGTCGCGGCGACCAACGCCACGCTGGCTTCGCGCAGGGTCTGCTCGCGCCGCACGGCGCGCTCCTGCATGACCAAGGCGCGGGCCACGACATGCATCACGACGGCCGAGAGGATGAAGCCGAAGACCTGCCCCGTGACCTCCGCAGAGGTCGGGCTCAACGGCGACGATCCGAGGTGGGCGGCCCCGAGGAAGGCGGCGAGATAGGCGAGCGTCCGCGCGACGGTGCGTGGCGCGGACGGGTAGAGCGCGCGGTAGTAGAGGCTGACGTAGAAGGGGCCGAGCGCGGGCAGGGGGCCGACGGCGAGGGCGATGACGCAGAGCAGCGCCGCCTCGGCCAGCTCCCACAGGGGCGTGCCCGCCCCATAGCGATAGCAGCGGACCCAGCGCCAACAGAGCGTCGCCGCGGCGGCGGTGGCCAGCAGCCGCAGGGGCGCGGCCGTGGTGGCGACGACGAGTTGGGGCAGGAGGGTGACGCCGGCGAAGAGGCTGGCGAGCAGGAAGAGCCAGCGCACGCGCGCCAGGAGCGCGCGCGGCGGTGTCGCCCACACCGCACGCGCGGCCATGACGCGCCCTCTCATTGCGTCGCCCTCCCCGTGTCGCCGGCGGCGGCCAGCGGAGACGGGTCGGTCAGCCGTTGGGCGTAGGCCGCGACGGCGGAGGGTGCGAAGCGGACAAAACCGCGGGGGGTGTGATAGGCCGGGGTGACCTCACCGCGGCGGACGGCGCGCAGCAGCGTCTTTGCGCTAATGCCCAGGCGCGCCGCGGCCTGGCTCGATGTCAGGTACGCGGTGTGTGTCCGCTGGTCGATCATGCAACTCTCTCATCTCTCAGGGCGGACTTGTCCCTCTTGTCCGCTGTCTCAGGTATCGGCGCGCGGGGCCTGGGGCCGCAATCCCCCAAGCGTCCGACCCCATCCATCTCAGAGACCATAGCCCCTATGGCGCCTCGACCTGCCCCTCACGGCTGCTAATGGCCGTGGGACAGGACCAGGACCAGGCCATCGTGTCGGCCTGATGGGACCGAACCTGACATCAGGCCAGATCGGCGAGCACTGTTGGACGGCCGGCCCCAAACTGGTTCTGATAACTCTACTAATCAGCGGTGGGTGCCGTGCTACACTACTGATAACGCGCTTCTAGCGTACCAGTTACGGGCGAAAAGTGCTTCTGATAATAGGGTATTGGTGCGACGCGGGGAGTCACCGGACATGGCAATGGAACATGACGTGCCTGCTGCGTTCGTGCCGACAATCAAAGACGTTATCCACCGGCTGGTCTCCGGTGACTACACAGGCTTGGCACCGGAGTGGGGAACGACAGCGGCAGGTGCGCTTGCCGAGATTGTCGCCGAGATTGCGCGGACGGAGGGCGCGTCCCTCGTGGAGATCCCCGACACCGCATTCATGACCGCGGTTCGGGGCGCCGTCCCGTATGACGACGGGACAGGGTGGGGAGTGGACGTCCGTCTGTGGAGCGCAGCCGGCCCGAGTGCGTACACACTTGTCCTCGATATCGATACGACGGGAGTCACACCCCTCGCCCATATCGAACAGTTGGAGATTATGTGACTGATGCGGAATTCTGATGGGTCAGTGGCCGTGCAGACGAGCACGCCGGTCGAGGCCTTCGTCGCCTACGCGCGGTGGTTGGAGACGCAACCGCTTGCCGCCAACACGCGCCGCACGTACCGTGTGCAGGTCGCGCAGTTCTGCACCTACCTGGCCCCTCGCCGCACGACGCCGACCCGCTGCGCGAGCGGCATGCCGCCTCCTACGCCGTGCGCGACTACCGCACCTGGCTCAAGACCGTCCGCAAGGCCAAGCCGAGCTCGGTCAACCTCACCCTCGCCGCCCTCGACCACTTCTACCGCTTCCTCGGCCTGGACCGCCCTGATGTCGCGCGCGAGGATCTGCCGCAGGCGGCGCCGCGCGCCCTCGAGCGCGACGAGCAGGTCGCCTTCTTGCGCGCGGTCGAGCGTTGCCCCTCAGCCCGCGACCGCGCCCTCGCGCACCTGCTCTTCTACACAGGCCTGCGCATCGGCGAGTGCGCCGCGCTCAACGGAGGCGACGCGCTCGTCTCGTCACGCAAGGGCGTGGTCATCGTGCGCAGCGGGAAGGGCGACGCCTACCGCGAGGTGCCCCTCAACGCCGAAGCGCGCCGGTCCCTGGATGCGTACATAAAGGACAGGCGTGCCCGGGGTGGCGACGAGCCGGCACTCTTCGTGAACCTGCACGGCCGGCGGCTCTCGACGCGCGCCATCGACCTCATCATCCGCGGCCTGGGTCACGCGGCCGGCATCGCGCTCTCAGCGCACACGCTGCGCCACACCTGCCTGACGGCGTTGGTGCGCAACGGCAACGACCTGGTGCTCGTCGCCGAGATCGCCGGCCATCGCCGCCTGGAAACGACGCGCCGCTACAGCCTGCCCTCCGCGCGCGACCGTGAGCGCGCCATGGAGGGCGTGCGGGTTGACTACTGATGCCGGTACACATCTTCTCCGATGACGAGCGCGACCGCCTCAGCCGCTGTCCGCCCGACATCCTGCCCGAGGACATGACCGCCTTTTTCACCCTCTCCATCGCCGACAGGGAGTTCGTGCACCCCTTCCGCGGGGCGGCCAATCAGCTGGGCGTCGCGCTGCAACTGGGCCTGCTGCGCTATCTGAGCTTCTGCCCAGACGACCTGCGGGACGCGCCGGCAAGCGCGGTGGCCTACCTCGCCCGCCAACTGGGCGTGGCCCCGCAGCTGCTGACCCACTACGGCGCCCGCGCTCAGACGCGCACCGACCACCTCCGGGCGGTGCAGCGGTTTCTCGGCTTCCGCGACGCCGACATGTTCGACGTGCAAGCCCTGGAGGCCTGGCTGCTGGAGCGCGCGCTGGAGCACGACAAGCCCACCCTGCTGTTCGGCCAGGCAGCCGGCAAGCTGCAGGCCGACAAGATCGTGCGCCCGGGCGTCACGCGCCTGGAGCGGCTGGTCGCCGCCGCGCGCAACGCGGCCTGGGAGGAAACCTTTCGCCGCGCGATGCCCCTCCTCACGCCGGAGCGACGAGCGTTCTTGGATGGACTGCTGCGCCCCGACCCCCGGACGAACCAGGCGTCACTCGTCTGGTTGCGCCTGGGCGCCACGAGCAACACGCCCGCCGCCATCCGCCAGGCCCTGGCCAAGCGCGCGTTCCTCGACGCGCAAGGAGTGGCGACGTGGCCACAAGAGTTGTTCACGCCCAACCGGCGCAAGTTCCTGGCCCAGTTGGCGCGCCGCTCCACACCCCAAGCACTGCAGCGCGCGCCCGACGAGCGGCGCTACCCCATCCTGCTGGCCTTCCTCCAGCAGTCCCTGGTCGACATCACGGACGAGGCGGTCGAACTCTTCGATCGTTGCGTGGCCGACGTCGATCGGCGCGCCAAGCGCGACTTGGCCGAGTTCCGCCAACGGATCGCGCGCTCCACCAACGTCAAGATCCACCTGCTGATGGAGGTCCTCGCCATCGTGCTCGACCTGGACATCCCCGACGCGCAGATCCGGCCGCGCCTGTACGCGCGGCGGCCGCCCCCGGAGTTGCGCGCGATCGCCGAGGACTGTCTGCGCCAGGTGCGCCCGCTCAACGACACCTACTTCGACTTCGTCGAACGTCGCTACGGCTACCTGCGCCAGTGCATGCCCGACTGCTGGCGACCCTCTCTTTCAAGGCACAGCGCACGCATGATCCCCTCGTGGCGGCGGTGGACCTGCTGCGGCGCCTCAACGCGGAGCGCCGCACCAAGATTCCGCCGACCTGGGAGGTCCCCCTCGGGTTCGTGCCGCCCAAGTGGCTACCCTACGTGGTCGATGCGGACGGGGTGGTGCAGCGGCATTACTACGAGTTGTGCGTCTTGTGGGAGTTGCGCGGCGCGTTGCGCGCCGGCCACGTCTGGGTCGAGCACAGCCGGCGCTACGCCGACCCCGCGACCTATCTGATCCCGCCGGACATGTGGGCGGCGGAGCGGGCACAAATGTGCGACCTGCTGCAGGTCCCCGCTGACGGGGCCGTACGCCTGGCGACGCGCCAGACCGAGCTGGAGGCGGAATTGATACGCTTCGACAAAAGTCTACCCCGCACCACGATCGTGCGCATCGAACAGGGCAAGCTCGTCGTCAGCCCGCTGCCGGGCGAAGAGGTCCCGCCCCACATCGAGCAGTTGGCGGCACAGATCGAGGCACGCCTCCCCGAGATCGACCTGCCCGGCCTGGTCGTCGACGTGGACCACCTCACGCACTTCTCCGACAGCTTCGAGCACGCCGGCGGCGCCCAGCCGCGCATGCCGCATTTCCACGAACACCTGTACGCGGCCATCCTGGCGCAGTCCTGCAACTTCGGCCTGACGCAGATGGCGCGGATCACCGACCTTTCCTACGAGCAACGGGCTTGGTCGACGACCTGGTACCTGCGCGAGGAGACGTTGGGCCGGGCCAACGCCGCCCTGGTCAACTACCACCACCGCCTGCCCCTGACGCAGGTCTGGGGCGGCGGCACCATGTCCTCGTCCGATGGCCAGCGCCTGCCTGTGGCCGTCAAGGCGAAGAACGCGCGCCCTTTACCCAAGTATTACGGCTATGGGCGCGGGCTGACCCACTATATCTGGAGCTCCGACCAGCACAGCCAGTACGGCACCAAGGTGACGCCTTCCACCGACCGCGACGCCACCTACGTGCTCGACCTGATCCTGGACAACGAAACGGAGCTGCCCATCGTCGAGCACACCACGGACACCCACGGCGTGACCGACATCGTCTTCGCCCTCTTCGACTTGCTGGGCCTACAGTTCTCCCCGCGCATCAAGGACATCGGCTCCCAGCACCTCTATCGGCTGGACCCCCCCGTCGCTTATCGCCATCTGGAGCCCTTCCTCAAGACGCTCAACCGACAGCGCATCCTGGACCACTGGGACGATATGCTGCGCGTCGCCGCCTCGCTCAAGCGGGGCTGGGTCACCGCCTCCCTATTCATCGCCAAGCTCCAGGCTTATCCGCGTCAGAACGACCTGGCCCTGGCCTTGCAGGAGTACGGATGCCTCGTGCGCACCATCTTCATCCTCCGCTACCTCCAGAGCGATACCTATCGCCGTCGGATCACGGTCCAACTCAACAAAGGCGAGACGCTCAACGGCCTGCGGCAATTCATCCTGTTCGCCAACGAGGGCAAGATCCGCCACCATTACCCGGACGATCACGCCAATCAAGCCAGTTGTTTGACGCTGGTCACGAATATGGTCGTGGTCTGGATGACCGTGTACATGGCCGAGGCCATCGCGACGCTCCGAGAGGAGGGGTATACGGTGCCAGAGGAGGACCTGGTCCACGTGTCGCCGGCGCGCTCCGGGTCGATCAACCGCTACGGCAAGTATCGGTTCAACCTGCGCGAGACGCAGGAACGGACGGGCTTGCGCCCCTTGCGGACCCCAGGCCACCACCAGGCCGAGAGGCCGCTATGAGGCTCGTGTTCTCGTTCTCGTACCAACGCGGGACAGCGGGCTGGAGCACGGCCACCGTCTCCGATGGCGAGCGCACGGTCGCGCTCACCGCCTCCTACCTCTCCGACGCACTCGGCGATCTAACGCGCGCGGTCATCGCCCTGCTGCGCGGAGCGGAGCAGGCGACACTTACCTGGCACGCGGAACCCGGGGTGACCGCGTGGCGCTTCGAGCGGCAGGACGATGACGTCGACGTGCGCATCACACAGTTCGACAACTGGAGTGGCTCCCGCGTCGTCCGAGCGCGGCCGGTAGAGCCGGCCTTCCAGCCAGATGCGTTGCTCCCTCGGCCGTCTAGCGGGCGAGATCCTCGACGAGTTATGGCATGTCCAGGAGACAGTTGGTATTGACGGCTACCAGGAGAGATGGAAAATGCACGCCTTCCCGCTGCAGGAGTATAGGCGGAAGCGTCAGGATTCGGAACGCAAGCGGGCTGTGGCGCGCGTCATCCTGTGGTTGCCCTGCTGATATCACCTACGCCGCCTGCAGCAATGCGCACACCTCGCCCCATCGTTCGTGGAAGAGCTGTCGCTGATCGGCGAGCGAGACTGTCTCATTCAAGTGCCGACGAAAGCGGAAGTGGTCGCGCCGTGCGTCGTGGGCCGGACAGAAACGCGCCGCCGCGTCAACGGAGCCGAAGCCGCGCAGGGGGTAATAACGCTGCTTGATGCCTCGGTGGTCCTGCTCCATGCGATTGGTCATATACCGGCTGGTCCGGTGCTGGACCTCCGGCCCCAACGTCTCACGGATGGCGCGCGGAGAGGCGTCGTGTCCGTCCGTCGTCACCGTCTCCGGCGCGTGGCCGACCACCGTCTGTGCCCGCGTGAAAAAGCGCTTGGCGGCATCCATATCCCGCGTCTCGCTCAACAGCGAATCGACTACGTTCCCGTCGGCGTCGATGGCCCGGTAGAGATAGCACCAGCGTCCGTTCACCGTCACATAGGTCTCGTCCGTCTGCCACTTTGTGCCGGCTTTACCCCATCGCTTGGCGCGCAGGTGCTCCGTGAGCAGCGGGGCAAATCTCTCCTCCCACTCTCGGACGGTCGCGTGGGTGAACGTAAAGCCCCGCGTGAGGAACATTTCAGCGAGGTCACGCAGGCTGAGTTTGTAGCGCAACCGCCAGAGCACGACGAGCAGCGCGCTGTCGGTGGGGACCTGCAGATGGTTAAACGGCGTGCCCGTCCGCTCGTTGAACGTGCGCCGGCAAGGGCGACAGCGGAACAGCCGGTAGCCCCACGCTGTCGTCCGCTCCACCTCCTGCGTCGCGTCCCCCTGGCAGTATGGGCAAGCCATCGTCCCCTCCTCACGACACCGCTCTAAAAGGAGAAGGATACCTGACCCGTTGGCTCCCCACCACCCGTGATTCTGAATCCTGACACATCCCCCTAGGCGGCGCGCCCGCCCCCGCGCCGGCGCGGGCCGCGGAGGAGGCCATGGTACGGGCCGACGGGACGGCCTGGGTGCTCGCCGCGGTGCGCGAGGCGCTGCGCCCGGTGGACCCGGCGAGCGGGCGGGTGCGCACGCGCGACGCGGTGGCCGGCGACCTGCGCGCGGCGGCCGCGCTGCTGCGCGCCCTGGACGGGCGCGCCACCGAGGCGGCCACCCTCCTGGAGGCGCGCACCGCCGGCCTCACCGCCTACCTCGCCGACCTGGGCTGCGCGCTCGCCGGCCCCCGCGCCGTGCTCCCGGAGCAGACCGTCCGCTTTGTGGCCTGGGCCTGGCACCATCGGCAGGCGCTCGGGCTGCGCGACGCGGCGGAGGCCTGGCCCGCCAACCCCGCCGCCGCTCGCTGGGTCTGGGCCGCCCTCGACGGCGTGGTGCGCGCCTCCGGCATGGTCGAGAACCTCAACAGCGCCTTAGAGCCTGTCTGCAAACGCGAATTTGAGGTAACGTAAAGGGTATGAGCAGACAAGCATACCCCTCCGATCTGACCGATGTGCAGTGGGACACGCTCGCCCCGCTGCTGCCGCCATCGTGCCATACCG
>JAABUP010005291.1_pt1 | contig 19822 bp, 27 predicted proteins | sample 5559201 | NCBI WGS metagenome assembly JAABUP01 (sample SAMN10711887, study PRJNA513373) | rock metagenome | isolation source: Antarctica rocks | place: Antarctica
GGTGCGGCTGCACCAGAGCTTGCTGCCGGGAAACCTCAACGTGCGTTCAAAGCACATGGGGTGTGCGCCCGCGCAGACGCAGAGGCTGCGCAGGCCAGCCTGGCCGGGCTGCAGGAGGAGCTGGCGGGCATGGACAGCAGCATCGCAGATGCCAAAAAGGTGTGCTTCGTCCGGCCTCCAGGCTGTTCTTGCAGCTGGCGGGCCAGGCGCGCGATTCAGGTGCGGGGCCACAGGTGCTGTACGGCAAGTTTGGCGACCAGATCAACCTGGAGGACTAGCGCCCTGCGCTCCTGTTGCTAGTTGTTTTCTGAAGCAGCTTGTGTGCACACAGCACATTGCCCTTGCTGGCATGAGCCATGTCCAGGCGTGCGGCTGGCCTGCCGCGCGCAGAATGCACGGGCTGTTGAGCAGTTCATATGCATGCTGTAAAGTGGTTACAAGCATGCATCATGCTCTTGTGGTGACATTACTTCGACTCAAGCGCCTGCCTGGTGCATGTGCAGCTAACGCTTCTGCACACACACCTTGCGCTTCAGCAGCACACGCGCATTCCCATGCACCTGCCGACTATCCAGAATTCCCACCAAAGCACCTGCATAGTTCCACTGGCACTCAGACCAGCCCCTGCATGCGCAGCAGTATGAGCTGCCAAGTTTCTGCGACGCATGCAGGCCATGCCACATCGGCCCGCGACAGCAGCCTTGCCGGCAGGTGCAGCATCCTCGATTTAATGTTTATTCACAGCCACACTGTAGCAGGCATAGGTGCGACCCAGGAGTTGGGTGGCGCATCTTGCCCCCCTCATTCCAGGAGGCAAAAGAATCTCACGAACTGAAACCAGCTATGCAAAGACTCATTCGCGCCTGCTCTGATTGACGCGCCCCTACTGCAAGCGTCGCTGCCTGCCAGCCTTCCTGCCGGCAAGCAAAGCACATGACCACCATATCATGCACCTATGGCTGGTAATTCAGCCGCAGCACAGATGCACCGGCACCCGTCCGTGGTGGTGCCAACACTGTGCGCGTCTGCAAGAAACTGCCCCTGCTGCATACACACTCCAGCACTGCAGCCGCAACCTCGCATGCATGACTCACCATTGGTTTCAAGTGACGGCCTCCCGCGCTCATACACGGCAAACTGCCGTCTGTCCCTACTTCAGCCGCAAGAGCACCACCGTAACGTCGTCAGTGCTGCCGGCGTCCTGCGCTGCCGCGACCAGCCGCCGCGCTGCATCATCCGCGTCGGCCACCTGACCCGCCAGCTGGACTGCCTCCTGGTTGGTCAGGCCGCCGCCGCCGCCGCGCTCCTCGTTGGCGAAAAGGCCGTCGCTGGCAATCAGCACCAGCGTGTCCTCCGCTGCATGCACCCAAACGATGTATGTCACCATGCCTTGTTTCACAAGATAGCTGGACTTTTGCTGTCTGGCCTGAAAAGAGTGAATGACACTGCATTTGGTGCCATGCGGTGCACGACACACCATACATACATGCGCAAGGCCGTTCCTCAGCGCATGCGCACCCTCACACGCTACACAATGCAGTTCCATGCATTTCACTAAATGTCAGTTGCGTGCCTGGCCACCTCGACCATGCAGCGCAGTCTGTTGCGCGCATACATCAGGGGTTCAGTTATTGCCAGGGCCAGTCGTTTGTGGATTGCTCAGAAGGCGCACGGGTGAGCGGCGTCAGCGTCGTGTCCGGCTCGGCGGTCACGCCAAAGCCGGAGGAGTAGCCGTCGCCGCCCGCGCGCACGCCCTCAAACTGCAGGCTGCCCTTCATGTACGCGTCGCCAAACGCGCGCGACAGCGCCAGGATGCCGCCCACGCGCCAGGTGCCGGCCACGTAGCGCACGAGCTTCATCTTGGGGTTGGGGTTGGTTCGCTCGATGCGCACGCGCTCGTTCTCGCTGCGCTGGGCCAGCACTGTTGGGCCGATCGAAGCACAGACGCAGGCTGTGGCTTGTCCGAATGTATGCAAGCACAAGCTAGCACTCTGTACTTGTGCCTGCTTGATGATGTGGCCAGGACTCAGCGCAGCACTGGCACCCCACGCTCACTGGCAGCAGCGCACGCTTACGTGCGCACCTGTCCGGCACGTGGTCGACCGTAAGTTGCAGCGCACGGCCGCCGCGCGACAGCAGCACACGCGCGTCGCCGACGTTCGCCGTCAGCAGCTGCGTGCCGCCACCCGGGCCGGGGAAGAGCAGCGCAATAGCCGCTGTGGACCCGCACTTGCTGCCGCCCACGCCGCGCTCGCCCAAGCTGCCGAAGAAGCCGCCCTTGGGTGCCAGCAAGCGCCGGTCTGCCTGCATGCACAATGCGAGGGAGCTCCCCTGGTGTCTGCAAGATACCCTGGCGCCCCGCCGGCAAGCAACAGAGCCCGTTGCAGGCCGCGCAGGCAGAGCCAGACGCCGTGCCCCTGAGCACACTTTAGACAAGAGCCGCTGCTGCAGGTGACTGGCCAAGAAAGGGCAAGCCAGGCTGGGTGCCAGGTCAAGCCCCAGGCGCCTCTTGACTCAGGACCAACGCTGGCCCAGCGCAGGTGCGCCCTAGTTGCATGGGCCGCGCCTGGACAAAGGCCTCCGTGATATCATACTCTGGCTTTGCTCCGCGGGACGTCCAGTGCGTCTCTACAAAGTCGGCCAGGTTGTCCACCAGCCAGCAGGCAGTGGCGTCGCCGCCTGCGCCATGTGCAGCGCCATGGCGACACTAATCACAAGCACGACCTCTGCGTGTCGGCGTGTCGGGACTCGCTTGATAGAAATTACCACTGCACGCACCGTGGCCATCAAACACTCCTGCATAGCCAAAAGGCTCGCCGACCTCTGTTACCTCGTCAGACACCTGCGCTGTGCAAAGCAAGCTTTGAACACGTCGCAACGTCTTTCGTGCATGCGTGCCGGTGCGCACGGCGTGCCAGCGACAGTACAAGGGAAGGGGGTGCACGTTTACGACTAGGCGGTCCTCGTTCCTCTTCCTGCTCGTCCCTTGCACCGTGCAGGAGCCCGACGTCCGCACGCGCACGTCCGCCTGTGCAGTTGCTGCTGCGTATGTGACTGCTGTGTGCGCGCGCACAGGCGGCCTGCCAGCCTGCCCGCACTGAGTGCAGCGAAGCATCTTCATTAGGTAGCGCCTATCAGCTGGCCAGGATGAATGAATAAATTTACAGCCATCTATTAATATCAGCCAACTTTGGCTGCTTTCAAACAGGAAACCCAGGTTGGCTGATGCGCGGATGTGTCTTTCAGATCGGTTGGCAACTCATTGGCGACATCTGTGGCCACTTGGCTGGCAGAGGCTGTCGTTAACATGCTACAGACGCTGCATGCCGGCGCACATGAGCTTTTATGGGTTATCAGACTCCGTATGTTCTTATATCTTAACAGGCCGTCAGTCATATCTGACTCTGTAGTGACCAGTCACATGCGATAACAATGAGAGGCGGCAGTGATGTTGGAATCCCACATTTGAAGTGCAGGGCACAGCCCTGGGTTGCGCAGAGGCACTCCTTTGGCTATCAGTGCTCCCCTCCACTGACTTTGTGCACAACAGCATTGTACGTGCAAGAGGAGGCGCCTCCCCCGGCCGCACAGTGGCCCGCAGCGCGACAACTGCATCGTGAGTCTGTAGCTCCCATAAAGCATCGTCCGTGAATAAATGAGGAGCCGCACTCTGACACTGCAGTGTTTACACGCCTTGCTACACAGCCGTTTCTTGGGCAGTCTCGCTGCACGTGCACCCCACGCAGTGGCAGCAGCTGCACGACCTTGCACCTTGCCGCCAGGAAGCGCGAAACCATTTGCCCACGGTTCTGGGCGCGCCCTGTTCTGACAGGTGACAGGCATACCGCGCCTGTATTGTATGCGGTCATGCAGCAGATTCCGCAGAATGATCCGGCCAAGGCTGCTAAGGTCTACCTGGCCGAAGAACTTTGCCGAGAACTTTGAATAGGGCGGAAAAACTCCCGGTTCGGCTCCGCGTGATGCGCACCGGTGTGACATATAGCTGCGCCGTGGGCGAGCTTGTTTGCAGTTGCACGTAGGAACGAAGTACTGGAAGTGCAGCCTTCTTGGCCGGGGTTCGCAGCACAGCGGGTCTGCTGAGCGAGTATGAAGCTGCACGCGCTGCTGCTGTACTGCATTCCCTTTGGGGCGCTTGCACTGTCGGCCGGACCGCGGCGCACAGCTGAGCTGGGCACGCGCAGACCCATGCCGGGCTGTATACTAATGCACGGCGCGCCCCAGCGCTGACCGCTGACACAAGGCCTGCTTGACATTACCTCTCTGCCAGCAAAGAGCCCAAGGTAACAAGGCTTTGCTCACCGCGGAGCATGAACTCGCGCGGCGCAGACAGCCGCTTCGTGCCCGGGCTGGAGCGCAACCTGAGCAGCTCCGCTGAGGTCGACGGCATGAAGTACTATGAGGCGACCTTCCACATCAACCGGCTGTACGCCCGCCGCCACGGCTACTCGTTCCTGTACCAGACGGCGGCCGGCGCCGCCAAGGACAGGGCCCAGTCCTGGGCCAAGGTCCAGCTCCTGCGCGACAAGCTGGAGTGCTGCTGCCAGTGGGCGCTGTACATGGACAGCGACAGCTTTTTGGTCATGCAAGACCAGCACCTGTCCCTGGAGGCCTGGTTGGCGGAGGATGAGGCCCCACACATGACTGCACTGCTGGGGAACATGTACCCTGTTGGGCAGGGGTTGCTCAGGGACGGCACGGACCCCATTGCCATGACAGGCTCAAACACGCCGTATGAGAGCCGGGGGCAGTACTTTTGCGCCGGCAACCTGCTTTTCACGCGCACGAGGCGGTCCTTTGAGATCCTGGACTTCTGGTACAACACGTCAGCGCTCAGCGAGGTGTATCGCAACTTTTTGCTGGATTTTCCTTGGGAGCAGCCGGTGCTAAATCATAATGTTTCGCGCAAGTATCCTCAGGCATTCCTGAGGCTTTCGGGGACGGATGATAAGAGTAGCAAGTTCATCCGGCACCTGTGGCACCCATTCGGGGTCGAGGAGCAAACATCAAATTCTGCGCAGTACTTGAGAGACATGCTTGAGCAGCGTCGGTGGTAGAGTCGCGCGTGGGCGCTGGTGTCTCTGTCGCCCTGCATTTGTCAGTCCCCGAACTCTCATGTGTACAAGTTTTATTCTGTCTCTGACGCATGCATGTACTGCAGTGCACGCCTGGGGTGTTGTTGCATTTGCACATCGCTCGAGGTAAAAGCGGCTTGTAGAAAGCCTTGTGCGCCTGTCATATTTAGTCTGATGTTACATGGAAGCAGAGAAGTCAGACGTGACGTGAGAGCGCTGGCGTCATTGGCCAACATACAAGAAATCTGCGAACCCAGATTTTTCAGGTGTCACACCTAACCCAGTGTCTGCAGACTGCCTGTCGAGCGGAGTAAGCGTTATGCATGCTCGGCGCCTCTGAAAATGCAAAGAGCAAAACACGCTGGACCATGTGACATAATGGAGCGTGCTGCATGCATCTTGTGTGGCATGGACGGCTAGCTGGAGACAACCACACTTAGTGGCTAGAACTGTCAATATACACTCTCCCATGCCACCTAGGATCACGTCGCATACTTCAGCAATACCTACTGAATAGAGTACTCTACTGCCAACCCGGAAACACTGGACGAACTGCCCGCAAACCCAAACATAGACACACTGCCCGATCGGACGCAATGAATGGACTCAATGAATGCTGTCATAAATGGAACGGAACCTAAAACCAGATCGTGCCCAAGCCCGCACGCACTACATGCTGCAGGGCCGTGGCCCATGCACGATCTAGGACATGGGGTTGTTTGGTAGGCTGCAACAGCCCTGCAGTGTGCATGGCAGCCTGTGCATGGCACCCTGATAAGTCTCCCTGACAGTCCCAGCCAGAAGCGACAAGCACATGGCAATCTCCCCTCCATGCCGCAGCCGCGAGGCCTCACAGCGTGTACTTGGGCAGGCCGTACTTGAACCACACGACGCCCGCCTCCGGGAACCAGCCGTACGCGCCCGGGCGCAGCGCGGGCTGCGTGTACACCGCCGCGTCCAGCACCACGCGCGGCGCGGCCATGGCCGAGTTCAGCGGCATGCTGCGCCCGCGCACCTGGTAGTAGTGGTTGCAGTACCTGCGGCATGCAATCTCCAGTCAGGCTCGGCCTCCCCTACTCCTGGCCCCGCGGCATGACCGAGGGCACGGCCGGTTGCTAATGCGCGGCTGGCGTGGCAGTCCGCTTACAGGGCTACAGGGGCACAGGCGCCACTGCGGATGATGATGCCAGGAGGTGGGCAAAAGTCTCACTGCCTCGCGCATCTCACGCAATGCCCAGAGAAGTAAGCAGCCTCACAAGTAACCAACAACATAACATGGGACATAGGCTGGGCTGCTTTGAGATGCTGGGGCGCACTTCCAGAAGAGGGCGAGCAGCGGCGTCAGCGTAAACCAGAGCAGGCCAGCTTGCCAGTACCCTGTTATCCCCAGCCGCAGTCAGCACAGACTGCTGAACATGGTACTCAACGCCAGCCTATCAGGCAGAGCCTGCGGGGCCTGGTATATCTCTGACCCTGCACGGTCTTGCAAGCAGGGCTGCCAGCTTCATGAACCACTGCAGCAAGCCGCCTGGAAAGAGGAAGCCTGGGCAGCCGCACACCGCGCTTGACGATGAACACGCAGCCGGAGAAGAAGGAGAGGATCATGAGGCAGATCATGATGCGGTTGAACACAAACACCCACATCAGGCCGCCGGACTCGTACGTGCGCTCATAGAAGTACCTGGCAGCGCGCGCATGCAGCCTTTCGCTCCATGTACGTGCTCAGCTACGCAAAACTGACAGCTACAGGTATGGGCATGCATTGCGCCCACGCCGCCACATCTCAAGCAAGGGAACCGTGAGCATGTTTGCATGTCTTCCGTAGGCATGCTGTGGCGAGGAAAGCGTGCATGGAAGCAGGTCATACAACTGTACCCATGCTCGTGACGTTGTTTCACTAAAGCAAGGGTCAGCCGCAGGGACTGGCGGAGGGTACATCGGTCAGCCCAAGCCACCAATCACAGGCTGACGGGGCCATAGGTCGAAGGCCACCAGGGCGCACAGCTGGCAGTAGCGCCACACGACCCAGCCAGTGAGGAAGTACGCGGCCGCGATGGGCAGGATGAGCGGCGCGGTGACCGCGTACGCCAGCGCAATCACGAAGATGGTCATGAACGCGCCGTAGTGGCGCCCGCTGCGGTAGCTGGGCGCCAGGCGCACGACCTCGCGCTGCTGCGCCGTCTTGGGCCCTGGCCGCAGCGCTGCCACGCCTCAGGGCATGCACGCCGCAGGCCTGCAGGGCGCTGTGGTTTTGCATGGGGTGGCGGGCTATTGCACGCCCTTCCACGGGAGGAGCGCAGCCCGCCATCCCTTTTCGCTCGGAAAACAGTGAGCTTGCAGATGTGCAGGCTAATCAGGCCATGCCATGCGCTGCACTGAGAGCTGCCACCTACACGCGCTTCCCAGTCAACCTGCCCTTCTTGTGACCCCGCGCGGGGGGGCCGGACAGGGCGCCGGCGCACGGGAGAGGCCAAGCGAGCGCATGATGGCGGCGAGCAGCACGCCGTTGTGCGGCCACAACAGGCGCAGGAAATTGTAGAACAGCGCCTGCGCCGCCATGGCGCGCCTGATCTTATGGATGAGATCAGGACTTGAGATGAGCTCAAAGCAGCCAGCCTGCAACACACACTTGGCCAGAATGCTGCTGGCGCTCCAGGTTTGCAGGCGTGCATGAGGCGGCTCCCAGTCTGCCAGCACTGGAGAGGCGCGTTGCAGCCTTGCAAGCATTGACAGAGGCGCGTGGATACTTTGCAAGCATAAACAGACGCGTGCGAACGAGTGTTCACAGAGCTGCGAGGCAGGCTCTGTGAAACTCATGGGGAGAGAGGACATGCACGGCCGGCAGGGCGGCCGGCGCGCCTTGGTCAGCACGTAGTTGAGGAAGAAATTGGACGAGGAGGGCACCGCGGTGCCGAGCAGGCGGAAGATCTGCCCTGCGCGGCCGGGCGCCCTCCCAGGTCAGCCGCCGTGGCGCAGCAGCCGCGCGGCGCGCACACACAGCAATCGGAGCGCATGCTGGCCCGCTCCCCCGGCGCGCCCAGCGCTCTGCTGGGGCGCCGGACAGGTGGGGGAGCACGGCGGCGCGCGCGCGGCGCACCCGGGTTGGTGATGGCGGCGCCCAGCTGCGAGAAGATGGACCTGCGCGCAAGGGTTAGGTCTTCACGTCAACTGCATCCTCAGCACACAAGGCTGCACAGTGACTGCTCTCAGCACAGTGAGGCGAGCACACCACACAGGCAGGCTGGTCACAGTGGCACGACCTGCCGTGCCGCATGCGACCAGCACACCTTCTGATTGCACAGAACGCCGAGAACGGAAGCGGCCATCGCCCAACCTGCACGCCTGCGCATCCAAGCTGCAGGGGAGAATGGGGAGGCCGCGCGCCCGCCGAGCGCGGCGCCGAAGAACGTGTTGAACGTGGCAAAGTAGAAGAAGAAGGTGGCCACGCGCTTGTCCAGCGCGTGCAGGCTCAGCCAGCGCCGCTCGCTCTGCGCGGCGCCCCCAACGCAGGCATCAGGCCGTGACGGGCCCGGCCGCCTCGTGAGCAGGCGCTGCAAGCGCCTGGCAAGAATGCAGTGCGGTGCTGCCGTGCAGGGGCGCCGGGTGCGGGGGGCGCGGCGGGTCACCTGCGCGAGCATGTAGAAGAACAGCGGCAGCACGAAGGTGTCCCACGCGGACGAGATGATGACCGGCACGACGCCGGTCAGCAGCTCGCGCGCGACGCGCGCGTTCCCGCCCGACGCGCTGCGCGGCGCAGAGCCTGAGGGGCCGGCCTGGGCGTGTGCACCGCCTGCGCATGCCGGGAAGCAGCAGCGCTGCGCAGCTCCAGCGCCGGCTCCACACGTCACGAACGCACACCTAACCTCTTCCCAACCCTCAGCACCTGCGCTTGCACGCGCGCGCCGCCATGCGCGCGTGCGAGCACGCCCTCGCTCTGAGCAGAGCACACGGTGCGGCTGAGCAGCACGCACACGTGGCCCCACCTGCAGAACCACCGCCAGTAGAGCTTGTTGGTCTCAGGCGTGCCGCCGCACACCGCGATGTGCAGGTTGGTCAGCGCGCCTGCGCGCGCGGCGCGCGCCGCTCAGCCGCGCCGCGTGTCCTGCCTGGGCTGCGGCCGGCGGGCCGGGCGCGCGCGGCTGGCTGCTCGACGTGGGCGGCCGCATGCCTTGAGTTGGCGAGAGCGAGTGCTTGCCTGGCTGCCAGCAAGCAGGGGACAAATGCTGCCAACTCCTCATCAGCGGTCTGGCAGGGTTGCTGATGAAAGAGACCCCTGCAGGCCCTCACACGCATGCACGCATGCACACAGACCTGCAAACAAGGCGAGGTGACAGCGTGTCGCAGCCACGCCATCTCCGCATCTCCGCACCGCGCACACCACGCACTGAAGGTGATGGCACGCTCGCGGGGAGAGCACGGCGGCGGCGCCCGGCAGGACAAGCAACCCGCAGCCGCGCACGCCGACAGGGTGCGGGCAGAGCGCGCCGCCCTGGCGGCGGCCCGGCGGGGCGGCCGCGCGCGGCGCGCACCCGTGCAGATGCCGATCGGGAAGACCATGACGGCCGCGACCGGCAGCACGATGGCCACGGTGCGCAGCACGCGCGAGCGCCAGCCCAGCCAGAGCGCGGGCCAGTTCACGTCGTCAGGCGCGGGCGCGGTGTGCACCGCGAACGACAGCCCGCCGTCCGCGATCAGGTTGACTTGCGCGGCCACCAGCGCGTCCTTCTGCGAGCTGCGCGCGCGCCGCCAATCAGCTTTGCGCGCGTCCGCCGCGCTCGGGCGCCCAAAACCGCCGCAGGCTCGGGCGCGGGAGTGCGGCGGCCGGCGCCTCCAGGTCGGGCGCCCGCCGCATGCAGGATGCGTAGCCCCGCAGAGCCTGCTGGGTCCAGAAAGCGCGGCCAGCGGGGCAGTGCCCACAAAATCAAAATCGATGTTGCGGCCTCGGGCCGCACTTGAACAGCGCGAAGTAGGAGGCAGGTCGCGGGTCGGCCAGCACGCGCGCGCGCTCCGCCAGGATCTCGCCCTCCAGCCGCGCGGCCGCCTTGGCCGCGCGGTCCACCTGGCGCGGGGCGGCGGGGGCGCACGCGAGGTCAGGGTCAGGTTTGCATCGGGCCCCGCCGGTCCTGACCGCGCCGCCTACAACCCTCAGCCCGGGGCGGAGCGGTGGGCGCGGGGCAGGAAGGCGTCTGGTCCGAGGGCCGCGGCGGGCGACCGGGCACAGGCATGCTCGCTTTCCAGACCAGCGAACTGAGAGGCAGGCGTGAATGAGCTTGCGCGCATACCCAGCACGGCTTTTCTGCTACGCCAGGTGTGCGGGAGGCACGCAGGGGCCGGCGGCGCGCGCGCGCTCGACCCCTGCGACGGCGCGCGCGGGCGGCACCTGCCGGCTGTAGTGCTCGACGGCGTCCACGCGCGGGCGCAGGCAGCCGCAGCAGCCGACGCGCACGGTCGGCGCGCGCTTGGCGCCGGCCGCGCAGCCCAGCGCCTCGGCGGCGGCCTGCTCCACGCGTGCGACCGCCAGCTGGCCTTGCGCGCGGTCCCAGCGCTGCAGCAGCCCGTCCAGCTTCTGCGGCGCCAGCGGGGGTTGAGTGTCAGGTCTGAGATATGGGTTGGGGTTAGATTGAATCACGCCAGGCTGCACAGGAGGTACCGAGCTGCGAAGCCGCACATACAGTGGCTGCTGCAGGATGTCTCCGCAAGCGGTCGCAGGCCTCCGGGCGCGGTGAAGCAGAGCAAGGCACACGCGAGCAGCGCCTGCGGCCGGGCGAGCTGTCGCGCCCACCGCCCTCGGCGCGGCGCCCTAGCCGCAACATCCTGTGCTTGGGTTGTCGCGCCGCGCCTGGCAGTTGGGCACGGGGACCAGGCGCTCGAAGGACCGCGGGAACATCCAGCGGAAGCTCTCCGCCAGCAGGTCCGCGCGGTCGCGCCGCCGCGGCCGCCGCGACGCCGACAGCGAGCCCGCGCGCAGGCCCGCGCCGCCGTTCAGCCCCGCCCCATTGCGCCCCTTGCCGCCCGCGCCGCCGGCCCATCGCTTATCGTCCTCGGCGTCCGCGGCGCTCGCGCCCAGGTCGACGGTGGCCATCTCGATGTCGGCGGCGGAGGGCGCGGCTGCGACGTCGCGCCGGCGGCTGCCCGTTGGTGAGACGAGCGTGAGCGCGGAGTCCACGCTGCCGCCCGCGCAGCGCGCCGCTCAGTCGCGGCGGCGCCGGCCGTCTCTCCCCATGCCAACACCGGCAGCTGCACGACGGTGCCAGGGCGCGCCGCATGCTCGCAAACTGGCAGTCCTCAGCCTGCCCTAAACATATGGTTGAGGTAAAACCCTAACCCTAACCTAGAAATGGGTTAGAGCCGGACGGGCCGCGCGCCTCTCCTCCTCGGCCTCTGTGAGGTCGGTCACCAGCACCGCGTACTGTGACACGTTCACCCAGGCGGCGCCGCCGCCGCCGCGCGCCGGCTCCAGCGCGCGCACCAGCTGCTGCAGCCGCACCGTCGAGCGCCCCGGCAGCACGTGGTCCGCGACCTGCGCCAGCGCGGGCGGCAGCGGCCCCGGCGGTGGCCGCTGCACCCACCAGGGGTAGACCGCGACGCCCTCTGCGCGGCCGCGCGGCACCCGTCACGGCACGCCCGCGGCGTTGCAGCACAGCGCCCGCCACCGGCATGCCCCCAGCGCCTCGGACGACAAGGCACGGAGGCACCGGAGGCAGGGTATGGCGGCAGGGTCCTGCGCGTCCTCGCGTGGCCAAGCGCAAACAGCAGACTGTCACTAATGGCCAGCAGCCCTGCAGGCCGCAGCAGACAGCGCGCCGCGCGCGCGCGCGGGCGCCACATCCAGCCGCGCCGCACCCGCCCACTCGGCGCTGCTGTGCGCGGCGCGGTCTGTAAGCATGCCGCGGTAGCCATCGTCCGCGGGCGCGCCGCCGCCCGCGTCGCCCCGGGCGCCGTCGCCCCGGCCCAGGCCCGCCATGTCGTCGTGCTCGCCCGCCAGCGTGCCAGCCTCGCCCTGCCGCCGCTGCGCCTCGCTGCCCGCGGAGCGCAGCGTGCCGGGCGCCCCTGGGGCGTGCACGCCCAGCGCCACGCCGTCGTCCTCATCGTGCGCGGCCGCCTCACATACAGCGCCTGCGCGGGCCGCCCAGCGGGCGCATTTCGGAATGTTGCATTTACGTGGAAGCTCAAGGGCTCGGGAGGCGTGCTGGCATCACCGCGCGACTTGTACTTTATCGCCAAAACCTACTGGGACAATCTGCGGGCGGCCTCGACCACGACCAATGCTGGTCACAAGTTGCAGCATCCCTGGAGCCCAGGCGCATGCGCGCCCAGCGCCCGCCCGCCGCAACCCCTCGCGCGCAGCACGTCACCCGCACCGCTCGGCTGCATCGGCCGGGCTGCTGCGCAGACTCGTGCACTGGCTAGGTGCGCACCAGCCAGGCCGTGCATGCCGCCGTTCAGGCCGCCGTCGCCAGCGCTGCCGCCGCCGCCGGTCGGGTGCGCCCCCACGGCGGCGCCGATCGCAGGCGTCGCCGCGCCCGAGCGGCTGCCAAGCACGGCGGTCAGGCCGGCGGAGGCGTCGTCGCAGCTCGGGGGCGCGGAGCGCAGCGGCGGCCGCCCCTTGCCCGCCGCCTCGCCCAGCAGGCGGATGGGCTTGACCGTGACCGCGCAGGGCACGGCCTCCGCATCGTTACGCAGCATCTGCGCGGCAGGCGCTCATGAGCCACATGTTTGATCAGTCTGTCAAACCTGCAGCAGAGACACTCCAGAAATGGCCTTGGCTTGGCGGCAGCTACGGACTCCCGCACTTCTTCAGGACTCCTGTGTGAAGCTAATGTCAAGCTTTGAGTCCAGGACGCAGCAGAAACACAGCAACCTGCATAGACGCTCAAGTAATCGGCATTCAGGAGCGCAGGGCAGGGCACCATGGTGGGTCTGCCGCTTGCCAGCGGGTGCACTGCAGCGTGGACACATTTTTATGTGCCTAGAATGTGCCTCTGGTCGGGAGGGCGCTGCAGGGAGCGCGCCTGCAGCGGGTTGAACAGCGCAAACAGGTTGTAGAGCACCGTCGTGACGCCCGCCAGCAGCGGGCTGCCCGGCGGCAGCTCGCTCGGGCAGGGCTCGAACTCGCGGTTCTCCAGGTACGCGTGCCGCAGGATGACGTAGCTCTGCGCGCATGGTACGGCGGCATGCGTTCAGCCGGCCGGTCTGATGAACCGCCGGCCTGCTGCTCTGCTGCGGGTGAGCTGGCATCGCTGGCGCCCTGTTGGCCTGTGGCTGTCACGGCTGCCTCTCCTGTCATCCCGCTATGGCAGCGCCGTGCGCTGGAGTAGTCTCAACGCGCCCGGCCGCACCTGGAAGTGCAGCCGCAGCAGCCAGCAGGCGTACGGGTAACAGCATCAAAAGTAGGGCAGGCCCGACGCGGCCGGCCGCACCCGGAAGTGCAGCCGCAGCAGCCAGCAGGTGTACCCGCAGAAGACGTATGCGGCCGCGCAGGGCAGCCAGAGCAGGCGCGAGCCGTCGGGGAGGTTGCTCAGCGTCTGCAGCATGAGCTCGCTCGGCTGCGCCGCGTCCGGATTCTGCGTGCGCAGGCCGGTGCCGTGCATGTTCACCGGCAGGACTGCCGCCGCCCCCCGCGCGCCGCCCACGTCAGCAGGTGCAAACTGCGGGTCTGCATGCAGGCACACGCGGGACTCCACAAGTCAGCGCTATTCACGGTGTCTGCACACTCTTTGAAGCTGGCGTCACCAAGCGCGTTCCCTGCTGCACTCAAAAATGGACCACGCCGTCCAGTCAATCAGCCAGCCAGGCACATGTAGCAGCTCAGCTGCGCAAGCCAGTGCACGACAACTTTCCTGCTGCGACACGCAAGGCACATGCACGTAATCATGCTGGCTGCGGGGGCGCACGGACGGCGCAGCCCAGCACCGCCATGGGCACGAACAGCTGCACGCCGAGCGTCAGGCAGCGGTTTAGCACCTGCGCAGGCGCGGCCCCCTCAGGCGGTGACCCGCACATGGACGAGCAGGTCACGCGCATAAGGACACAAACACGCTTCACTGCTTGTGACGGACTGCAGGCGCCTGGAGTGTGGGTCAAACAATGTGCGCCGTCGCGCCGCGGCGACGCCGAAAAAATGTAAGTGCTTGACAAAGGGCCGTGCGCTGACGGCGCGCCCTGCGGATCGGTGCGTCGCGCCTAGGCTGGGAAAGAAGCGCTGTCAGGACATATGCCGCACGGACATCAGCACGCCGTCTGCCATGCCCGCCAGTGGGTAACGCCCCAAGTGACGTCTCCCCTCCGGCCGCCCATTGCCCGAGCCCGTCCCTTCCCTGGCATCGCAGGCATCCACAAGGCGCGCGCGTGCGCAAGGCAAGAGGTGCGTGACACATGCGGGTTGAGGCCGGGCCCGCTGCGGGACGCGCCAGCGCGTCCAGCCCGGCCGTGCGCAGCAGGTCCACGTCGCTCAGCAGCAGCACGGGGCCCATCCACGACCTGCGCGCCGGGAGCGCTTTGCTGGCGTCCATATATGCACGCCCGGCACTGTCCAGACGTGCTCATGTTGTCACAGTGACATGGTCGCGTGCACCATGACCTGGACGCAGACGCATGACACCATACGGCGCAAAGTGCAGTCGGAGCTCTCGTAGCTTGGAACCAGGATGTGTGGACAACAGATCGCTTCTCAACTTCCTGCAGGACCTCAACAGGGTACAGCACGCACCCACGCACTTTTCGGCTACCCTGCACAGGCTCTGCGAGGAGCAGGGCAAGCAGGCTGCGCGACGTGCGCGCACCAGAGCTGCTGCAGGCCTCCCAGCCGGGGAGCGGGCGGGTCTGCCTCCAGGTCCAGGATGTCCTGCAGCCGCGCTCGAGACTCAGCATCATGTCTGCGTGGTTGGCAGCTCATGACCATTTGCATTGGGTCAGACAAGTTGGGGCTCGAGAGGGCTAACACCTATGTGTTCTTAAGCCTACTCGGCAGCAGCACAGGGAATCTCCGTCTTTGCAGGATGTCTGCCAGGTGTCCAACTGGGCCGCCCGAGCGTTGGGCGCAAGGTCAGGACGGCGCTTCGCCTTCAGCAAGGCATGCAGCGAGTGGCAGCCAGCGTGCAGCCGCAGGGGCCGCAAGGGCGTCCTCACACCGTGCACGCCCCTTGGCAGCTTGGGGGAGCCTGGCTGAGCACGTGCAGCAACGCAGTGCTCCGCTCTGTGTCAGAGTCGCTTGCGGACGTACAGCAAGTGGGCCCAGGATGTCGCTGTGCAGGCCGGGGGAGGTGAGTCGGGTGCCCCGCGTGGGCTATTGCGTGACGTGCTCCATATGGACCGTGCAGCACCCGGCCAGGCGCGCTCCTGTGGGCCTGCCGGGCGGGCTGCCGCAGCAGCGTGGTGAAGCTTGGCGGGCCAGCGGGGAGCTCTGCGGGCGGGCGCCGCACCACCCGCTTGTGGTACGTGCTCCGCAGGAGGCCGCGCAGCAGTCCGAACAGCAGCAGGCACACGCTGCCGCCCACCAAGCAGAACCACAGCCTGCGTGCGCAGCGTGCCTGCGTGAGGCGCTCCGCGGTGCGGGCTTCAGAGCGAGCAGGAGCGCAGGAGGAGCGTGCACTGCTCCACGACTTCAGCGTAAATCACAGCGGGCGCTCAAGGCGCAGTGGGGCGCACGAGGTCAGGATTTGGTTGTCGGAGGTCGAATTCTGCGTGAAGCACGTGTAGATTGGCGTGCCGGACACGTTCGTCATGCAGCCCTCATGCTGCGACAGGGGCGCCACTGGCAGGCGCCCAAAGAACGACGCCGTCTCATTCTGGGCTGGCGGTGCATACAGCGCATCCGCCGCATTCTGACTCGGCGCTGGAGCTGGTGCGGCCATCGCACTGCGCTAGCCCCTGAACTGCAGCTCCACTCGTACCATCTGTCTCCTGCCAGCACTCCAAAAATGCGGCTGCCAAGCTTAAGCCTTTTGGCGGCAATAGCGCGTCTCCCGTCCCGAGCGCGACTTGTGGTACCGCCGCTGGCCGCCGCTGCTGGGGCATGAACCCCTGTCAGGACCAGCTCTCTGCTTACGCAGAGATTTCCTGTCAGAGCAGCAGAGGTGGCAGGCTGGTTATACCTGTATATGTGCGTGTCTTATGCTTGCAGCATGGGCGTGTGAAAGGTATTAGGCTGCAAGAAAGTCGCTCTCTGTGCTGAGCAGGATGGCGGACAACCTTCTAGCGCTGCTTGAGGACGAGGACGATGATGTGGTGTGGGTCACTGCAGCCATTGTAAATGAGCACTTCAGGAACACTGCTACTGCTTCAAGTGCCACGGAGTTTATGAAGTAAACAGAAGGGGCTCATCACGCTGGCAGCAGTGCTTGCATATTCACAGTGCCACACAGTAACAAGCTGTGCTACTGTCCAGGTGGCACCGCCCTCCGTTGGGGCCAATCAGTTCGCGTCGCTGCTCCAAAGCGCGCTGGCCAACCCCGCGGCTGCTGCTGCAACGCCTGCCGCTGCCGCTGGCCAAACAGGCGTGCCCTGGCCGCAGGCTGTGCAAGTGCAGCCCTGCAACCCATCCACCGCTCGGGTCCAGCCATGTGTAATCATGTACTGTTCTGCGCCCGAGGCAGACAGGCTGCAGGCTGGCGCACGGCGTGCTTGCTGTCACCAGTTGGTGCTAGCTGATGGCGTGCAGTGCCGGCACGTGCAGGTCCCGCGCAGGTCCGCCCCGGCGCGCCCGCCGCCGCCGTGCAGTCGCACGCGGCGCCCGTGCCGGCGCCGCAGCCGGCGCCGCTCCAGCACGCGCCGCTGGCCGCGCCCGCGGCCGCGCAGCCGCGGCACCAGAAGCCGCCCACTGCGCAGCAGGGCCCGCCGCAGCGCGGGCAGCAGCCGGGAGCGCAGGGGCAGGTGCGGCCGGCTCCATGCCCTGCTCGCCCTCAGACAGCTGGGGCGCCAGGGCCGCGGCCCGCAGGGTGCGCAGCAGCCGGCGCCGCCGCGGCAGGCGCTGCCCGCCGTGCCCTGCCCTGCACGCGCAGCACGAGCGCAGCTCACAGCTCGGACGGGCCTGGCTCACGCCTGTGCGCTGACGCCCACACAGCCCCGTGCTGGCAGGGCGCATGCATGGGCTTGCGCACGGAGCGCTGACCCGCGCGCGCCGCGCACGCAGGGGCAGGCGAGCCTGTTCAGCGCCAAGGCGCTGCTGGACTTCTGCGGGCGCAGCCTGGCCGGCGACGCGGGGCGCCTGCGGCAGATCCAGGCGCTGATGGTCGAGTTCAAGGCGCGCCCGCCGCGCCTCCTCTGCCTCTGTACGTGAGCAAGCGCGGTCCAAGGTGCCTGCTCGGGAACGTCACAGCGCTCTGAGCATGCGGCAGGGCATGCCATCAGGCTTCCGCCTTTGCTTGAACCTCTGTAAACCATTTTGGGCTCGTACGTCCAATGCCTGCATGCAACTTCACTGCCCGCATGCAACCTTGTTAATACAGGCTATGTGCTGCTGCATTTTCCTGGGTATTCTTGGGTCTTGCATTTGACAAAGCAGAGTGTGAAGTGCGCACAAGACGTTGCAGGTTTTTTCCAATGACATCATGGTTGGCGCGCGCGCAGGAGATGTCAACCCCTAGGGCCGGCCACGTGCGCACAAAAGTCACTTGCAGCAGTCTGTGTGCTGTCTGGCTAAGGACAAGCTCTCGCAGGTTGTGAACCGCGCTATTTTGGGGGGGGGGTTTTTTTATTTATTTTCGGGCTGGGTACGGTTGAAACCTGCGGGGCTCGGGTGAGACGGAGCGTGCGCGCGTACGCTGCATGGGCGCGCCCTGTGTTTGCGGCTCGGCGTGTCGCGCGGGCTGACGCGCAAGCGCTCGGGGTGCCGCAGACGGGCCCCGACCCGAAGGTATATGCAGCCTGGCAGGCGCGGCTGATCGAGGCCGTGGGCAAGGACACGCTGCGCGCGTTTCAGGCCCAGGTGCCTGCAGTCCTACTGTAACCCTACCCTGACGGCCTAGCCGCCAGCCTGTCCGGCATCGCCTGCCAGCACGCCAAGTCACCAGTGCATGCGCTGAGCAGTGGTGGGTAGGCTGCTGTGTGCGCCAGCCACTGTGTGCCTGCGTCGCCTTGGGCTCAGCTGTGCGCGCAGCTCAGTCGCCAGCAGGCACTGCTGGTGTTTTGGCACTGTGCGCAGCTGGAGCAGCCTGTGTTGCAGCACTCACGGTCAGGCTGCTGCACGCGCAGCAGGCGCGGCAGCACGCGGCGGGGCCGCCGCCCGCTGGCGCGCCTGCGCCGCCGGCCGCGGCCGCGCACGCCGCGCAGCACGCCGCGCGGCCCGCGGCCGGCCCACCGCCCGCGGGTGCGCTGCTCGCTGACGGCTACAGACACGTGCGCTGTGCAGTCCCTGTGTTGTTAGCACGGGCCTGGCCCTCGGCTGCGCCTGCCTCCGTCATGCGCGCGGGATCCGCAGCACGCCGCGCAGCCTGCGGCCAGGCCGCGGCTCGCCGCAGCTGAGGACGCGCAACAAAGCAGTCGTATGATTCAGTTACAAATCTACGTTTGCAGAAGGGGTAGACAGCAATTTGAACTGCACTTCAACCCACCCCACAACCACGTGCAGGCTTTCCAGAGCGTGCGGCGGCTTCATGCGCGGTCGGCGCGCAGTGCCTTGGTTGTCCCCCCAGCAGGCTGATGCATCGGCCAGCGTGGGCTGCCGCGCGCGCGCAGGCGCCGCGCCGCCGGCGGCCCAGCCGCCCTTCCAGCCGGCGGCGCTGCAGCAGGCGCAGGCGCAGGCGCAGGCCGCGCAGCGCGCCGCGTCGGTGCGCCGCGCGCCCAGCCTGATCAGGCTCGGCTTGACGCACGCGCGGTGACCTGTCTGCACGCAAGATGCGCGCTGACGCCGGCGCGTGCGCGCGGGCCGCAGCCGGCCGCGCTGCCGCAGGCGCAAGCGCGCGCCGCCTTTCCGGCGCCCGCGCCTGCCAGGCCTGCAGGCGCGGCGCCCGCACACCCCGCACCCGCCGCCTCCATCGCGCACCCCGGTCACGGACACGCGTATGCTAACCTCTCAGGAGATCGTGGCCCCTGCTTGTCCTCATCCTGGGGTTTGATCATCCGGTGGTCTGGTCCACCAGGTTGCTCATGACACTGCAGCAGTCAGGCAGACGGACTGCATCGCCAAAGTATCGCACGCTGCCGCCTCCGCCATGCGGCAACATGTCTGCGGCGGCGCCCCGCAGGCCGCCCAGGCCCGCAGCCGGGCCTGCAGCCGGGCCAACCGCACATCGCCAGCCAGCTGCGCCCGCACCATGCGCCGGCGGCGGCCGCGGCGGCGGCCGCGAGCGCGCCGGCGGGCGTGGGCGCGGGCGCGGGCTCCGTGCTGGGCAAGCGGCCGGCGGACGGCGTGGCCGGCGACGCCAAGCGCGCGCGCAAGGACGACGACGACGACGTCGGCGAGGATGTGCTCAAGGCGCGCGCCCCGCCGCGCCGCTCTGACAAGGCGTCGGAGACGCCCCGCACAGCGCCCATGATGCTGCAGTCCGTGATCTTGTTCATACTTGCATGCAGGGTGAAGGGAAAAATTTTCACCGCGCAAGAAGCATGATGTTGTGGATCAGGACGGTGCAGCAGGCTGCGAGTGTTAGGGCCCTAAGTCAAGCCATATCCCTAATAAAGCGGCTGGACGGGCGCGCGCAGGACACGGGCGTGAACTTGGATGAGGAGGAGGCGGCGATGGTGGGCGCGGTGGGCGCGGGCGCCGCGCCGGCGCCCGCGCCGCTGCCGCG
>JAABUP010005292.1_pt1 | contig 19820 bp, 17 predicted proteins | sample 5559201 | NCBI WGS metagenome assembly JAABUP01 (sample SAMN10711887, study PRJNA513373) | rock metagenome | isolation source: Antarctica rocks | place: Antarctica
TTGACGGCGATGCTGCTCGGCGGGTGGCGGGTGGCGGGTGGCGGGTGGCGGGTGCGGGTGCGGTGCAAGGCAGAACGCGCGGAACACCCGGGCTGCTGCGCGAGCGTAGGTAGCGTTTCAAGCCGCGTCAAGAGCGCGCGCCGTGCGGGGAGAGCGCTTTCCACCCATAGGCGTAGCGTCCCCTCGGGAATGGTGTGTTCAACAGGGGAAACACTTGAACGGCCGATCGGCGGCCCGCCCGGCCCACCAACCAGTCGCGGCTGACCTTCGAATTCTCAGTGGGATCGCAAACCGGCGCAGCTGTCTTACTGCCACAACCGAGCAACAAGGCGGGGGTTGGAGCGAACCGCCGGATGAGTCAGGCTGCCATCTTAGATGCGTGGCCAGAAACAGGCGCGGATTACCCACGATAATGCACTGAATCGCATGTAATGGCGATAGTCTGGTGCCATGACGAACGACCCGGCCACACCTGCGCCGCCGATGGCCCGCGCCGCACAGCGCAGCAACTGGTTCGACGGCCCCAGACCACGGGGAGATGAGATCAATCAGGTCATGACGGAAGGAGCGACACGTTCAACGCCGCCTATCACGAGTCCCGGACCACAGCCCAACTGCACCGCAACGTCACAGCCTGCATCGAGGCTCTGCACCGAGTGCAACAACTGACCGCACCTCGCCGCGGCTCCCACCAACGCGAGTCGCCGGCTGGTGGACTCACTGGCCCGTCGGCTTGAAGGCCCGCTCGGTCAAGCCGCCGTGGGCCCGGGCCATCACGACCGGCGGCGGCATCACCGCCACCGCGGGTTTCCGGCTTGTCCTGCTCGTCCCTAATCCGGATCCGGCATGACCGACCTCATCAATTCTGATGAGACCGAACCGCCGGCGCCGGCGGCCGCGGAACTAGCCACGGCGCCGGACGGCGACAACGATGCCCTCTCCCCCGCCGGGGGAGAACTATCGGTCGATGAGCAGCGATACATCACTGCGGCGCGTGCCCCGAACACCCTCCGCGGCTACCGGTCCGACTGGACCGAGTTCAGCACCTGGTGCACCACCAATGGCATCGACCCGCTCCCCGCCGCGGCCGCGTCCGTCGCCGGGTACCTGACGATGCTCGCAAATGCTGGCGCCAAGGTCGGCACCATGAGCCGGCGGCTGTCGGCGATCAAATTCGCGCACCGCACCGCAGATCTGCCCGACCCCACCGACAACGCCCGCGTCATCACCGTCTGGGAGGGGATCCGCCGCACCCACTCCGCTCCCCCCGACCAAGCCACCCCACTGATGCCGCCGGACCTGTGGGACGTCCTGGATGCCTGCCCGGACACCAAGAAGTGGAAGACCCGCGGCCGCCCCCCGGAACCGGACCTGGCAGGCCTGCGCGACCGCGCCTTGTTGCTGGTCGGTTTCGTCGCCGCGCTCCGGAGGTCGGAGATCTCCGCCCTGGAGATCGTCGACATCGCCGAACACCCGAGCGGCCTGGTCCTGACCCTCCCCCGATCCAAAACCAACCAGCGCGGCGAACACGCCGAACTCGTCGTGCTACCTCGGGGTACCAAACCCGGCCGCTGCCCAGTCACCGTCCTGCAGGAATGGATCCAAGCGGCCGCCGCAACCGCTGGGCCGACCTTCCGCCCAGTCAGCAAAGGCAACCGAGCACTCCCCCGCCGCCTATCCGCTGGCGCCATCAACGCCCTCATCCAACAAGCTGTCGCCCGCGCCAGCCTGGGCGGCGACTACTCCGCACACAGCCTCCGCGCCGGATTCGTCACCTACGCCCACCTACGCGGCGCCTCCGACCGCGCCATCGCCCACCAAACCCGCCACCGCTCCCTGGCCTCGGTCGGCACCTACATCAGAATCCACACGGCATGGGAAGACAACGCAGCGACGCAACTCGGGCTCTGATAGTTGTTTCGACAATCAAGCACGTTGACGGACTGCGCTCAACCAGGCCCACGCAGAACTGGCCTACGCGCCGCCGCTGCCGCCGGTTTCGAGGAATGAGCGGAGCGCTCCGTAGACGGCCGGGGAATCAAATTCGCGGATTCGCTCAGCCGGCGTCTGTCCGTCGAACCGCGGATTGGCGCCGATCAGCCACTGCCGGGCGACGTGCTCGCTCTCGCTGGCGTCGATGGCCAGAAAGGCCTGATAGGCGAGCTGCAGTCGCTTCTTGACGTCGTCGTGCGGGTCGACGTGGTTGTGATCCTTGGGGTCGAGCGCCCACTTGTTGGGCAGTTGCCGACTTCGTACGTTGGCCATGTAGGCGACGAGTGTTGTGCCGAGGTTCTTGTTGAGCAATTGCACCAGCTCGTGCAACGGCAGCCGCATCGTGTCGCCATGGACGCGAGTGATCAGATCGGGCATCGTGTGCCTCCGGGATGGGTGAAGGTGGCATCTCTGGTGAGCGGATCCAGGTGCGCGTTTGGATGACAGGGCGGCCGCGAAGCGCAGAACTAGCGCCGTCTGCGCGGATTCGGCGTTTGATCCCGTCGTCGGGAACCGTGATGGATGAGTGCCATGACTTCACGGTACAGCGTTTCGCGGTACTTGCTGTCAGATTCACCCAAAAGTTACCTGTGATCGAACTTCAAATTGAAGGATGTTTCTCACCGGCAGAAGCCAGGACCTAACGTAGGGGCGGGAGTAACCTTCCCCGGGGGTGCTATTGGCGTGTGAGTGGTCGCATGGTCTTGCAGGTCTTCGCAGAGTCATCGCATCGACCTTGCAGGGTGGCACCTAATGGATGCATTGGTAGCACAGTGGACGCCGTAGCGAAATTAAGCGACGAGCCCCATGATGGACGCATGACACGAACCGCGATCGCAATATCGCTACCTCCAGATGAGGAGGGAGCTGGACCGGACTCCACCCGTCGAGACCTCTTCGGGTCGGCTCGTCGATCCATGGTGCCGGTTCGTCACATCTTCGTCCAGAAGGCACGCGAGGTGGTGGCCCGCGGCACGAGCCGGGGCTCCACTCTGGCCTGGTTCGTCCGTGAGCGTCAGAGCCGACCGTTGGACCTCTATCTGCTCGCGGTGGGACTTTTCCCCGTCCTGTCCGGAACGCCGTTGCCAGCGGCGGCATGGGCCCGGCTGGCCAGCCCTGAGGGCCGCGCAGCGGCGTCTATCGCCGGCATCTCCAAGGTCTGGAGCGTGCTAGAAGGTCAAAGGCTGATCGACCGGCAAACCAGGATCAAGCGCCTCGCGAACGTGCTGCCTCTGCACGAGTCCGGTTCAGGGCAGCCGTATCAAGTGCCAGGTCTGGACCTGAAGGGAACTTCGAAGGGTTACTTCTACGTCCCTGGCTGCTATTGGCTCGAGGACTGGCAGAACACACTGAGCCTCCCGGCCAGAGCGATGCTACTGATCTGGCTATCGGCAACCCACCGAGAACCAACCTTCTCCATGACCTACGAGCAAACACCGGAGTGGTACGGCCTATCGGAGCGAACAGCTGAACGTGGAATCCAGGAGCTCCTCAAGGTCGGTCTGATGACGGAGGTCCGGCAGCGCGTCCGTGCGCCCAGAACGAGTTTGGGATTCACGTTTGTGCACCACCGGATGCTGACCGGGGACTTCAGCTACTCCGCACGGAACGAGGCCAGGAAGTCGATGGCCCGGCAAGCGCGTCGCGCCGCAACACAGAAAACAGCCACCAAGGCCGGGAACGGCGGTCGCCCATGAAAAACACCGAGGTACCACCCCCGTGCCCTGTCTCTCCTGCAGCATCCGACCTACCGGGTCCTCGCCGTCCACCCAGTCGCACGCCGGAGCCCACGAAGGGGTCACGTTGACCAACGTCCTGAGCACCGCCGGCAGTCGCGTCTGCACAAAGACCGGCCTGAGCCTCGTTCGACCCCCGAGCCACACCATCCACCGGATCGGCCTGACCCAATACGACGCCGTGAACCCTGAGGTTCGTGATCGCAGCGCCGACCGCGAGAAGTGGAGCCGCTGGGACACTCCAGGTGGCCGCACCCTCTATGCCGCCGACACAGCCATGGGCGCATACGCCGAGGTGCTGCCGTACATCCGCGAGAACCTACCGAAGACGATGCTCAGCACACTGTTCCCGGATGACGATCCCACCGACGGCGACGACCGGACGACGCTGGCCGATCAGGTGCGGGCCGAGATGCCCGCACCGACCCTCCGCGACAAGATCACCCAAGGATGGCGCGACATCCGCACTCACTACGAGTTGAAGATTACCAGCGGCGGGTGGTTCGTCGATGTGCTGACCGGCACCAGCATCCAGACCCTGAACCACGTGTTCGTTCCGGCCGGCGAAACGGTCGGCAGAATGACCGCCACCGACCTGACCGGTGAACAGCGGCAACTCACCACCAGCGTCGCCGAATGGGTCCGCAACCAGGTCCTCGACGACGGGTCACTGCCGGTGGGTATCAAGTACCAGTCCAAACATGGCTACGACATCCCCGCCTACGCGATATGGCTTCGCGCATTGGACGACGGCAAGTCACTACGCAGTGAACGCATCCGCATGGTCACCGCGAGCGCAGTCAAGAAGGACGACCCAGATCTACGGGAGGTCGCCGGCTGGTACGACCTCAAGGTTCTCTGACGGGGTCGGCTGCGTCGGTGACCGGCCGTCTGCTTGTGATTGCGGCCCGACGACTTCGACCTACCCGGTCTCGGCGGTGACGTCAGAGTGACCGTCCGGTCCTACTGACTGGCCACGTCGATCCGTCGATCTGCGCATCGTTCTGTCAGGTCATCACCCGATCTCCGATTCCCATCTCCAGCCCGTCGGAGCCGTTGACGGGTGACGCTGGCGTCGATCAGTCGCCGCTTGCGTGCTCTGTGACGTTCGGCCGCAGCTGGCGCGGCGCAGCGCGTCAAGCTGCAAAACTGGGTCTTGGCGCGATGTGCGCAGCGGTGAGCGGCGGACCGTCGAACTGCGCGGTGACCCCGGCCCCCCTGCGAATCGGTGGGTCTGCAGGATGGGGAAGGCGACTCGTGCTGACGGGTGGGAACGGCGCCCGCAGCACGAAGGCGCACCAGGCATAGTTGGCGACGGCGCGGTGCTGCGGGTGGCGGCTGATCTAGCGCTGGAAGCTATGCCCGGCTCGACTCAAACATGCGCGGATTGTTCCCACACTCGACGTGGTCAACGATTGGACGCCAGGCATCGGAGCCACGAGAATCCGGCCGTCCACATAGCGGCGTGTCTGCCGACGACTCGACGTATTGTCGGCAGGATGCCCGATCATGGGGATGCAGTCGGACAAGACATACGTGGTGGTCAGCCCCGGCGACGACCGGTTCCCAGGCGTTGAGCGGCTCATTGCACTCGGAGACCTCCACAAAACCACCCTTGGTGTCCTGCCGCACGCGGCGTACCGCCAGTACGCGGACGACGGAACAATCGTCGCCGCCGTGGATGGTGACATTCTGCTGGGCTACAGCGTTTTCGCTGATCGGAAAACACGGCAGGACTTAAAGCTGATCCACCTGTGCGTCGCACTTCACGGGCGCGGCCGCGGTGTGGCCCGTGCCATGATTCAGTCGATTAGCGACCGCTATCCAAACGCGATGGGGATCGCGGCGTACTGCCGACGCGACTATGCCGAAAGCAAAGTGTGGGAGCGTCTGAACTTCGCGTGGCGGGGCGAGCGGCCTGGCCGCAAAAAGGACACGATCATCGATGGCTGGTTCCTTTCACACGGACACGCTGACCTGTTCGTGCCCAACGACATCGATGCGCAACGACTCATCGTAGCCATCGATACGAACGTTCTGTCCGACCTCTCAATGCCCGACCAGAGGACAGGATCAGCAGACTCTCTTGTCCTGACCGCCGAGTGGTTGGAGGACGAGATCGAACTAGTCCAGACCCAAGCCGTCTCCGCTGAAGCGCACAACACCACCGATCCGGGCAAGCGGAAGCAGATTGCTGGCCGGGCAGCCTCGATCAGAATCCTCCACGCCGATGACCGCGACGTGACCAGACTGCACAAGGCACTCCTGGACGCGATCGGATCCGAAGGATTGGCTCGTGACCCGTCGTTGGTGGCTGACGCGAGAGTTCTCGCACAAGCGGTGGTCGGCGGCGCAGACATGCTCGTCACCTGCGACAGGAACGCCGTGGCGCGGCTCCAGCCGACGTTCCCGATACTGGGCGAGTTTCGCATCGCCCATCCAGCGGAGATCGGCGGGCAACTCGACCGATTGCGGCGTCGCATGACCTATCAACCGAGCCGACTACTGGGCACCGGGTTTTCCAGTCAGCCACCGCTCGGCAATGAGACGGTCGAACTCGGTTCGCTCATCAACACAGCGGACGGCGAGCGGCGAGCGGCATTCCGCGCGCTGCTCAATCACTCTGCGCACGCACCGCAGCAGGGGCGCAAGTCTGTCGTCATCCGATCACCCGATTCGGTCTTGGCTGCGTTCTACACATATCAGGCTGACCAGCGGATACTCAGCGTTCCCGTATTTCGGGTGGCCCGGTCGAAGGTTGAGCACACTCTCGCCCGCCAGATCGTCCACAACCTGCGACGGCTGGCCGTCGAAGCCCAATGTGATCAAGTAGTGATGACCGACCCCGCGCCGACAAGGGTCGTTGTCGGTGCTCTGAGCGAGGATGGCTTCGACCGGATCAACAGAGGATGGAGAGCAGTCACGATGCAGATCGTCGCGGCTTTCTCCGATGTCGTTGCCGCAACCGACGCGATCCTCGGGGCCGATGATCAAGCACTCACCCCTGGCCCGCTGACTGCACAGGAGGCAGGCCAACTTGAAGCGAAACTGTGGCCCGCCAAGATCGCCGATGCGCCGGTGACCACATACATCGTGCCGATCCAAGACCGGTTCGCCTTGGACCTGCTCGGTACCCAGCCCACCCTCACAGACCGGCCGTCAGCTCTCGGGCTGGCCCGCGAACACATCTACTACCGGGCGCCGGTTGCGATTGAAGTTCACGGCCCGGGCCGCATCCTTTGGTACGAGACTCAGACCCGCGGCGCTGGGGCCGTGGTCGCCTGTTCCCGACTGATCGGCACGCAACGGGACAACGCCTCCGCCCTGCACGAGGAGTACGGACGGCTCGGGGTGTGGAAGCGAACCCAGATCGAGCAGGTCAGCCGAAACGGAATCGCAGAAGCGCTCCACTTCGCTGACACCGAGGTTCTGCCACATCCGATCCCCTGGCAGCGCCTGAAAGCCCTGTCATCAACATTAGCGACGATCCAAAGTCCAAGGATCATCAGCGCAGAACTGTTCCGATGGATCTATCAGACAGGACATGGCCGATGACCCTCGCGCAAGCGGAACCTGACGAACACAATGATGATGATCAGCAACGCGGGCTGCTACTTTCCATTCAGCCACGCCACGCAGCGGCGATCCTCGCTGGAACGAAAACCGTCGAGTTGCGACGCAGAGCGCCTCGCGATATCGACGGCGCGACGATCGTTCTCTACGCATCCGGAGCGGTGCGCGCTGTGGTCGGCACCGTCCAGGTCGCCACGATCCAGAACGGTTCCCCAGATGCCATCTGGAGACAGTTCAGGCAAGACATCGGCATTACCAAGCCAGAGTTTGACGTGTACTTCACAGGCACAGACGAGGCGTACGCCCTAGTGCTGACCGACCCGACCCTCGCACCAAACCCCATGCCACTACCGGACCTCAGACGACACGATCTGGAGCCGCCCCAGAGTTGGCGGTATCTCACGCGGACGGTCATCCGTACCCTCCGAGTGGCCCTCGGGCTGAACGACGGCAGCGCATGTTTTGCAAGTCGATGAGCACTGGTTGGCAGCTGTTCACACACCCCTCTGCGCTTGGGTCGTGGGCGTCGGAGGTTTCATCAGGCTGACTACAGCCCAGGTTTGCCCGGTAAGAGGTCGCGGAGTCGTTCCGCGACGTCCAGGATGTCGTTGATGTCGTTCTTCTTGAAGCTCCACCGTCGTGGCGGCCGAACTGCATCAGTGTCGGCCAGAAAAACCTGCTTGGCGATCTGGAGACGGAGATCCTTCGATTGCTCAGGATCGAGTTGCTCCAGATATGGCTCCATGGTCGCGAGCACGATCTGGATGCGCTTCGCTTCACGTTCGGCCTGGCGATGCTCGGCAGCCTGAGTTGCGGAATACGCTGCGAGACCAAGGCCGGCGATAGTGACTCCAAGTTTGTAGATGACTGTCGCCCAGGACACTTCGGGGGCATCGGCATGCTGGGTCACAAACCAGATGAGCCATGACGCGCTACCGATGAACGCGAGGACAGTTAGCATGCTCCAGGCCCATGCCGCTCTGGCCTGGCCTCTGGCCCTCACCCCGAAGTCAGCCGTGAGCGAGCGCTTCGAGATCGCGTTGAGCAGCCCCGTCAGCTCGTCGAGCTTCGCTTGCATGGCACCGGTGACGGCTGCGGCCTCTTTGTCCCAGCTTTCACGGTTGACAAATGCCTGCTTGTTCAGCGTGTTGAGCCTGTCAAGGAACTCGCTCGCACGCTCCGCTATTTCGGCCTGGAACGAAACGGCCCTGTTCTGTTGATCGTTATCGAAGATGGTGCTTTGTCGGGTGATCTGGAGGTCGAGGCGTTGCATCTCCTGGGTTAAACGACGGTCGTACTCAGCGACGCGGAGATCGAGTGCATCCACCCTGGCAACTTCATCGGTAACTCGCTGCCGCTCTTGGTCGTGCAGAAGTGAGGCGTCGAGGCCAGCCTGCTCGAGTTGGGTCTTCAGGTGCTCTTGCTGGACGGCGTAGGCCTCGACGGCGCGATCCCGCTGCTCCTAGATAGCCGCGACGTAGTGCTCGGCTTCAGCTATGCGCGCCGGGACGATTTCCTCCGTGAAGGTCGGCCATTTCGCCAGCTCACCGACGAGTGTGTCCATAAGGACGTCAGCGTCGGTCATCGTCTGGGGGTATGCAGCCGGGTTTTGGGTCCAGGTGTTGATCGTCCCGATGAGGGGAGTAAGCGTCTGGCTGGCCGTCGTGAGGCTGCCGTATGGAACTGCGCGTTTGTCCTGGGCCTCTCGTAGGTTTCGCAGCATCTCCAGCGTCCACCTGGCCCGGCGAAGGATGGAGCCAGCGGGCGCGAGATCTTGATCTTGACGGTCTTTCCATTGATCGGACGCGTTCAGTGCCTGCTCGAACTGGTCGAGCTGAGACCAAAGCCCGTGCTGGTCATATCGGTCCGAGTAGTACTCATCCATCGGTGCAACCCGTCGGTGACGTAGAAATGTGGCGAGAAATCTGGAACTACGGCGGTCTGGAACGTCACCGGCGGGATGAGTGGCGCCCGGTGACACCATCCTTAACCTAGCCGGTTCGCCAGGTTGAGGACGAGTACAGGGCGGCGACTGCCACGGACGTCAACGCATTGCGGGCGGAGATGATCGCGTTGCGCGAGCAGCTTGCCCAGAGCGGCAAGGATGCCGACACGGACCGTTGACTCCGGTCTCCGCGGGCAGGGCTGGTAGGGCGGCGATCCACTCAGCGATTACGGGATAATTCGAGTCCTGCGACAACAGAGGCACCAGCTCAACCGCGCTGAAAGCTAGAGCGCTATACGTCTCGTCGTATTGCCACCCGTATAGCGGCACATATGACCTGGGTCCGCGTGACCGGCTGCCCCATCTCGGTGGAGGCTCGTTGTTGTACGGCGTCGACGGCGACTATCTCGTCGGGCAGAAAACGTGGGGTGACCAAAGCGAACGGTGCGGCCTTAGCTCTCCCCCGCGGCACCCGGACCAAGGCTGCCGCAGATCGGGTCAGATCTTCGATCACCGCGGTCGGGCGGTCCTGACACGTCCAACTGATCAGCTGCGCGTAGGAGGGCCGATCGGTTCCGGCGTTGAGGAACGCCGCCAGGTTCTCGTAGAGTTCTTGTGGGAGCCGAGCCGCCGCGACCACGACTGACGACCCGGCCTCGATCTCGACACTTGCTGACTTCGTCTGTGCAGAGGGTTGAGCCTTCGTTTTGGGTGCGCGGGCAGCTTTTGCGACCGCGGGCGGTGCCGGAGCCCCACGCAGATCTCCCCCGACCGGCTGGACCTTGAGAACTGGCCTGGGTACGGACGGCTCTGCCTCGCCGGCGGCGGCCGCCGCTACTGGGGGCGGAACCAGCTTGAGCGGAACCGGAGGCAAAAGCTCGTCCAGCTCGTCATCAAGCCGCGTCGGGTCGAAAGCGCCTTTCTTGGTGGTCATCCGGCCCTCTTCTCCTGCTCGGCGATGCGGGTCAACACTTCGCGAGTCAACTGCTGGTAGTCCCCCGCCAGACCACTCCCGTCACGCGACCAGGTCTCGGCCGGCTGAGAGCCTGCGTGCCCCAGAGTGCTGCGCAGCTTGGCAAACCGTGCCTTTTGGCTCGCTCCAGCCACGGCCACCAGTTCTCCAGGCGTGAGATGGCGGGCCCGCATGTCCACTGCCGCCGCCTTGTCGGTACGGATCACCGTGGCGAACGCCGACGAGCCGGAGCCCTCCAGTTTGGCTGCGATCGACTTCATCGCCGCCTGATTGCGACTGGTCGCCCGATGGTTCACGTTCGCTAGCACCACGCCCAGCAGTTCAATCTGTGCGCCCTCACTGCGGGCGCGGAGGTACCGCCCGGCGATCAGGTCAACGCCTTCCAGTGACGCGTCATCATCGGCAGTCGGCACCAGGAGGTGCCGGGAGACGCGGAGCAGCACGTCGAGCAGGCCGACGTCGCCGGGACCGGAATCGATGATCGTGAGGTCGTACTGCTCCTGCTGAACCAGGTTCCCCAGCGTGGTCGACAGATTCTGGGCCATGTCGAGGCCCGCCGCAGAGGTGACGGCAGCGGCCTGCGGCAGCGTGCCGAGTAGTACCCCCCCGGGTACCACGTCAAGGCCGGGCCGAACGTCGCGAATGGGATCGAGCGCTTCGCCGTACTGAACGGCCATGGCCAGCATCCGGCCCCGGTCCCCCGGATTCACGCCCAGGTCGTTGCGGGACACGTTGCCCTGCGGATCGGCGTCAACCAGCAGCACTCGGCGGCGCCCGGCAACCATCGACGAGAGTGCCGCAGCGATCGAACTCTTGAGCACTCCCCCTTTCTGGTTCGCGACCAGCACCGACCGCGGCACAGCGGCATAGGCGCCATAGGCGCCGGGAACGGCTGGCTCATATGGCGGGGTATATAGCTTGTTGCGGTTGTTTGGCACTGGGCTACGATAAAGGCCGCCATATGGCACGAGCCGCAGACACGCCGCAGGTTCCCGCGACTGCGAAAGACAGGTCTTCCCCGGTGGCACGAGGTATCGACCCAAATCGGAGCGCCGCGCACCTAGGGCCTCACGGTTAATCTAGGTGGGTGGGGTTCGGGCGTGTCGCGGGGTGCAGGCTGTAGTTCCAGTCTGGGTGGAAGTCGTGGCGATGTAGCTGGGTGGCTTCAAGGTCCTTGATCTGGCGGTCGGGGATCTTGATGCCCTTTTCGTAGGTTCCGTGGTCGAGTTCGGCCCGGACGGTCAACCCGGTGGTAGTCGTGGTGGCCCTGATGGTTTCGATGACCACCTCGTGGGAGGTCAAGGGCCGGGCCCGCCAGCTCCGGCTGATCGCGGAGAACAGCCGATGCTCGATTTTGTTCCACTTCGAAGTGCCCGGCGGCAGGTGGCAGACGGTGATCGCCAGGCCGGTTTCGGTGGCCAGTGCGGCGAGTTCGGTTTTCCACAGCCGCAGCCGGGACCCGTTGGACCCACCGGAATCGGCGGTGATCAACAACCGGGCGGCGTCAGGATAGGTGTTGCTGCCCATGGCGTTCCACCACCGGCGGATTGATTCGACGGCGAATTGGCCGGTGTCGGCGTCGGTGCCGACGTTGACCCAACCGGTGTTGGCTGCGATGTCGTAGACCCCGTACGGTGCGACCTTCCCCAGCTTCTTGTCCACGAAGTCGTGGACGTTGGTGTCGGTGGGCCGCCCTTGCGGTTCCCACTCCCGGCCGGCGGCGGTGAAGTTGCCGATCAACTCCTTCTTCTTGGTGTCGACGCTGATCACCGGGTCACCGGCGGCGGTGAAAGCGGTGGCCTGATCGTTTAGATAGATGAACTGCGCGTTTCGATCGACGTGCTGGTTGCCTTCGATGGTCTTTGCATTCGCCTGCAGGCTGTATCCGTTGGCCTTCAACAACTTCGCTACCGTCGACGCCGACGCCTGATGACCGGAGGTGACGAGTTCACCGGCCAGTTTCTTCGTCGATTTCGTCGTCCACCGCAACGCCGACACCGGATCGCCTCGGGTCACCGGGTCCACCAACGTGTCCAACGCCTCCCACAACGTCGGGTCGGTGACCGCCGCTGGAGGTCTTCCCCCACCGGGGCGCCGAACCCGCCCGGGAATCGGATCCGGATAGTCCAGTTCCCGCACTCCCTGGGCCACAGTGTCCGGATGAGCCTGCACCGCTGCGGCGACCACCTTGACCCCGCCCCGGCCCAGCACCTTGGCCTCTGCGCCGAGTAGCAACCGCCACGCCCGCTCATCCAAATGCGCTCTGATCAGCAACAACCGGGCGGACAGCCGATCAACATCGACATCAGGCAGCGGCATACCACAATTCTAGCCAACACAAACAGTCAAACCTACGTAGATACTCGTCGGGTCCTAGGGAGGTCTGGGGGGTTTGCCTCGGTACGTGATGGCTGATCCCCCATCCCGCTGCAGCCATCTGCTGCAGCTGCTCGACGACAGCACCTGCACACCCTGCTACAAGCCATATGGCGCAGTATATGGAGCGCGAAGGTGTCTGTCCGGTGTGCCGCCATCGCCAAGCCACATATGGAACGCTCAGGTATGGTGCTACTGCGGTGCGCTATACGGCGGGCTATATGGGGCTGCGCGCAAGTAGCAACCCTGGTACGTGTATTGCCCGGTATATGGTGCACCGCAGCTCTGATATCGCGGGCATATTGATTGATATATGGCGGTACCGGCCGATGGGCAATATGGGTCACCTGCTTCCCGACGTCCGTCTGGCACTCTGCTGCTATAGCTCACATCGGCAGGCGCGGAATATGGCGACAAAACTGTACATCGAATATGAGGGACCATATAGCGGCAAGTCCTGGTAGTTCATGCCGGAAGTCAAGAATGCCGGATGCCATATGGCGCCCCATCGGGCCAACCATATGCACCGCCAGCCCGCCGGCATCGAGTTCGCACTGTTTCTGCCATAGGGGTAAACACTACGCGGCGCGGTATAGCGGGCTGTGGTGTTGCCGATATGGGTGCAAGCACGTCGACGGTACTGGGTTCGCCGTATGGCAGCCACCACCGGGGAGTCAGCCCTGGCCTTCATATGGCCCGCTGTATGGCGGTGCGCGCCCCGGCCCCTTCAGGCTCAGGCCCGCCGCGCGGCCCATGGTGGGGACAGGGCGAGGGCACCGCTGCCGCCCCGTAAACGCGTATGAGTGAAACCAGACCGGTGGGGGAGGGTTCTGGATCGTGGGGTAGCGCTCTCGGACGGGGAATGCGGCGAGGCACGCAGCTAGGGTTTCTCTCGTGAGCAATTCGTTGCTGATAAGCCCCTGGCTCTCTCGGTCGGCCATTGCTCGGCGTCGCTTGCACTTGCCTGGCCACCGGGACCTTCACGGTCTGGCTCGGCGCGGTCGGATCGGACGGCTTCGGCCATTATTCGCCGTCCAAAACGGATCGGTCGAGCGCATCGTGAGGCCCCACCTGGTGGCAGCCACGCTCAAATTCGGTCCAGTTCCACTCGGGTCGACCCTGACGCACGACTGTGACGTGCGGATATGCGTGGCGGCCGGCCCAGGCCACGTCCGGGTGGCGACCCAGGGGGAGAAAATGCAGCAGGCCGCGCGGCGGGGGAGAGCGGCGGGTCCGCGGCCCGGCCTTGTCGACAGTCGCGGCAACGTGGGTGCCTCGCGCGCAATCCAGGAGGCATTGCTCACCCAGGGCGGCGCCGGCAGCTCGCTGGCCCAGCTGGCGGATGTATTGGCGCAGGCCCTGCCTGCCGGCGATCCTGCGGGGAGTCATAGGGCGGTTCGATCTGTCGCCAAGCGTGGCAACCCCGCTGATCCGGGTGCGCGATGCCCCCGTTGACCTGCTCGAGCTTGCGGCTTACGCCGCGCCAACCCCTCCCGACGGGGGCGAGCCGTCGTGGCCGATGTTCGATCTGCCCGCCCAACCGCTGCTCAAGGGAGGGCACAGGCCCGGGCAGCCCATTGGTCTGCGCGGTCGGGGGCCGTCGGTGGGGGAGTGAGAACCCTCGATCCGGTGGTCCGGAGACTCCAGGGGCTGTGCCTTCAGTATCTGCCGGCGATCTGAGTACGATCAAGGCCCCCTAGGGCGTCAATTGCCAGAACTGCGCCTACGGCTACCTGGATGGATTTTCGAAAGTTTCCGCAACAGGCTCAGGGTTTAGTCCGGCCCTCTGTCTAAAACCAGGACCGCGCCCTCAAGCTGTTCTGAGCCTGACTTCGGCCTACTACGATTCGTTCTGGGTCTCGTTACGTCAGCGGGGAGTGTCCAGGTGGCCCGTTCGCGGTCTGTGGGGCCCAGTCCGTGCGCGACGGTGTTGTCCGAGCTGGCCGGGTTTCCGGTGGTGGTGGAGTGGAGTCCCCGTCGTGGCGGGTCCGGTGGATGGATGGCCCGATGAGGGTGCCGCTGTTGGACCGGGCGACGGCGTTGGATGGGTACGGGATTGGTGCGCCACTGGCGGCGGGCCACTGACGGTCTCGTCTCAGCATCTTGAGGCAAGTTGGCGCTGACCTCTGCCAGGTCCCGCCACCGTTTGCGCTGTTCACAGCCAGATCCGTGTCGCCAAGTTGATTTATCTCGGCTCTGATGCCTCAACTTGGCGAGACTGCCTCACGTCCACTGAGACAGGACATTTGCTTCATCGTGCCTCAGATGGCTGGGACTCCGGACCGGATGCCTCAAGTACATGGGACGTGCCTCAAGTACAACGGGAACGGACACTCAAGCCCTGGACCAGCAAGGAATCACCCCGGACGAGGTGCGCCGGGCGCTCTACGGCCCCTCTCAGCCACGCACTGATGCGGATCGCATCGGGAAAGCTATTCGCAAGCCTTTACTGGTGGTCTTGCGTGATGGGGTAGTGCGAGTGCCTAGCAGGGCTCATCATGGGTCATGCCTTTAGACCGGTTCGGTGTTAGCCGGCCCTGGTACGTCGTCGTCCCGACCCTGCCGGGAGCTGTCGGTTTCTTTTTCCTGTCGCTTGTCACCTCAGTTCAACTGTTGTCGTCGCATCATCGACTGCCGGGCTGGTGGGTGTACACGGTCGCTGCCGGCTGCGCGGGGATGGCCCTGTTCGCGGTGATTTCGGTGTTCTGGCACGTACGGCGACGCCTTCGCATCCGCCGAGAAATTCGCGAGGAAGCCGAAGCCGCTCAGAGGACCTGATCGGGCACTGCTCAGCCGTGTCCACATCAAGTGCAGTCCCTACGACGCGGCCGGGCTTTTGTGCGGTGCGCTGTCATCAGGTCGGTCTTTGCGGCCCTATCGGAGGTGGAGCTTCACGGTGCGCACCTAGGCGTTTTTCGGGGCGGCCGTGGGCGGTTGCGTAGCTGTTGAAGAAGACCGCGGCTTGTTCGGCGTGGTGTTGGGCAATGTTCTGGCTGTAGCCGAGGGTTCTGGCGGCGACGGCGGGCGGCATGTCTTGGACCAGTTGGCGCAGTGCGCTGTTGCGAGCCTGGCGTAGCGGTATGCCGAGGTGGCGCAGTTGGTGGTTCATCCGATCGGCGGTGAGTGGTTGGCTGGACTGCAGGCCTGGGAACAGCCACGGGGAAGTCCGGTTGGCCGCTGTCTGCATGTTCGGCCGGTCGCCGAGGTGTTGGCGCAGCAGCTGGGCGATGGGTGGGGGGACGGGCACGGCGTCGGTGTCGAAGGTGATGACCATGTCGTTGCCATAGTCGTTGATGTCGGTGGTGTCCGATCTCATCCAACTTGAGGTATCGCGCCGCCTTGTTCGCGGGCGTGCTTCAGGTCGGTGGGACGGAATCGGGGCGTGTTTGTTGTCCCGTCTCATCTCAAATGAGGCACGGATAGGCCTCTGACCTGCGCTGCTTCAAGTTAATGAGACGGGCCACTGACGGTCTCATCTCAGCATCTTGAGGCAAGTTGGCGCTGACCTCTGCCAGGACCCGCCACCGTTTGCGCTGTTCACAGCCAGATCCGTATCGCCAAGTTGAGGCGTCTCGGCTCGATGCCTCAACTTGGCGGGACTGCCTCACGTCCACTGAGACAGGACACCAACGAAAGAGCCCGTTCAGCGACTGGCGGGTCCTAAAGTCCTACTGGCGGTCTTGCGTGTTCCGGTAGCGCGTGTGCGCCGCCCAGGATGGCCGTGTCAACTTGGTCTGGCCCCGCGATGACGGCTTGGTCTGGCTCCGGACGTGCTGCGAGTGCCGCCGGCCAGCCGTTAGCCTCTGACTGTGATCCAGGCGTGTGGAGTTGATCGCTGAGTGGCGGTGTTACTTGATTGCTTCGTGGCGCTAGTTCCCGATGACGAGGATGCTCGCAGCGGTTTCGATGACGTCGTCGGTGATGGCTTCGAGTTCGTTGATCTTTAGCACTCGGGCGATCTGGGGAAAGAGTCGTTCGAGTAGGCGGAAGTTGCCGCGGGTGATGCGTTCGATTACGGCGATGATGGCTTGGGCGTCGGTGAAGTCGTCGGGGTCGAGGGTGCGGCCGAGGCGTTTCCAGTGGCGGTCGGGACGAAGAGGAGTTCGTCTCGGCCGAGGGCTCGGTAGTGGTGAGAGAAGCCGTGTCGGCTGTAGAGCTGGGGGTAGTGACGGAAGCGTTGGTCGACTCCGGGCTGGCCGATGAGGATTATCGAGTCGCTCATCGACACCACCCTAGACTCGCGGGATGCCCGATAGTCGTCGCCTCCCGCTGTGGGCGGGACGCACGGCCGCGCTGCTGGGCATCGTGCTCGTGGCATTCACCCTGCGCCAGGCGGTTGCGGCGATATCGCCAATACTCGGCGACATCCGCGTGGATATCCCGATCTCGAACATCGGCTTCGGGTTGCTCGGCACCCTGCCACCCATCCTGTTCGCGGCATCCGGGTTCACCGCGCCGCGCGTCGCCCGCGGCATCGGTCTCGACGGCGGCATCGTGCTCGCGCTGGTGCTCATGACCGCGGGTCACCTCGTTCGCGCGTTCGCCCCGGGATTCGCGGTGCTGCTCGTCGGCAGCGTCGTCGCGTTCGCCGGCACGGGCATCGGCAACGTGCTACTGCCGTCCGTCGTCCGGCGGTACTTCCCCGACCGGGTCGCCCTGCTGACCGCGGTGTACGCCTGCATCGTCGGCGTGAGCACCGCCGTGCCCGCCGCCCTCGCGGCGCCGGTGGCCGAGCAGAGCGGCTGGCGGTTCTCGCTCGGCATCTGGTCGGTGACCTCGGTCGTCGCGCTCGTTCCGTGGCTCCTCATCATCGCGCGGGAGCGCCGCCAGCGACTCTCGGATGCCGTCGCCGTCGAGTCACCACCGCCCGCCCTCGTCACGCGCCTGTGGCGGTCACGCGTGGCCCTATCGATCACCGTCGCATTCTCGACCAGCACGATCTGCACCTACGCGGGTTTCGCCTGGCTGCCCGAGATCCTCGGCGACATCGCCGGGTCGACGCCGACCGAGGCCGGGGTGCTGCTCGCGGTGACCGGCATCATCAGCGTGCCGGGCGCCCTCGTCGCGCCCCTGCTCGTCGCGCGGCTGCGCAATGTCGGCTGGCTGATCGCCGCCGGTATCGCGAGCTTCGTGCTCGGCTACCTCGGGCTGCTACTCGCCCCCGAATCGCTCACCCTGCTGTGGGTGCTGCTCATCGGCTTGGGGTCGATCCTGTTCCCGGTCAGCCTCGTGCTCATCAATTCGCGCACGCGCACCCACGGCGGCACGGTCGCGCTCAGCGGCTTCGCCCAGGGCGTGGCGTACGCGCTCGGCGCGCTCGGTCCGCTGCTCGTCGGGCTGCTGCACGACGTGGCCGGCGGGTGGACCCTGCCGCTGCTGTTTCTGCTCGCTGTCGCCCTCGTGGCGACCATCCCGGCGATCACGCTTGCAAGGCCCGCGTTCGTCGAGGACGAGCTCGCCCGCTAGCGCTCTCTTCGACGCCTTGACCGAAGCCACGTCGGGCTCGAGTGACGTGGCGCTGATCGGGTGGTGTGTCGGTTCAGGGTGTGTTGCTGGGCTGGCGGTGAACAGTGGCGTAGCTGTTGAAGAAGACCGCTGCCTGTTCGGCGTGGTGTTGGGCGATGTGCTGGCTGTACCCCAGGGTTCTGGCCGCGACGGCGGGTGGCATGTCCTGGACCAGTTGGCGTAGTGCGCTGTTGCGGGCCTGGCGCAGCGGTATGCCGAGGTTGCGGAGTTGGTGGTTCATTCGGTCGGCGGTGAGTGGTTGGCCTGCTCGCAGGCCGGGGAACAGCCACGGCGAGGTCGGGTTGGCCGCTGTCTGCATGTTCGGCCGGTCGCCGAGGTGTTGGCGCAGCAGCTGGGCGATCGGTGGGGGGACGGGTACGGCGTCGGTGTCGAAGGTGATGGCCATGTCGTGGCCGTTGTCGCTCATGTCGGCGGTGCGGAGGCGGCTGATCCGGGTGACGGGTTGGGCGTAGAGCAGCAGCAGGATGCCGGCGACGCGGTGCGCGACCGGCGCGGTGGCCTGCCCGAAGCAGCTGTTGAGCAGTCGGAGCCGCTGCTGCTGGTCGAGGGTGGCGCTGGAACGGGTTTGCCGGTGCGGGAACGTCAGGGCCGGTAGCCGCCGGGTGGCTACGGCCCAGCGGATGAACGTCCGGGCGGTGTACCGGGTCGATGGCCCGCTCGCCAGCCACGCGTCCAGGTCGGCCTGCGCAAGGGCCTTGGTAGTGATGCTGTTGGTGTGCAGGTGGGTGAGAAGCTGTGCTGCGACGGTGATTTCCTGTTTGGCGGTGCGGATGGTGCCGGGCGTCAGGGTGCCGGCGGCGGCTAACTGCCGGATCCGCCGCAGGTGGTGCCAGGTGGCGAAACCGTGCAGCAGCTGCTGCGTTTCTGCTGGGTAGCCGGGGAGGTGCCCGGCGAGCCAGTCCTCGAACGCCGCAGTGTGCCGGTCGATGGGCGTCAGGATCCCGCAGCCGATCAGCAGGTCCCGCAGGTGGATGGCCATCAAGGGGTGGGGGTGGTTCCGGAAACTGTGGTGAGCCAGCGGAATCGTCCCGGTGGCGAGCTGGTGGAGCAGGTCGCCCACGCCGGGGTTGCGGAGCCACGGGATGCCGCTGACGGGGTTGGGTTGGGCGGTGACTGCGTTGTACAGCGGTATCAGTGCCGGGTTGATCTGGTCGGTGCCGTCATCCAGCGCGACGCCCAGATCATCACCCAAGCAGCATCGGGCGCAGAGCCCGTGCCGGTAGGAGGCGGCTTCGGCGGCGCATCGTTGGCAGTGGAAGTCGATGCCCAGTGCGGCGCAGTCGCTGCAGATCGGGGCTCCGGTGGGGGACAGGCCCGGTAGCAGCCGGTCGGCCAGGCAGCGTGGGCAGCGGCCGTGTCGGCCGGTGGCCTGCTGGTAGCAGCGGTGGCACAGGATCCCTTCTGGCCACTTGGTCCCGCGGCCCGGGGCGACGTGCCCCTGGCAGCGTGGGCACCGCACGTCGGCGGCGGCGGTCATGGTGCGGGGCGGGTGCGGGCCCGGGTCGGTTTGATGGTCGCGGCCAGGTCGACGACGTTGTTGTCGCCGCCGGCGGCTGCGGCAGTTTGCTGGGCGGCGGCGGCGGTGATTTCGATGAGGTCACTGGGGGTGCAGGTGAAGATGTCGCACAGCGCGGCCAGGATCGGCATGGACAGTCGCTCCGGTTCCTGGGTGACCAGGCGGTGGACCTGCGAGGGGGAC
>JAABUP010005293.1_pt1 | contig 19818 bp, 14 predicted proteins | sample 5559201 | NCBI WGS metagenome assembly JAABUP01 (sample SAMN10711887, study PRJNA513373) | rock metagenome | isolation source: Antarctica rocks | place: Antarctica
CCGCGGTAGGTGCTTCGGGTGCTGGCACTTGTGGGTCAACAAGCACAGTGACCGTCAGCCCTACCACCACGGTCACTGTCACCGGTAATAGCGCACCTGCTGAATCGGGTGTTGAGTCCTCTGCCCCGATGGCACCTTCGACTGTCGCACCTGTTGAGTCATCTGCCCCAGTGGTATCTTCGACCGTCGCGCCCGTTGTATCAGCATCTCCGGAGGCAGGGGCCGTCGCGCCTGTCGCATCATCACCAGCACCCGCCCCCGAGACTTCCTCGGCTCCAGCTCCAACGCAAGCCGCCACTTCAGCCTCTGTAACTCCCAGCGTGACACCCATCGAGTCCTCTCCCGTCGTTTCAGTCACTCCTGCGACATCTGCGGCCGCAGTCGGCCCCTCCGGCAATCCCTCGGGTGGTAACATTGCCAATTATTGCGAGCATGACGGCCAAGGTACTACTCCGCCCACTTGGTCTGGAGCAAACTACACCGGGGGCGTTGAGGGTGCAAAGCGTGGGATTGTATTTGTTGCTGGAGATACACCTGACAAGGCTGGATTAGCCAGCTTGGCAAACAACGATACAAACATCCATTGGCTTGGCAACTATTATTCTGGGGCCCCAGGAGGTCTTGCCAAACATGTCGAGTTTGTTCCTCAGATGTATGGCCTGGACTCAACCAACGATTGGTCTCAACGTGCCGACGCAGCTGTGAAGAACAATACGAAGTACTTCTTGAGTTTCGGGGAGCCGGGTACTCCAAACCCGAAACTATATCAGACTCCTAATGGTGCCGCCCAATTCTACATGGATCAGATGAACCGCTATGCGAAAGAAGGGGTTACCATCGGTGCTCCTGGATGCCTCGGAGGTCCGCAGGACTGGCAATGGGATCAACAATTCTTATGCCAGTGCCAAGGTTTGGGGTGCGACATTGGCTTCATCGCGGGCCATTGGTTCGATGCCGCGGCTCCCCTCGAGCAGCAAGTGGAGCGGGCCAAAGGCACCGTCGAAACGTACATCGCTGTAGCTAAGGGCAAGCCCGTCTGGATGGACAATATCTGGGCCAAGGGTACAGATGATGAGCAGAAAGCTTTTATGAATGTGATGATCCCTTGGCTAGAAAAGAATCCTGCCATTCAGCGTTATGGATGGGTATCGCAAGACGTTGGTAAAAATCCTTTCGTTGACGGTAGTGGCACCATCACAGAGCTTGGCACCTGGTTCCTCAACTTTAAATACACGTGAGATGTTCTATATTCGGGCATTGCAACGACATGGTAAAGAGAAGGATATCGCGGGGCAAATTGCATGGAATGGAGGAGATCATTCACTTCTTGATGACATGTCATCGGCTTCTTGATGGAAGACTTTCGGTTCGCTTCTCTTGTAGAATATTTCCCAAGGGTGGATGACGATGCGCATTTATACAATGTCAAGCCTTCAAAATGAGTTCATTGTTCGAACTGGCAACTGTGACCACCGCTGGTATGAAGCCTGTGAAGTGATCGGTTTATGTATGAGGGGCCTAGGGCCATCTCCCCAAATTGAAGCCGCGCTTTGGGAGGGCCTTGGCACACGTGAGACCCACAACCACTTTCCGAGGGCTCGTACCTTTTTATCACAAATTTCGTGAAGGAAGCCATTCGGGGCGCTACTATTATTATCAGCCTGCAGTCGCAACATGCGTCTCGATACTAATGGCAAACAAGGCATACAACGCGGGTATCATGCACAGAGAACCTATCATGACGAAGAATTAGCCGCTGGCTCAGCGGCAGGATTATATGCCAAGGCCTTCGAAGCTCACTTTTGCTACTCGCCATCCAGGTATCGTACTGTCATTGGTGACATCGAAGCGTTGCGCTGCGGCGTCAGTGTGTCACTGCTATTTTTGTTCGCAGTGACGCCATACAAGACCAGTAAGTCTAACCTTGCAATCTGGCGCCGTTGTAGGATCAAATCATATCCCCAACGCAGCCATGCATTCTCACCTTTGCGATCTTTTTCCTGTTTGCATTTTTTTTACGCTGGTCCGGTCGACTCCAAATCCTCGTTCGCGTTCAGTGCCAGTACATGGCTTTCCCTCGGCTGAACCATCTCGTACTGCTTGTATTGTTAGAATTTCGCGTTGTATTTACGTCTGGTAAGAGATCCTGGTCTTTCCTTCTTGAGGACGTGCCCCTAGCCGAACATGGTCTCGATTCTGGAGGCGCACAAGTGCTCGGTTCCAACCAAGGTTGAGGCAAAAATCTTGCCAGCTGCTGCGGCAACGACACGGCCTTCATCAGATACTCAATGAAGCTTACATGTCAAAGCAGCATATAAAACCATATCGGCATCACCTTTCCGTTGGCAAGTCAATGGAAGCTCTGCTGCTCAAGGGAGTACAGGCACGGGAGTCGATCAAAAGAAGAACACATGCACTGGCTATTACCCGTGTTCCTGCTCATCGCTATCATTTCAACAGACGCCTGCCCCCACACGTTATACTATCAATGTCGGGATAGGCCTGGATAGTGGTGGTGATCCATATGGGACTTCCTACTCGTACCATACCTACACTGACTACCCTTACTCGAATTTCCATCCTCCTCGAGATTGCTGTGATGACTGTACATTGGATGCCGACAATGTTCGCATACTGTACTGGCCCGTCAACAGCCACACGACAAGTGCACAGAATCTTTCCAACATGATCCCACATAGCACTGTATCTGATGGTTTCACTTTGTAAGTTCTCTGAGGTTGTGTGAGTGTCTCTCTAGCTAAACGAGAACTCAGCATATCGCCTTCAGTTTATGTGGCCTACCGGAACCTAAGAGCCGTTACACAATGTACTTTTTTTGCAACCTTTATTTTCGGACCACAATACAATACTACCATTGCGTACAGACCAGAAGACCTGACAACCTCACATTGCTTCCAGGGGAGGTGGAAGGCGATAAATTACACAGAGTTGCAATATCCTCCGCCAAACTCTTTGGTCACCGATTGCGCTGATGTCGGCCATGGGTATCCAGGTCAAAATCCTAGCTACGATGAACATCAAGTAGCAACAACACCGCAATTTTCTTGGCCTTCTAACCTCAACCTGCTGAAACCTTCATGGGTCACTTGCGCCGGTGGTCTTGGAGCTTACGATCCGCCTAGAATGTTAGGTGAAGCCACAGCCATGGTTCCCATAACGTCAACTACAGTCCCAGCCGCTCCTGGAATGCCCGTCGTACCGAATCACGCCCCTGCTACACCAACACCAAGTACTGCGACTAGACAACATGAAGTCCCATCGTCTGCGAGCTTACTTGAGAGTCCGATGGAAGCTAGTGCCGTCTCTCTCTCTAAGGCATGGCCAAAGTCTGGAAGCCAGGTGCAGTCTTCTCTGCTTGGCAGTGACGCACCGTCGAACGATCCGGCCGGCAAGGCTCCTCGACCAGACAATACTAAACCCCCTGTGGAAGACCCGATTTCAGACAGCGGCTTCCCCAGCGAAACGAGCACCCCCTCTCCAAACGAGCCGTCCAGAACGGGTTTGGTTTCAGTTGATGCTAGCACAGTTACATCTTCACGTCAGATGAATGCACCTTCGGATTCCGATATCTCCGTCCCCTCTCGAGCATTTCAAGCTGCAAGCTCGGTCCAAACGCAGAGACTGGGAGACATTATCACGAGTGTCTTTGCGTTCATGCCTGGCGCAACAGTAAATACTGCATCAGACAAAGCAAAGCTCCCTGATACCAGTTCAGATGGGTTCAAATCGGTCGATGTAGCACCGTCTGCTCCGCACCCTCCTTCTGTCATCGTCAACGGTGTTGCAACAGCATTGCATACCGGCGCGCCAGGCCGTCCGAGAATTCAGGTGATCAATATCGGAGGGCAGAGTGTGACATTGAGCCAAGCATTGGCAGACATTATTCTTGGCGATCAGACTGTGACTCCTGGAGGTCCTGCAGTGACCATGTCTAGTGCTACCATCAGCATCCCCGCTTTTCCTGGCCCCAAAGTCGAAAGCAATTCCGATACCGCATCACCTCTGGCTGAGGTAATCTACACAGTCGGCGGCCAAACATTGGTAGCTGATCCCACCGAAATAGTAATCCAGGGATCAACAATTCAGGCTGGGCAGCCTCCGTTGACCATTGCCGGGACGCCTACCAGATCACAATCATCTGGTAAAATGGTCATTGGAGATAGCACATTTCAAGTGTCAACTATTCAAGCGTCGCCAGCCAAAGCAGATCCAGAAGCTAGCACAGCAGCGCCATCGGCACAGATTTACACCGTCAATAATCAGACTCTTCGGGGTAACCCTTCTGCTATATCAATGGCTGGGACTACACTCTTGGCCGGCGAGTCTGGTATTGACATTGCAGGCACGCTGGTCAGTCTACAGCCCTCGGGCGGTCTTATCATCGGAGATAGCACAGTCTTCAGCTCGGACTTTCCTGCAGCAGCAACAAGGGAATCGGTGCCAGCCCTCATTGTTGGTGGCCAGACTCTGCAAGCTAACCCAACATCGATAATGTTGGCAGGATCTGTGCTTACAGCTGGTGGCTCTGGTGTGACGATTGAGGGGACCCGTATAAGTCTTGGGACATCAGGAGGCTTGATCGTCGGCGACAGCACCATTCCTATCAAACCAATTGGCCTATCAACAGAATCTATAACGACTTCCATGTCGCCTCATACCACTGGCGTCCAGAGCACCGATGCTAGCTCCACCGCTGTTTCTTTGTCTGGAACTATGACTGTGTCCGACGGAGCTGAGGTTACCATTGGTGGGACATTGATTAGTATGGAAGCTCCAGTGAATTCGACAAGTGGTAGTGGTGCTGCCCTGGCAAGTTCTTCGAGCCAGCTTGCACAGCCAACTCATACGGCTTCTAAAGGTCGCGCGGCGAGACTAAGCGGAGGTATGGAACTACTCTTCAGAGTGATCGCTAGCTCAGTGGCAGCTCTCTTCTTGGAATGTATCAATCTTTTATAAGAACCATCTCGGCAAAATTGTGTATATAAAGCGATTCGAGTCTTGAGATATATATTTACCCGTTTGCTCATAATGATTTGCTACAATTACAGCCCAAACATTGGCAGAGAAATGGCCGTAATGGGCTGCAGCATCGAACATCAAAGAAACGATACTTCCGAGAAAAGTAAGAGCAGCATTCCACTCAGCGGCTTCATGCTCCGAGCATACAGATAGCGTGCTCCGAAACACCTGCTACGGCTCAGTACAAATTCAATCCGATGGATCCGCCTCAATCGTTTGCACTGTTACTGCACTACCCAATGTGTCTGCGGAGCGCCAATTTCCAAGTGCGGCGAGTGGGGATTCGCCCTACCTCAATGTTTAGAAGCTCTGCATGTTGTGATTTTCAGACTGGATCAATGGAAGTTAGGGCATCACTCCCCGCTAACCTCGGTTCGGGACTGGCGCGGTGACCCTTGACAACCCATAAATTTGAAGCCGGCTTACATACGTACGTCATCGTGGATTGATGGCACCACCGCACCACTATCGGAATACATGGCTAGAATTCCAAGGAGCGCTCTTTCGAAGCGACGTTCGTTAATCCTCATCCTCACAACTTTGCTTTGGAATAGGTTTATTAGATGGTCAATAGGAACATCATGAGGTTGACTGTAGTTGATTCTATGGAAACAGGAGAAGCAACTATGTACTCCGCAATCACGCTAGCAGCCCTATAGGGCTGAGTGCAATCTCATCCATATCATCCATCAGACTGATGAGAAGCATCGCTAGGTTCCAACGCTTTGCTGTAATGGTAGATGAAACTCTCGTGAATGCGAAGGGAAGGGCGATTTCTATCTATCGGTGTCACAGCGTGATGAACATCCACGACAGGCACGAGGAGACCGTCAGCTTTTGATGGGAGCCTCTCGTCTTGTTGCTCACAACCCCTTATCTCAATACCCTGGCTGGTATGCTCGCCACTGCAGGCTCCTAATTACGGACAGCCAACGGAAGCTCTCTGGTGGCGAAGATTTTCACGGTTCATGCGAGGGCGAAAGGCTCGGATGGACGCGTGATATGTCATTTCCCAGGTATAGAGGGGTGTGTGGGCAGTCATTCTATGCCAATGAGATACGAATGAAAGAGGTTCAGACAAGTATGAACATTCCGAGTTCTTATTTGCAACACGGCGGCAATAGTGCTAAAGCTTCTCATAACCCTTCAAAGTACTCTCCTCGTCCAGCATCGCCACCTCTCGTCGCTGCAGACTCAGGTCCAAGTCATGGCCCGGAGTCGAAGCTAGATCTTGGAAGCCACCAGCAGCAGATTAGTACCCCGGACGCTAAATTGCCGGAGTCTACTCAAAAAGATCCTATATTGCCTTTCGGTGATACTAGTATTAATGCGCCAATCATTGATCCTGCGGGCGAGATTTCCTTGGGCAATGACGCCGAGTCTCCCAGCAATGTTCCCATCTCAAATAAAGAGCCTGCAAACAGCCTTCTAGCAATGATGCGATTTTGTTGGAAGATCCTCCAAGCGGCGACAACAACTCTCCCAGCAATGACCCGATCTCAAATCCAGCGCCTCCGAACATACACGACAGGCCTAGCAATGATGAAACTCCAACCGATGGCAAGCTTCTAAACAATAAGTCGAATGGTCCCGATCTGGCTGCTCAAGTGCTTCCTAGTTTCTCATTGTCAAAGGATTTACAGCACTGCTGCCATCCAGCATCGGGAAAGCCTCTAAATTTGGAACGGAATCTGGCAGACTAGACATCTTCATTAGCCGGATTTCGCTGAAGGACATCTCGGTGGCCAGAATCTTAGCTCTGGGGACTACCATTGTACCAGGGGGAGTTTGGTACCCATTGCAGGAACCCCAGTCAAATCACAGTCTTCAGGTAGCCTAGTGATTGGGAACAGTACTATTGCTGTAGCGTCTGGAAGTCAGCCCTTGCAGCCAACAGATGTGGAATTCACGGCAGAAGGAAAGAAAGCAGAATTTTTATTGCAATTGCTACCTTTATTACGATGGTTTATGTTAAATGCTCTTTCAGCATATTTTACCCCTTCATACTTACCAAGAAATCTGTTTTTGTATTTCATTACGCGTCATTAGATGAGAATTGCTTCGAGATGAAGCCTTGAATTTTCATTGGCTCATTTAGATGGCCTTGTAAGCTCTCTTACATATTCAAAAGTCAGGCAGCTGCGAAGGTACCAGCCGTGCACTACTCAACGTGCCTGCCCCTCACGAGAACAGCTGCAGGGTAGGATTTGCTGCCCTTCTCTAGCCGCATTATGCAATTGCTCAATTCAGGCAAATATAAGGCGGCGCTACGTCAGCGTGCCTGGTCGCCTTGAGTTGGCAAGGCTACTAAGCGACGAGATAGAATGCAGCCAAGTCCGCTCCCTCTGAGATGTGTTGTGCTCAATAGCCAGAGACTGCATCAGTACAAAGGGTGTGAGACCAAGTTGATCAGCCGCCCTTACCTCATTGTTTAGTAATTGAGATAGAAGCTCCTCGTCTGAATTTTGGTCAAGAATCAATAATAGAAGCTTTGGTTCATTCGCAGTTTCTATAAACCATCTCCCTTGGTTTCGGCGTTGGCGATGCCGTCGCTGTTGTGGATCTAGCACGTAGTGTATATAGGCGCATAAAGGAGTCCTCGGGCCAATATAGGGCTATTCAGACCGAGTGAGTCACGTCAAGATCAAGGCACGACTATTGGCTGGGCCGAAACGAAAGCTAATACACACAACCAACGCTCGGCCGAAAACGAGAGTCCTACTGACTGATCATCCCTAGTGTCGCTGGTCTTTTTCTCGTATTAGAAGAGACAACAAGGACCGCTAAAGAGCAACGGCTCGACCAGAAGCAGTCTGACAAATTTTCCGCCCTGATACATGATTGCGAAGGCTTGCTGAAGGAGTTTGATCAGGTATTGCGAACTTTTGCCGGCCTAGGTCAAGAATCACACGGTATTAGATCCAGGGCTCACAAGGCGCTCATGAAGGTGAAGTGGGATCAGAATGCGGTTGATCAATTCCGTAAACGTATCACTCTGCAAATTACCCTCTTTGATGGATCTGATCGCAGTGTAGCCAGGTTAGTCCCCTGGTCGAGCAGTGCCGTGCCTGGATTTCCCTAAAGCTGTATGGAAGGTTAGAGTCTCTACATGGCATTTCCCTTTTCGAGTATCGAGTGATTAGCTGGTCAGGGAGCCACGTGTCTGCAACAAGCTGACCAACCACTGCTCTTAGTCAAGTGAATCAAGCAACTAACAATCAAGTCGATACCATTGCGAAAAACGTAGAAAGCCTCCATCTGCATCAGGATTCCCAGGAGCGACAGGCGTTGTTGGAGTGGCTTTCGCCACTGAACTTCTCTGCACAACAAAACGACCTGTCTAGCAGACGGCAGGAAGGAATTGGGGAATGGCTTTTGCAATCAAACGAATTTGAGACATGGGCGCAGAGCGATGGACTGACGCTACTATGCCAGGGTATGCCAGGGGCAGGTCAGTGGTGTCATGTTTAAGCGACTCGTTGAATTACCAGGGAGTCGTCTTCCTACTGACCGACTATCAGGCAAGACTATATTGACGTCTCTGGTAGTCGACCACTTGTCGAAAACCTACAGTAATCAGCGGGTGGGGGTCGCAGTAATCTACTGCAATTACAAGAGTCAGAATGAGCAGACCAAGACTAGCCTACTTGGCAGTCTAGCAAGGCAATTCTTACAGCAACAAGCTACGGTTCCAAACAAGATTCTGGAAATCTATCAAAAGTACCACCAAAGAGGTGCTTATACTGATTCGAACTAGCTTCTCGAAATCATACGACATGTAGTCTCATATTTTCATCGAGTCTTCATCATTATTGATGCACTAGATGAATTTTCAAGCCAGAGGCGAGCGCGTGAGGATCTTCTTACAGAAGTTCGTGGCCTGCAAACTGCGTTTTCCCCAAATTTAATGATCACCTCACGGCATGATCCGTCTTTGGGTTCTCTCTTGAGTCTTGAGATTAGAGCCAGCGGAGAAGACATCCGAGAATATGTACGTGGGCATATTAGAGACCTAGCCAAATTTGTCTCGGGCAGCCCGGACCTGCAAGAGGCAATAGCGAACTCGGTGGTCGCTGCTGCTGACGGAATGTATATCTGCCTGCTACTTGTGGAGCCTTTGTGAAGCCTTTTTGACATCTAACACGTGGACCCAGGTTCCTTTTGGCTCGACTACATATGGACTCTCTCACAGATTCGTATAGCCCCTTGGAGATGGAAGAAGCGCTAGAGAAGTTACCTTGTGGATCAAATGCTCTGGATGCGGCCTACGGCCAAGCTATGGAGAGGTTCAAGGATCAAAATAAAAATGCCACTGATCTAGCATATGAAGCTCTTAGTTGGGTCACATACGCTGAGAGACTGTTGACTGTTGCTGAAATACAATACGCTCTAGCAATCAACAATGGTGCCGAGGAGTTCAACAAAAGGTGCATCAAGAGCATTGAGGGCATTCTATCCGTGTGCGCCGGTCTAGTGATTGTTGACGCAGCCACTCAGACCAACAGACTAGCCCATTATACCACGCAGGATTATTTCAAGTAGTATGGCGACCATGTCTTACCTGGTGCTCAGCAGATGATGGCAGTTTGCTGTCTTACTTATCTTCAATACCATGCGTTCGAAAAAGGCTGGGACGGCTTCCTACGAGGAAGAAAGTTCCCGGACTGGAACCCTGAAGGGATCCGGATAGATCTGACCCCACCTGATCCGTTCGCCAAGTACGCTGCCAAATTTTGGGCCTCGCATGTCAGCGATTACGGCCTGCAGGATGGAAAAGAGAAATTACTCAATTCTCTTAGGAATGACAGCAAGGTGTCGAGCACTGCTCGGGTGCTGCTTGCCCATGACCACACAATAAGGGGGTACGGGTTTACTACGACAAAGCCTGTCTCGGCACTGCAGCTGCTTGCATACCTTGGAGCTGATGAGATGATAGCAATGCTTCTCAAGCTTGGCTTTAAGGCCGATATGAGGGATGCTCGTAATGTAACGCCCTTATGGTGGGCTGCGCATGGAGGATAAGTGAGGGTAATTAAGCTACTGTTTTTTCAGAGTTGTGTCGATGTCAATAACAGGAGTTTCAAGACAGACGGAACGGCATTGCATGAGGCTATTATCCAGAGGCATGTAGAGGTTGCACTGCTCCTGATTGCCCGAGAAGAAATTAGAGTAAGCCAATATGGTAATGAGCTGTATAGCATGGCTATCATATCCGGCCTACCCACGATTATGCAACTACTGCTTGACAAAGAGGACTGCGCGAACAGCCCGAAGAACTCAGAATACCCATTTCTCCTTAAAATTGCTATAGAGCAAAACAAGGGGAACACAGTAAGACAGCTTCTTAGCCGGAGGAGTATCGACGTCAATTGGGTAGACGACGAGGAGAAAGCAGCTCTGTTCAAAGTGGTGTGGTGCCGTAACGCCAGCATTGTAGAAATACTCCTCAGTCACGCAGACATCATCGTTAACGGGAGAGACCGTGCTGGAGCAACTCCGCTTTTGAGAGCTGTAGAGAATGAAGACATCACCGTAGTTGAGCTTTTGCAATCTCACGGGGGTGTTGATATCAATGCAAAAGCTAATTACGGTAGAACAGCTTGGTCAGAAGCAGTTTTTCATGGAAGCAAGGACATATTAAATCTGTTGTTGGCTCGTGACCATAGCATTTTCGATGCCGACAATTCTGATGGAAGCTATCTGTTGACTGAAATCATTGAATGGGTGCGAGATTATCCGGAGTCGTCCGTACATAGAAGGTTTTACCTACGGTCCCCTCTAGATCTGAGGCCGGAAGAGGGGGTAAAAGCTGCACTGGAGTTTTTGCAAGCGGCTGTTGAGGACAAGGCGCGGCGCGAAAGAGAAAAGCGAAGCCAGGGTGTCCCAGTGGAACAAGTATCATGATTTCACCATACAGTGAGAGTGAGTCAGCCAGATCATCGAATTCGTAGCGGGACTGACATTTGAGTCCCGTCATCACGACTCTTTGGTCTTCGCTTTTTGGTATATCAACAAGACGAATGTATGTAGCTCGGCATCGTGGTTTGGACCCACTGGTTAATTTGTCCGGCTTTACAACTCAATGATTACGGCGTCATGATCTCCTTAAAGTATCTTCTGACACAGATCATTTCTGTAAGCTATCTTCGCCATGGACCCATGACCATGGTCGTGATTATTGTTCTCCATAGTATGGAATAGACTGTCGATGACTCCGACCCAGACTATCCTTCCCGGCCTCCCTGATTGTCTTCAAAGAGTATCCTACACGAAGGACGAGTGTCTTCGGCCCCTCTCTACCATCAAAAGCTCAAAAGTGAATTTTTCGTACCCAGCGGTTAATGTCCTAGCAGCTGACCAGGCGCAGCGCGACAGGCGGGTTTTCCACGGCCGAATATGGTGTATGACTCTAGAGCGAGGTGTGGTCATCAGTCTATACGGTGATAAGTGATCAAGAGATGGAGTCTTCCCGCAACATCCATATGTAATGGCTTTCTGGGCAGGAGGCAAAAACGTGCTTCTGAAATCATGAATGATACCGCCAGCCTCCCAGCCTCTTAGCCTAAAAAGATCCACAGCAAGGGTATTTTAGCCGCTCTTTCTCTAAGATCTCCCCACATGGGGATCCATTCAGGATGAGAGAATACAGAATCGGTGTCGAACACGAAAGAGTCTTCTGTCGAGTCCGGGGGCTTCGCAATTACACCGTTGGAGATCACCTTAGGTGTATGGCCTAGGAACGATGGGCCAGCTGCGATGCGCTGAGTCCTATGAAGGGCCAAACACGCCATTACTTCAATGGCAGCCGGCCATGCAACATCAATGATCAGTCCGTGATCAACATTGTGGGTTTTCATGTCTTCACGAAGCGGCAATGATGCATTTCTGCCTTGCGACCGCGGTTGCCTACCCTACCGTCGTAGGATTCCGCTGCGCTCCCGTCTGAGCCGCAGGCTGTGCAAGGGGGCGTGCGCAGCAACCTCGTGTCGAAGTTTTCGGTGGTACTTCTTTACGATCAACTGCGACATACGTGATTCAATATTAATGTTTCCGTGACCTCTGACATTGGACATCTCATAGTATTTCTTTCGCGAAAAGATGTCTGCGATAAAGGTGCAGCAAATCATAGACGAGGCGTCCGAGGTCTATGGCACGCTCAAAACGCACAATCGCTACACTTTGCGACTCGCAGCTATCATATCAATCTTGATCGGATCTGTTCTGAATTTTATCTCTGTCATAGCTGCTTTCGTCAGCCATGGGTCGGGAGATGCGCCGAGGTTTCTGACTGTATGGGCGAGCATAGTCGTGAGTCAGCCAGCGCGATCCTGAATACCCCAGTATTCTGACAATAGTCGGTAGCTTGGGATTTCATTCCTCTGGAACTGTCTTGATCTCTTATCACATTCAGATCGCATCTTTCCGCAGAAGCATTTCATGTCCTTGAATGCGATGCTCTTTATGGATACACTGGGGTTCTTAAGTTATCTGGCTTTGCTCATTGCGAATGGGATTATCATTGATGATCTGTGGGAAGGTCCGCTGGTCCTATATGCGTATAATTCTGTGCCTTGGATGGTTTGCGAGTGAGTACAGCCTATTCGGTTGCATGGAGCGAGCCGAGGATCGTGAAGTTCAGCTGCTGATTGAGGGCTTTGACATTCAGTGGTGTGCATCTTATAGTCGCGGTTCAAAGCCTTTATGGTATCATTGTCAATGTGGGGTACGGTAGTACTTGCTGTCCTGATTGCGGAAGGAAAGCGAAGAATGAGAGTAGGAACAGTGGGAAGGGGGCTCAGCGCTCATTATTAGGAGATGGCGAGTATCAGGACATTGAGGCGAACGCAGACGTTGATTAAAGGAGAGGGAGATTCTGTACTCCTACGGGATCCTGAGTCTTCGGAAGGGATGTTTGGGCTTGGAGCCAGCTGAAGCGCTCTCTAGGCTAAAAGAAGTACTTAATAAGGATCTTGGCTGTAGAATTAAGCTAGGCGCATGGGACAACAATCAGACGGCAGAGGAGTGTGATGGACCTAAGTGACCCTTAAAGGACTCCGGTCGAAAGGCAAAATGATTTAAAAAGCATTGAAACCCGCAAAACACGCTAGACGATTCACTACGCTGGAGAGAATATCTCCTATGCATCCGTACTGACTCCCACTGATGACCTCGGTCGCCCCTTCGACACTGACCCATACCCCACAATGCCCACTCCCTCTTCTTGTATAAACAATTCCGCAGTCACAAATCTACCACGCATATACAGGAACTCCCACACCCCTCTTAAGGCATCTTGAACCATACCGTACGTCAATAGTTTCTGCTCATCAGTCGGCCAGTAAGTGAATGCAAGGAAGCAGCCTGTGTATTTATCATCGCTCATGTATGGGTCATCGCTGTGGAAGAGGACGTCGGAGGCGGATTGATAGTGGGTCGTGATATAGCGGCGAAGTTTGACTTGGGTTTGGAGGATGGTACGTTGCATGTCTGCGGGCTCTAGGGGTACATCCTTGAGTCTGAAGTTGAGGGTGATGCTCGAGTGTGGGACGGTGTAGTTGATTACGTCGGGTGGGAGGATTGGAGATGTGGAGAAGCTGGTGCTGGAGATGGATTAGAGATTGACGGAACGAAAACTTAGCACACAAAGATACTTCGATGCTGGAGCATTATTGCCGAGGATGAAGCTGGGCCAAGTCAAATCTTGAATCGGATTATTGAGAGGGTTGGGCAAGGCGATGACGATGTTGATCAAATGGAAAATCGTAAGCCACCATAGACTGTGTGTCCCCATATTTGGCAGACAGGGTCAACGGGGGAACGAGGCTCGCTCCGCACGACAAGATGTTTTATCAATAATGACTTCGCGGGTAGCGTTTCCAAAAGACGAACAGTAGCCGACAGGCGTCGATGCGGATAGCATACGGCGCTTGGAAACATCGCATGAAGTTCGGATGTAGGATCGCAGCGAGACTGATGTCCTCTGAACAAGCATTTATCCCTCGATGTGATTCGCATTTCGATCATTGGGATCTTAGCCCTTATGCGCCGAGTGCGTAGTAGGGTCATGATGACCAGTCTTTCTGTGCATGTATGCTTGGCATTTCGTTTCCTTGGTCCCTCAGTCATTGCGACGGACGAGCAGGTGTAAAATGCCAGCCTAGCTTTCTGTGATCCGGTGATGTCAAGATCTGTATTTCCAGATCGTCTCGAAAAGTGCTGAGTGAAGGTTTGGTGGGCCCCGAGCTACTATCGTCGGAGCCTTTTCGCTCCACGCCGGTCTGGCTATCGAGCATGTCTTTGTAGCGGACCAAGCTGACACGAGACATTAGGGTCTCTCTTCCCTTGCCAGTGAGCAGGACTCGATAGAGGGGCAGAGACGCAACCATGACTGCGATAGTCACTTCAAGACTTGACCACAACGCAACACCAGAGAAGGTCCCGGATTGAAGAGATTCGATTGTGCGCAGGATGTCGAATATGGCAACTACAAAGCCAAGGGAGAAGGCCCCCACAAGGACTAGTTTCTGTGATCTGCGAAGTTGGAGGCTCCAGAGCATAAAGAGGGGTAAAATCATAACACTAAAGCATTAGACGTGTCATGTTAGACTTATTTGTTGCTAATCACCAATAAGGTCTGATGTGACGTTCAGAGCACACCAGTATTTGTAAGTCGCCCTAATGTCATGCATTGATTGAGGCGAGGAACATAATTCTATGGGCAATTAGCCTCCGGTGAATGGTACGCAGAAAGGCCTCTTACCGAAGTTATACAAGTCACCCGCAGATCCGCAGATGGTGAATGTGCTGCCAATGCACACCCAAAACGAAGCGAAGGTGACAGCAACAGCCGCCCACCAAATTCGGATGAAAGTCCGGGACACCTCGAAAAGAAGTCGGTAGAAGATTAAGAATGTCGCCTTCACTGACCACAGGACCATGAACACCAGTAACGTCACTACTAGTCTGAGCTGCAGGTAGGTGTGGTAGAAGGGGTCTGTCATAGGCGGAGCCTTCTCTTCTTTGAGACCTATTCTCACAAGTCGAGCTGAGTAAGGAAATCCCGCTGTATATGCTCCGGCGAGCGCAATAAGAAGAATCAATGAGAGCAGATGCGAAGCATCGTCCCAATAGAATCTCGAAGCCGTGGCATAGCGAATCGCAAAACGTCCGACCGACAAGAGAACTGCGACAGTAGTAAAGGTCCAGAGAAGCGCCTATTAATGTTTGCGGAATGAGAGTTTGTATCACAGCGAACACAAAGGGATACGAACATTCAGACCCTGCACAGAAAGGGTTATATACATTGTAAAGCCAGTATTAATGGTCTCGAAAGCAATATAGAAGGGATTGTTCGTTATACTAAGTAGGTTTTGTGAAGGAAAAAAGAAAAGCAAATGGCTGATCAAAGAGACTATTGAGAACGAAATCCTTCGATACATTGTGAGGCCTTGGAAATATATGTCTGATGCCGGCATGTATCATAATCATGGTGCATGTGGGGTGCATATCGCACGTCGCACCAAAGCATCATAGTGTAGTGTTCATTTACTAGATTGGCTGCAAGCACGTCAGCCCATTCCTTCGCCTCGTGCAAGATCTAAATGCTGATGCACGAAGGAACGTAAATGGGATAAGTCCATGCTGCATGACACAAACTTATGCAGATGAAGAACTCGCTTGTGGCACAGAATAAGCGCTAGAGTGAGGGAGAAGCTGGGTAAGCGAGAGGGACACCAGTCGGTGTGGAGCCCGGAAGCGGGAGATCAATTATCCGGTGGATTTGGACTTAGAAGGGTTAACCTGCCAACTGAACAAACTCCCCAAATGAACAGCCTTATAGGGCTGTAGGGCTGAAAAAAAAACTTTTTTTGTTTTTATTATTGCAGTCGATTATTTAACCTAATATACTGAACTAACTCTATACTCTACGTGGCCTACGAACTCGTAGGCCTCTCCCAAGTTACTCCTCCTAACTAATCACGTCGTCGCATCCCTCCGTAGCCTCGTAGTACTGTTGCTATTACTGTCGCTAACGACCTTACTATAGCTCCTAAGTAGTCACCCTTACACCTAGCCTAGATATAAGTCTCTTAGTTCTCTACGGTAATTTACCCTTAAACTATAAGGTCGCCGGCCCCTCGATTAGTGTAGTTACGGTGGGCGGAGTTAGCGATCTACTTAGTAGATACTAATTGCCTCTTACTAGAGTAGTTAGTAGATTCGTTCCACTAGGTGTCTAATAAGGTTTCGCTCGTTTAACTAACGATTTAGCTTATTATCTCTATTACTATTTCTGTTATTTCTCCTATTATTTCTATTATTTCTCCTGTTGTTTCTCCTATTACTTCTCGTATCTTTCGAGTCTCTAAGTATACGTCTTCTTTAGTATTTACCTTTTAATAATATCCTTTAAGATCTTACTAAGCTACCTCTATATAGAGTCGAAATCCTAGAGTTCTCGTCGCCTATTAAGGACCTCCTAGTTTATAACCTAAGCGAGTTCGTAGCCTTTTTTCCTATTACGCTTATTATCTCTTCTCTAAGCTATATCTATTAGCTTCTTATTAGTACGTCCTAGTATAGTTCTATTCGCCATCGTAAGGATTATAGATTTACCTACTTTTTAAGTAATTAGAGCGACTACCTCAGGTGTAGCGGGCCTATCTACTAGCTTCTTTATTAAGTTATAAACCTAGGCCGTATTACCTAGTATTAAGACTCGTTTACGGGGTCTACTAGGACCCTCGTAGGTAACGATTACTTCGGGTAGTATATAAGGCCGATTAGTATCTATACTTAGGAACGTTATTTAGTACTACTCCGCCTAGTCCGCTTAGTTAATTAGTGTGTCGATCTTTATAGGCTAAAACCTCTATAGGATAAGGTATGGGTTATAGAGAGAGAGGCCTACTTTTTACTATACTTTCTTAATATTTATTAGTGTAATTACAGCCTCGCGAGCGATTTATAGGACCTCTAAGTAGTTACACTTATCGATCGCATAGCTAGTAGCTAAGTTAGTTCTCTTATAGATTCGCTTTTTATACGTAAACGATAGGGGGTAGAAGATACTAATATCGAGAGGTTAAATTAAATAAGTCGTATAAGGCGGAAGGTATAAAAGGATAATTTTTTTATCGACGTAGTACGTAATAGTTCGCGTACTTATATACGACGTATAGCTATCTAGGAGAAGTATACGATACTAACCTTTCTAACTAATAGCCGTCTTAGGATTAAAGTAGTCCTTAAAGTAATATAGTCCGATTTCGTTATTAGTTCATCTATTCTCTATATAGGTAAAATACGCTATAGGATAGGCCTAATTCTATACGGTGTTATTTTTTATATCTTTAAAGATATACTAGAGACGGAGCTTCCTACTATCGAGAGAGATATACTTAATAAGGGTCGTCCACTCCCTACTACCGTATTAAGTTATATACTTATTAGTATAGTATTTCGAAATTATAACTTTTAGCTTCCTAATAATACCGAGATAAAAGCCCTTTTTATCTATATTATAGGTATCCTTATCTTATACGTTATATTAATCCTTAAGGCGATAATAGAGTTTAAACTAATAAGTTAGAAACCGTATATCTTAAGCTAAATAGCGTTCCTTATCTAATAGTAGGATATATATAGTCCTAAGGTCTAGATAACGACTAAGATATTTCTACACCTAGTTAATACTAAGTAGTTCGTTATCGCCTTTCGCCCGGAGTAGGTCTTCTACTATAAAGCGTATCTACTCTACTCGTACTAGCTATCCCTAGGCCTATAAACGTAAGACCTATTAGGCTATTACTATTTCTTCCTTAGGGAAGAGGCGTTATTACTACTACTATCTCTATACGGCCGATATCTTCCTATAGATACGACCCTATAGAGTTATATTATAGATACTATATAACCTCGCTACTACTCTCTATATAAGGGCCCTATTAGCCTCTTTCTAGGCGGTAAATACTCGTTCGATACGCTCTCTATAAGGTAGTTCAAGATTCTATTCGACTAAAACTTATACCGTTAACGGAGAAGGTAGAGGCTTCGTTACTAGCGACGACGACCTAGGGGGAGTATACTCTATAGTATAGGAGGGCTAGGTAAGAGTAAGGGCTATAAGCGACGTTATTAAGGTAAGATAATAGATATTATTAGTATTATAAGTAGTAGATAGTCTAGTTAATAAATAATTCCGCCCTACAGCCCTATAGGGCTATTTACTTAGGGAGTTTATTTAGTTAGTAGATTAACCCTTCTAGTCGAATTCCTACTCTACAGATTCTAGTCTTTTATATATAACCTACTAAATTAATTAATTAATACCTACCTCTAAGTTATAACTATATTTTAGTATCTAATAGGCGAGGACGAGCCTATAACTATAACTTCTTATATCGTAATTAAAATCTATTAAAGAAGACTTATTAACCGCCTACTATAAGGGATTTAGAAGAGTATAGAGCTGTAAACTCGACTTTATCCACCTCCTAGATAACTTATTAACGATATTAGACTAGACTAATAATTCCGGGCCTTAATCTCTACGTCGATATAATTATTCTCTTACCTTACGAATTAATTAGTACCGATATCTAACGTTTCTAGTATAAACCTAGGATTATCTTTATTTACTTTACTTTTAAGGAAGGAGCGGATTATAAAAAGAAAAAGAGAATAAAAGGAAATACTTAAGGAGGAAGGAACGTATATAAGAATAACTAACGGGGTTCCTACCTTACGAAGTATTATCCCCGGAGCCACCGAATAAGAAATTACTACTATTAAGTTTAGAGTTAGAAGATAACGAGAACGAGGAAGATAAGTCTTTAACTAATTAGATCCGGTTCTTAAAATTTAATTAACCTTAGTTAGATAAAGAATCCGAGAAAATATTCTTACCCGACGTAGATCCGTTTATTATACCTCGTAAGAAAGTATTACGAGACCTAAAGAGGGATCTTAGTAGTTCTACTTTAGAGATACCGATTAAAACTATAAGAAGACGTACTATAAGACTCCCTTTAATTAAGTATAATCCTCGACCTTTATTAGAAGAGTTATTATCCTATAATAAGGAAGATATACGTTAAGAGAAGGATACCCCTACTATAATAAATATATTCCCTATACCGAGTAAGATAGCTATCGACCTCTCTAACTTCTATAGTTTATCTTATAAGGATTTAGTAAGATAGCTACGTCTACTAGAATTCGTTTTTATCCCTATCTACTCTTAATATACTATTAATTCTAGGATATCCGAGTAGGAAGCTAAGTTTTATTTTATATAATTAAAATATAAGGGTAAAGCGGTAGTATAGGTATTTAATCTTCTAGACTCTTATTTATAAGATTAGGAAAGTATAAAATATATACTAATCGAATATTTCCTAAAAGAGGTAAAGAAAGATAAGATTAAGAATACTCTTTTAGCCCTTTTTAATTTAAAATAGAAAGGAAGAAGCCTAGATAATTTCTTTAAAGAAGTTCGTAAAATTAATAATAGCCTTTCTACTAATCTATCTAGCGATATCTATAAAAGAGTTATTAATACCTTAGATAATAATACTATAAAGGGTATAACTAGTAGAATACTAGGGGAAGGAAATAGAGATCTAGAAAAGTTACTATTAATAATTAGAGGAGTATCCCGTATAAAGAAACCCGTGTAAAGTAAAGAGGTAATAGAGGATAAGCGAATAATTAGACTCTTATAATAGGAGCGTATAATAGCCGGGATCTTATAATAAAATACGACTATTATAGATA
>JAABUP010005295.1_pt1 | contig 19805 bp, 23 predicted proteins | sample 5559201 | NCBI WGS metagenome assembly JAABUP01 (sample SAMN10711887, study PRJNA513373) | rock metagenome | isolation source: Antarctica rocks | place: Antarctica
GTTCGGAAGCGTCGCGGGGCATCACGCAAACCCCCGCGCGAGATTATGTTGCGTAAAAGCCGACGATCGGTCGTGCGACAGCGCCCAATCGCAGCGCCGCAACATAACTCTCGCCGCAACATATTCGGTCTTATGTTCAACTGCACATAAGACCGACGCCGCCACCGGCCAGCACGGCGACCTGCTCGACCTCATCAGGTTCAATCGTGGCTTCGGCACACTCCGCGATGCCATGGACGAGGCTTGCTCCTTCCTGGCACTCCCCTGCTCCGCGCCGACCCAGGGCCGCCCTGCCGACCGCGGCCTCCGCAACTCCGACACAGTCGCGATGGCGCGACGTCTGTTCGCGTCCGGGCGGTCGATCCGGGGCACCCTGGCCGAGCGCTACCTCGGGCCTCGCGGCATCGACCTCACGCAAGTCGACGTGAGCGCGATGCGCTTCCACCCCGCGGCCCATTACCGCGAAGCGTCCGACAGCCCACGCCAGACCTGGCCGGCGCTGCTCGCCGCCGTCACCGACCTGACCGGCACCATCACGGGCGTGCATCGCACCTACCTCGATCCCCGGTTCGACCTATCGCTCGAGGCTCGGCGTCTCGGCAAGGCGCCCATCGCCTCGCCGCGCCGCTCGCTCGGCCAGCTCGCCGGCAACGGCGCCCGCTTCGGTTCCCGCAGCGGTCCAACGTTGCTGGTCGCCGAGGGGCTCGAGACGGTGCTGTCGCTCGCCCCGCCGTTCCCCGACGCCGGCGCGATCGCGGCGCTGTCGGCCGCCCACCTCGCCATGCTGGCCCTGCCGCCGGCACTCACCACGCTGCTGATCGCGCGCGACAACGATGCGGCCGGCCGCAACGCTGCCGAGCGACTGCGCGAACGGGCCGAGGCCGCCGGTCTCGCCGCTACCGTGCTGCGGCCACGCCTCGTCGACTTCAACGCCGACCTCCGCCGCTGGGGCGCGGGCGTGTTGGCCGAGCGGGTCCGCGCGCAGCTGCCCATGGGTGGACGACGCCGCGGCGTCGCGTAGAGGGGGTTCGAACGGGCCGCAGCCCGTCGCGCGGGACCGCGGTGGGCCGTGGACCTCGTCGCAGTGCGGGAGCCCCGACCGGCCGGGATCGAGAGGACCGCGGGCCGGCCTTCTCAGAGCGGCGATCCGGCCGCAGCCGGGCCTTCAAGCCGGAACGGCTGCGCGCCGGCTTCTTTCCCCGGACCGGACATCCCTGGCGGGATCACCATGCGAACAGCCTCGCCGGTCCTCCTCGCGGAACAAACAAGCCGGCGCTCCGCCGTCCTCCGCTCTCGCTCCGGTCCCGGGGCCGAGACCCCGGGATGCGGCCAGGCCCGGCCGCGGCTCGTGGTCGCCGTGAAGGCCGCGAGCGCCGCGGTCTTCCGCCCCAGCCGAACAGGAGCACTCCATGAGCTACGACGAAACTCTCGCCTCCGACCTCTCCGCCACGCACGAAACCCACGCCCCCTCAGCCTCTGCCCACCTCCTCGACGAACTCACCCGCTACGCCCACCGCCCCATGGGCGAGGAGGCCGACCCGCGGCCCCTGCCCGAGCCCGACATAGCGGAGATGGCGCTCGGCTCCATGTTCGAGAACCTGTCGAGCCTCCTCACCGGCACCCGGCTCGAGGACGACCTGCCCGACCTGCTCTGGTCGCTCGTCAACGTCCTGCACCGCAAGACCGACCGCATCTCCCGCGCGCTCGACGACAACGCCGTGGCGCAACGGCGATCACAGGGCGAGCAGGACGGCTCCGAAGTGCGCTCCGTCGAACTCGAACGCTTGCATGCCGAGGGGCTCACCCAGGAGGAGCGCCGCAACGCTTTCGAGTTCCTGCGCGACCACGCGGCCGAACTCTTCGCCGTCGAGACCGGGTCGGGCTGGCGCCCGCGTGCCGGCTCGATGGTCAACCACCGGGCCATGACGGCGGCCGTGATCGACAGTCGCGACTACCTCAACGCCAAACGGGTCGCCGAGACGCAGGTGCTGCTGCCCAAGGGCCCGCGCATCGCCTTCACGGGCGGGCACGCGTGCAACGACCACCTCCGCATCTGGGACGTGCTCGACAAGGTCCGGGCCAAGCACGCCGGCATGGTGCTGCTGCACGGGGGCTCGCCCAAGGGCGCCGAACTCATCGCCGCCAAATGGGCCGACCATCGCAAGGTGCCGCAGGTCGCCTTCAAGCCCGACTGGACCCGGCACAAGAACGCCGCACCCTTCAAGCGCAACGACGCCATGCTCGACACACTTCCGATCGGGGTCGTGGTGTTCCCCGGCTCCGGCATCAGCCAGAACCTCGCCGACAAGGCCAGGAAGCTCGGCATCCCGGTGATGCGCTTCGACCAGTAGGCCGAAGCGCCGACCGCCAGATCGTCCTGAGCCGTCGACCTCGCGGTCGGCGGCCTTTTCTTTTCGCCTCGCCTTGGCATGAATTGTCCCCACCGCCGGCTTCTCCAACAGGCGATGCCTGCCGGCATCTCAAGTCAGCTCCGCCCGTCGGGACGACTCGCGAACGAAGCAGGCACAGAGTGACCCCCTTGCACCGGACGCGAGGCGTCCGTTGGCGGGCCGTTCTCAATGTGCTCCGCCTCGCTCGCGCCCTCTCCATCGTGCCCGTCGGCGCCCCGCCGCGCGGCGGGGCGTTCCCTCCAATGGGCTGGCAGCGCCAGGGTGCGTGGCTTGGCTGCCGGCCTCGACGGGGCTGGCGTAGGACTGGATCGACGTGGGGCCCCGCTCGGCCGTGGTCAGGAGATGGGCACGGTCCCTGGCACGCCGATCGCTCGGCGCCCGGATCTCGTTCGAGCCGACCGCCGGAGCTGGGCGGCGTGGGAGGGGCGATGTGGTCCGCCCGGGGCTTGCTCGGGGCGGATCGGAGGTCAGCTTGCCGGGGCCAGCGCCGGGGGATGCCGCCCCGTCGTAGGCGGGTACCGGGAGGCGCGCAGTGTCTCCCCCTGCCCGGTTCGGGGCGGCCAATTCCGGTGGCGTCCTGTGATGGGCCAATCTGGACGGGGGACGGCTGCGCCTTGGGCGCCTGGACCGCAACGGCCAGCTCCCGGCTTTCTTCCCCTGCAGCGCCACCCCACGCGACAGGTCGCGCGGGGACCCCGGTCCACCCCTCGCGGGGTCGCCGCATTCCTCGCGAGGCAAGAAAGCCGTCGCCGGCCGTCCTCCGCTGCGCTGCAGCCCTATGGGGCACCCCATGCGACAGGTCGCATGGGGACTGCGGGTGCGTCGGCGCCCGCCCCCGTCCTGTCGATGGCCATCGAGGTCGCAACCGAAACGGCCTCGAGATCACAGGCCGGCAAGAGACACACCATGGCGACCATCGGCACCTTCACCCGCAACGAGGACGGCATCTTCCAGGGCTCCATCAAGACCCTGTCGCTCAACACCAAGGTCCGCTTCGTTCCCGCACCCGGGACCGACAACGACAAGGCCCCCGACCTCCGCGCCTACCCGGGCAACGGCATCGAGTTCGGGGCCGCCTGGACCAAGCGCACCAAGGACGGGGCACGCGCCTACCACTCGGTCAAGCTCGACGACCCCTCCTTCCCGGCTCCCATCTACGCCAGCCTGGTCGAGGCCACCGAGCCCAACAGCTACAACCTGGTCTGGAGCCGCTGAACTCACCACCAGAGCGCCCCGCTGCAAGGCGGGGCGCTCTATGTCACGAGTAGGACGCCGAGCATGGACCGGCACTGGCATCGGGGCTGCCCCACGTCTGTCCGTCTAAATGGACGGCCGAGGCTAATCTCGATGATGAGCGACTTCTCGGGGCCGCCGAGTCGCGGTAGCTGTGTAGCCAGCTCTGTTCATTTCGGCCGCTGTCACAAACGAGCCTGAAGCAACCAAGGCCCATCATAAGCCCTGTTGCGGGTCTCATCGGCGGCGCAGGACGGCGATGAGCGCCGTCCTGTTCGCCGCTTTGCTCGAATGATGCATCGAACGACCGGCTCAGGCACGTCACAATCGTGTCGCCCGGCTCCGCCTTGATATCTTCATGGGAGGACGGCCATGAGCAGAAGACCGAAACGGACCGGGACGGGCGGCAAGCGAAGTCGCGGATTGCAGGCCGATGCGAGACCGGACCTGCCATACGACGTTCCGACCGATGCCTCGGCGCCGATCGACAACACCCAGCCGCACGCGGTCGAGCAGCCGATCTTCGGGCAACCATTGGCGACGGTCGACCCGACCGAGTTCACGGTCAGGCACGCCAGCGACACCCAGGCCTACAAAACGCTCGACGCGTTGAACGCCCAACATGCCTTGCAGCCGTTGCCGTTCCCTGCGCCGCGCGGCCTGCCCGAACCGGTCCTGACCCTGGCGGCCGTCCTGGGCGGAAACGGTCCCGCCACGGCTGCTGCAACGACGAAAGCCGGGCGGATTGTGTTCCACTCCGTCGGCGACACCGGCAATACCCGCGGACCCGACCCGCAGAACGAGGTGGCCGACAAGATGATCAGCGACTTCACGGAAGCCGATCCGGCCGAAGTGCCCCTGTTCTACTTCCACCTCGGCGACGTAATCTACAATTTCGGCGAGAAATTATATTATTACGACCAGTTCTACGATCCCTATCGGGACTATCCCGCGCCGATCGTGGCGCTTGCCGGGAACCACGACGGCATGGTGGCGCCTGGCACTCACGCGATCACGCTCGATGCTTTTCTCTCGAACTTCTGCGCTGACGCGTTCCGCATCAACCCGGAAGCCGGCGGCCTCAGCCGAACCGCGCAGATCCAGCCCGGTGTGTTCTTCACCTTCGAGGCGCCATTCGTGCGCGTCCTCGCCCTCTACAGCAACACTCTCGAAGACCCTGGCGTCATCTCCACCCAGGGCGGCACCTTTCCTGAGCTGAATGATTCGCAGCTCGACTACCTTCGCGCCGCCCTCGCCCGCGTCAAGGCCGAGTCATATGCCGGAGCGCTGATCCTCGCCCACCACCACCCGGCCTACACGGCTGGTTCGAAGCACGGGTGGAGTACCGCCATGCGCGAAGAGATCGATGCGATTTTTGACGAGGCGAACGTCTGGCCCCACGCCGTCCTGTCCGCCCACGCGCACAACTACCAGCGCTTCACCCGCACGCGCGGCGACAAGCAAATCCCCTACCTGATCGCCGGCAACGGCGGCCACGGGCTTGGCAAGCTGACCACCAAGAAGAGTGGCGCCCTCCGTGTGCCGAACGAGATCGAGGAGGCGGCCGCAGGCGCCGATCGGGTCGTGCTCGAAAACTATGACGACCAGGACTACGGGTATCTGCGGATCGTCGTCGACGCGTCGCAGCTCCGCATCGAGTACCATCCCGCCAGCGACGGTTCGGCGGCCAAGACGCCGGACGACATCGTCATGGTGGATCTGGCGAGGCACCGGCTCGCCTGAACGCTTGGACCGAAGAAAGCCTGGTCGGCGTCCTCGCGGCGACCCCGCCTTCGGACTGGGCCAGCTCGTCATCGCCACCATCTGGTCGACACTGGTGCGCCTCGCCGTCACCGCCCTGTTTGCCGGGCCTGCAGCCTTCGCCGGCTATCACTTCGTGCTCGGCTCGAGCCGGATCGGGGGCACGCACGGACTGTGGCGGCCGATCTTCGCCGGCGTCGGCGCCGCTATCATCACGAGCGCCGCGCTCGGGCGGCTCGCGACTCCGCTTGCTCCCGGACAGCCGCCATCACGCGTGCTATAGAGCGCCCGCATGTGCAACGACTTTGGCAATCATGTCCCGTACAGCGCTTATGTCGAGGCGTTCAGCGAAATCAAGCTGCCGCTAATCATCGGCAGCACGATCCCGAATCTCGAGCCACGCGACGACATCCGGCCGACGGAGGTCGCGCCCGTTATCCGGCGGCACGCCGAAGGGGTCGAGCTTGCGCAGCTCCGCTGGGGCTTTGCTCCGGGACGGCCGAAGCGCCCCCGGTGATCAACTTCCGCAGCGAGGGTCGACGCTTCCCAAACGGACGCTGCCTCGTTCCGGCATCGCATTTCTTCGAGTTCACGGGAACGAAGTCGCCGAAATCCAAGTGGCGCTTCACGAGAACCGCGAGGATTGGTTCTGTTTCGCCGGTCTCTGGCGGCCCGCCACGGACGACACGCCCCAAGCGTTCACGCTCCTGACCACCGCACCGGGGCCCGAGGTCGCGCCGATCCACGATCGTCAGATGGTGGTGCTCGAACGCGCCGACTGGGCCGCTTGGCTGGACCTTCTGCGTCCCGAGGCGGAGCTGTTGAAGCCGCTTTCATCGGGTAGTCTGGAGGTTGAGCAAGTCCGGTAGGAAGAAGTGCCGGCGTCACCCTTCGGGGGCGGGCTCGTCGGCTACGCTCGAACCGGCTGTCGCCGTTTCGCCCCTTGCGGGCTCGATCCCTGACGCAAAATGGCGCGACGACGCCCCGCTCCGGGTCGCGCGGGGCACGGGCGTGGTCAGACGCGGGCGCGGCAGGGGAGCCGGTTGAAACCGGCCTGAGATCCAGGCCAGCAGAGGCGTTCGGTGAGCTCAAAGCGGGTTGCCGCTGCCCGAGGCGCTGCACTTGCCCGTGTCTTCGGGCCGCGACCACCTGAACCAAATGGAAGACGCCGCAATTGGGCTTGGCGCACCCTTTTCCGGTCGGCCGCCGATCGTGCGCCGCGGAGGGTCTTTGTGCGACCAAGCCGGGGTGCCCTAGTGAATGCAGGGTGCGGGGCGTCACGCTGTCCCCGGGCCTGTCCGGGGGGCTGCGTCCCACGCGTCCTCTCCTGGCTTGATCTAACCGAAGGACGGCTGCGCCTCGATCGCCTTTGCCGCAACGGCGTCCGGCAACTTTCTTCCCCTGCGGCACCACCCCACGCGACAGGTCGCGAGGGGACCCCGGATCCCGCATTCCTCGCGAGACAAGAAAGCCGCCTTGCCGCCGTCCTCCGCTGCGCTGCGGGCGTGAACGCTGCGTCGTCGATCGCCTCCGGCCTTGAGATCGCCATCGAGGCCGCGGTGGGCGCGGTCCCGAGAGACAGACAGGAGACTTCATTATGGCGACCATCGGCACCTTCACCAAGTCGGGCGACACCTTCGCGGGCTCGGTCAAGACCCTCAGCATCAACGCCAAGACCACCATCAAAGCGGCCGAGAAGAGCAGCGACAGAGCCCCCGACTACCGCGTCTTCGCCGGCTCGATCGAGTTTGGCGTGGCCTGGAAGAAGACCTCCAACGAGGGCCGCTTCTACGTCTCGGTCAAGCTCGATGACCCGAGCTTCCCGGCTCCGATCTACGCCACCCTGGTCGAGGGCGAGGAGGCCGACAGCTACAGCCTCATCTGGTCCCGGCGCAACGGCGACTGAGTCCCGCAGCCTCCGCCCCGCGCCACCCGGCGCGGGGCCCCTGCGCGTCTGGAACTGATCGGAATAGAAGAGCCGCCAATCCGCAAATCCGGATCGGCGTCGTTATACGTTTCCGGTTCTACGCACCGGGCCGGACCGCCCGGCGCGGGGCGCCCTCGCGCTGGAGCAGCAACATGCTTCGGCAGTACGGCTCTACGGAGAGCCGGCTTTCCGTTTACGCGGCTTGCCGGGTCTTAGAGAGCCCTGCGAGGTGGGAGCTGCTTCGTCGCCGTCAGGCTGCACCAGCTCGACATGGCTCACGCCGAGCGCTTGCGCGAGCTCGAACAGGGTCACCACGGTCGGGTTGCGCCGACCGCGTTCCAGGCTGGAAAGGTACTGTTGATTGTGACCGGAGCGCTCTTCGACCTGCTCCTGAGTCAGACCTTGGGCGCGCCGGATACGGGCGAAGTTACGGCCCACCAGCCTGCGCATATCCATGCGCCAATGGATGCCGGCCTACACACGATCGCGTTACACACTGTAGTATGTGAAACTGCGGTAGCTTAGGCTTTGCGTAGGTATGTAGAAATGGGCCGGCGCCGTTGCGAAGCGGGCATTGTTCCGCTTAAGCCTCGTCTGCAAGCGCCGGAGGTGCCGACTGGAGGGCCGCATGAACGCCGCAGCGAACGCGATCGAGGAGAACCCGCCCGCGTCCGACCACCTCACCGACTACGACCGGCAGCATCTCAAGCTGTATGTGCGCCTTCTCGACGCGGCGGCCGAGCATGCCGATTGGCGCGAGGTGGCCGCGCTTGTCCTCGGCCTCGATCCCGACAGCGAGCCGGAACGCGCTCGTCGTATTCACGACGCCCATCTCGCCCGGGCTCGTTGGATGACAACAACCGGCTACCGCGACCTGCTCGGCGGTTTGCACCCTCACTGACGTGTTGCCGGCCGCGCAACGCCCCTTGCGGACAGGGTGACTACCGCGACCGACGCTGGCGCGCATAACCTTCCGCTCCGGCGAGATCAGTGCCGCGTGGCGCCGAGATCCGAACGAGGAGTGCGTCGCATGTCTACGACCGGCGGCGACTGGAAGAACGTAGCCGAATACGACTACTTCGACGAACTGACGCCCGAGCAGACGGCCTACGAGTTTCTGCGCCGGAACGAGGACTATGTCGCGGCCTACAAGGCCGCCGCCGACGCACCCGCGACCGAGGACAAAGGCGCTGCATTGGCGGCGCAATGGGGGTTGCGATTTCGCCATCGATCCGACGCTTCGGGCCGACCAGACTCCGATCCTCTGGCTGCCTCGCCACAATCCGCGTCTGCTCCTGCTGACGACACTGTCCGCCTTGCTGGTGGACGGTCCCGCGCTACCAGCTGCGGATCCTGCCCGGATCGTTGACGCTCCGGAGGGCGAATACCTCGATCTCCTCGCCCTGGCGCGCCAGGCGCTGCTTGTTCCCGGTCCTGGAGACGACAGGCCCATCGCGCTCGTGTTGCCGCTTGACGGCTTGTTCGAGGACCGGCTCGAGGCAGGCCGTCGGCTTCGGCAGCTGCTGGTCAGCGGCACAAAGCCGAAACCACATGGCCTCACGGCCCATCGCCGCCGCCGTCTAAAACTCATGCTGCGCGCCCTCGACGGCTTTCTCGCGGATGAGGACTACCGCGGGGTCGCCCGCGGCTTGTTCGCGGGCAGAATGCCGGCAGGCGCTGCCTGGCGGACCGACAGTGCGCGCAGCCGGACCATCCGCCTCGTTCGCGACGGTCTCGCGCTGATACGCGGCGGCTACCTCGACCTGCTCCGGCCCGACCGGCGTCGCCGAAGCTCCCGCCCATGACTGGTCATCTCTCCAGGCTGTCGTCGCTCCGCGACGCGACGGGGATGCCGCGGATGCGCGGATAACATCGGCATCCACCCCGCCCATCACGCTCCGCCAGGGTACTCGCGAGACGCCGAACCTGATCGGCGACGCCCCGACTCACCACCCGGAGCCGCCCCATGCCCGATCCGCTCGCCGGCTTTCCGCCGCGCTACCTACGCACCCCCGAGGCCGCGCGCTTCCTCGGCCTGTCCGGCCGGACGCTGGAGAAGCACCGCACCTACGGCACCGGCCCGCGCTACTCCAAGCTCGGCGGCCGCGTCGTCTACCGCGTGGAGGATCTACAGGCCTGGGTCGACCGGGGCGCCAAGGCCTCCACGTCCGATCCCGGCACAGGCACCGTCCTGCCCGCCAAGCGGCACGCGACCGAGCTCGCGCGCTACGCCGGCCAGCCCCGCCGCTGATCGCTCCGGACACTGCGCCGTGCCCTTACGACGTGCGAGCGAGCAGGAGCAGCTGGAGCTGTTTCGGGCCCGCCCCGGCGACTTCGCCCCCCGCGACGCGCAGGACCTCATGGCCTATCCCTTCTTCAGCCTCGCCAAGTCGCATCGCACCGCCCCGATCGACTTCCGCTCAGGGTCCGTCGCGATCCGGGTCGAGGCCGTGCCGGAGCACGGCATGGCGACCATCTGGGACGCCGACGTGCTGATCTGGGCGGCCAGCCAGATCGTCGAAGCGCGTGACAGGGGCCTGCGCACCTCGCGGCTGATGGCCGCCACGCCTCACGAGATCCTCACTTTCACGGGCCGCGGCACCGGCGCACGTGAGTACGGGCGGCTGAAGGCGGCGCTGGACCGGCTGCAATCGACCACGATCTCGACCAGCATTCGCCAACCCTCGGCGCGGCGCATGCACCGCTTCTCCTGGGTCAACGAATGGGCCGAGCGGTCGGACGCCCACGGCCGGCCGCTCGGGGTCGAGCTGATCCTGCCCGACTGGTTCTACGCCGCGGTGTTGGACGATGCGCTCGTCCTCACCATCGACCGGGCCTATTTCGACCTGACCGGCGGTCTGGAGCGTTGGCTCTATCGCCTGGTGCGCAAGCATGGCGGGCGGCAGCGGACCGGCTGGCGTTTCGACCTCCGTCACCTGCACCTGAAATCCGGCTCGCTCGCCCCCTTCAAGCGCTTCGCCTTTGAGCTGCGCGACATCGTTCGCCGCCAACCCTTGCCGGGCTACCTGCTCGCCATCGAGGTCGAGGCCCGCGGGCGAGCGCTGCTCACCTTCGAGCCGGCGCCGCCCTGTGGACAGGCTGTGGAAAGGCTCGTGCTATCGGGAACCGGGGCATTCGTGCCATCGGGAACCCGAGGCTCGTGCTATCGGGAACCCGAACCGGTCCTAACTACCGGCCAGCAAACAGCAATTCGGCTTCCTAACTTAGACTCTAACACAGAATCTAACTCTGTTGCTGGGGCGGGCTCAGTTGGGGACTGTCGGGGGGCCGAGTTTCGCGAACCGGGGCCGAGTGTCGTGAACCGGTTCCAGGATCCCCGGACTCGATTCATGGACCGGGAGCGGGATCATGAGTAGATCCCAGCGTCTGGCGAGGCCCGTGCCTTGGTCCCCACAGTCGGCGGCGGTGGCCGGGCTTGGCGCGACCGTGCTTCGCCAGAAGCTTGGATGCGGCATCGGCATTCAGCGCGACGCCGAACAGCGCGGCAGCGTGGGCTCTGATCGCGCGGCGAGTTTGATGCAGCCGATCGGACACGATCCACTGCGCCAACGTCTCGGCCTGATAGGCCGAGAGGGCGGGTCTGCCGGTCGGCCGTTCGAGCGCGGCGTCGAGGCCTGCGGTCGCGCCGCGATGGAGCCGGCGGTAGAGGGTTTTGGGCGCGACCCCGACGATGGCGGCCGCAGATGGGACCGAAGTGCCATCCTTCATCGCCGCAAACGCGGTCAGTCGCTGCCGTCGATGCTTGTAGCGATCGCGAGCGGCTCGCGCACGCAGGTCGGCCGCGCTCTCGCGCAGACCGTCGAGCCATGGACGCCATGCTCGGTAGCCCTCGCGCGGCTTGGCAGCCGCAGATGCCAGGATCGTGCGGAGGTGATCGCTGGTCGCCTCGTCGAGGTTGGGCACGCGGCCCAGCAGCCGATCGAGGCGCGGCGCGCACAAAGTGCCGATCGCGGCGGGCAGGCGGTGGGCCAGGTCTTCGAGAAGCCAGGCCAGGATGACCAGCCCGCCGTAGTTGCCGGTCCAGACCACGGCTGCCCGGTCGCGCCCGGCCAGGTCGAGCTCGGTGCCGATCCGCGCGAACAGGCGACGCCGCCGCTCGTCCGAGCCGTCGGCCCAGACCATGCCGAGCAGCACGTCGGCAAGCGCCACCGTCGTGCGCCAGTCGAGCGCGCCGATGCCCGGCAGCTGCGTCGTCCCGCTGCGCTTGCCGACGATCAGCGCGTCCTGGAGGGTAAGCGCCGCCACGCAAGCGGTCTGAACTTCGTCGGCGGCAAGACGCGCACCGCAGCGGCGACAGGCAAGCAGATCGACCGGCTTGTCGGCTTTCGGAGTCTCCGCCCGCAGGAGGGTCGCGCAGGCCGGGCATTTGCTCGTGAGCACCGTCCGGTGGCGCGGGCACACGCCCGCCCAGCCCAACATCCAGATCAGCTGGACGCAGGAGCGTGGATCGTCAGCGACGCACCGGATGCAGACATCGAGGCGAAGACCGCGCGTCCGTTTGGGCGTCGGCTTGCGCCAACGCCGTGCGGCGAAGCGATCGGCCTGCTCATCGTCGCCGGTATAAGACCAACCGATCAGCGTCATCGCCTCGAGCCGGGCGGGATCGATACCGGTCCGGCGCGCGATCCGGATCAGCGTGTCCGCATCCGGACGTCGCCACCACTCGGGATCGCTTCGGCCATCGACGCCGAACGCGTCGCGGCCGAGCGCGTTGGGAGACAAGCCCAGGGCGGCACCGAGCCGCGCGACCCACGACCTGAGTGCCTCGCCTTCAGTGGGCGCGACGTAGAGCGGCAAAGGCACCGTGGCGTCCGCCGATCGCGGCATCGCCACGACCTCGAACAGGTCAGACCGCAACGCGCCGCCGCTCGGAGGGTCGGATGAAGCCCGACCCGTCGATCATGCGCGGCGTGATCGCCTCCGCGCCCGAACTCACCGCCAGCACCGCCGCGCGTGTGACGGTGGCGATGATCTCGCCGAGCACGCCTTCCGACGCGGAGAGGATCTTCGCCGCCATCGGCGGCTCGGCAAGGTCGGACGGCCGTCGCAAGGGCAGCACCGCTTCGAGCGTGCTGAGCAGGCGCAGATATGCGTCGCCATCGATCCACAGCGGGAGCGCGAACGGCTCGAAGCGGTTTGCAAGCTGGTCGTCGCTGCGGATCGCGCGCAGCGCCTCCGCCGTCCCGACACCGACCAGCGGGATTTGCAGCTCGTTGCCGAGCCAGCGCAGCAGGTTGAGCAGCCGACGCTGCTGGCCCGACGCGCCCGAGAGCAGGTTGTGCAACTCGTCGATGACGAGCAGCCGCGCGCCCGTCGCGCGCAGCATGCGCATCGCGAGGTCCTGCTTGGCCGCGATGCGGTCGCGCGGTGCATACGGCATGCCGAGCGCATCGAGGATCGCGCCGAAGAAGCGGCCTTCGTCCGGACCGGGGGGCATCTGCACCTTGACCACCGGCACGCTCGCCGTGCCATCGTCGGTATCGGCCGCATCGACGCGGTGCGCCCGCCTGAACTTCTCGACGATCATCGTCTTGCCGTTGTTGGTCGGGCCGACCAGCAGCAGATTGGGCATCCGCAGCCGCTTGGGGAACGTCAGCAAGTCCTCCAGTGCGCTCAGCGCGGCTTCCGCCCGTGCATAGGCGATCCACCGGTCCATGCGGATCCGCTCGATCCGCGCTGGCCGATCTTCGTCGGCGAACGCCCGCGTCGACGGGTGCAGGTGGAGATACTCCGCGCTCAAGACCATTCCTCGACCGGGAACATCCGCTCGTGCGGCTGCACCTCGCGGGCGGGCTGGACTGCGGGATCGACCTCGCATTGCGCCTCGTGGGGCAAGGTCTCCCGCTCCGCGCCGGAGGACTGGTGCGGACGGCGCTCACGCTGCCGCCGCGCCGTCTTGCTCGCGCGCACGGCCTCGTCGGCGATATTGCGCATGGCCTCGACCGCGCGGAAGATCGCGGCCTCGTCGACGAGCGCGCGCCCGTCCTCGCGCAGGCGCTTCGACGCCAGGCGGTGCTCCCACAGGCTGATCGGCGGTCGCGCCAGGTCGCGGTAGCCGAGATCGTAATAGGTGCCGTCCGGGCCGAGCAGGTGGATACGGCTGAGATCGCGCGGGTCGTAGCGCACGATCATCGGCTCGGGATGGCCGATCCAGGTCGAGAGCACGTCCGCCCAGTAGGCGATGCTGTGCAGAAGCACGCCGTCGCGGCGGATGCGCCGCCGCTCGATCGGCAGGAAGTCGATCAGGAAGCGGCGCGGATCGGCGACCGCCGTCGGCTCGCCGCGGCCGAGCGTGGCGTCGTCGCCGACCATGCCACGCCGCCAGGCCTCGAGCGGCGTCATGCCGATCGCGCGATGCAGGTCGCGGTGATAGACGCCCGCGACCGCGTGACCGAGCCAGCGCTCGACCTCGCCCAGCGTCATTGCCGCGGTCCTGTCGGGATCGAGGTCGCCCTTCGCCGCCACGCTGGAGAAGGTCGTGCCCGGCAGCAGGTGGACCTTGCCCATCATCGTGCCGATCAGTCGCTCGATATGGCCGCCATAGTGCGGCGTGCGCACCGGTCGATGGTCGACGGCGATGCCATATTGCTCGCAGCCGCGCTTCAGCGCCTCGGACCGGAACTCCTTGGCATTGTCGAGATGGAGGCGCTCGGGGATGCCGCGCACCGGCCACTGCGCCTCGATACCGCGCTCGGCGAGCCAGCTTTCCTTGGGCAACGCGGCATGGCTCAGGCACAGCGCGACCGAGGTCGCCGACGGCGGCTCAAGCGTCAGATGGAAGCCCGCGACGCAGCGGCTGCACACGTCGATGGCAACCGTCAGCCAGGGCCGCTGGATCGGCGCGCGCGTCGCGGCGTCAACCACGATGACGTCGACCAGCGTGTGGTCGATCTGCACGAGCGACAGCGGCCAGCGTGCCTCCAGCGAGCCGATCACCGGAACGTAGCGGTCGCGGGCTGCCTTGCGCCCGTCGCGCCTGGCCGCGACCTCGCGCGCGGGCCTTGCCCGCACCCGCGCGGCGATCGCCTTGCGGCTCGGCGCGCTCAGACCCGCCGTCATGCAGCGACGCCGGACTTCGCCCACGAGATCGATCAGGCGCGGCCGCTGGCGCGTCAGATACACCGCGTCGATCGCGTCGGCGATGAGCACGTCGATCTCCTGGTCGAGCTTGGAGAAGCCCCGCGCGGGACCGCGAGCGCGCGGCAGCAGGCTCGTCAGGCGCGGGTCGGCAAGGTAGCGCCTCAACAGCGCATAGGCGTGGGTCGGGCCGCAACCGATCTGCGCCGCGCCAGCGACAACATCGGCGCGCGTGCGCGCGGGATTTTCCGCCAAGGAGCGGATGACGGGCAGGCATCGCCGCGCCTCGTCCCACGCGGCGGACCCGACGAGCGTGACGTCGGGCGCGCTCACGCCGCCCACACCAGCGTCGCGGGCGTGATCGGATCGTCGAAGTCGACGCCGATCCTGCCGCGCGCGATAAGACGCCAGACGACCGCGAGCGCCGCTTCGCGCGTCGTCGGCAGCGCCCCAACCAGCGCGGCGAACGTCGGACGGCTTGCGGCCGCGGCGACTGCCAGCTCGGCCAGCACCGCGTCGATCGGTGCCGACCGCAGCGGCAAAAGCCGTTTGGCGACCTCCAGCCGCGGACCGCGGATCGCGCTCTCGGTCACGATCCTGAAGCTTGCGCCCTCCTCGCCTGCCCACGCGCGCGCGGCGGCGAACGCCGGACGCAACTGCGCCCACTGCGTGCGCAGGTCGGCGCGATACTTGATCTCGACCACGGCGGCGCGGCCATCGCTCCAGCGCACGAGGAAGTCAGGCGTGTACCGCCGACGCTCGCCGTCGTGCGTGAACCTTAGCGTGACCGGCTGCGAGGCGATCGTCGCGCCCGCGTCGAGCCAGCTCGTCAGCGTGACGAAGTCGCGCTCCAGCGCGCTCTCGTGCTCCGCCATACCCGTCGCGAGGGCCTGGAAGCCGGTGACGTGCGACCGTCGGCTGAGCGGGATGCGCCGCAAATCGCCCTCCACTTGGCCAACGACTCAGTACGCGAACTTCGCACATTTCGAGGTCGATTCACAATCGTGGAACCAAACCGATGGGAGCAAACCCTTGCGCAGAGTCATTTTCCGCGCCCGCGCCGATTCGCGAAACTCGGCCCCCCGACAGGGACAACCACACCGGAGCGGCAGTGACCGGAAAGAGGAGCGGACGATGATCGTCGCGCTCCTCAATCAGAAAGGCGGCGTCGGCAAAACGACGCTTGCCCTGCACCTCGCCGGACGCTGGGCCGGTCAGGGAAAGCGCGTGCTCGTGGTCGATGCGGACCCGCAGGGCTCGGCACTCGACTGGTCCGAGCAGCGCGCCCGCGAGCAGCTGCCGCGGCTCTTCGGCGTGCTGGGCCTCGCCCGAGAAACCCTGCACCGCGAGTTGCCCGCCATCGCAGCGGATGCCGATCACGTGATCGTCGATGGCGCACCGCGCACCACCGGGGTGGCCCGTTCGGCGCTGCTCGCGGCCGACCTCGTGCTGATCCCGGCCACGCCGTCGCCCTTCGACGGCTGGGCGTCGGCCGACATGCTCCGGCTGCTCGGCGAAGCGCGCGTCTTCCGGCCGGAACTCGCCGCCCGCATGGTGCTGAACCGCTGCGCCGCCCGCACCGTTATGGCGCGCGACACTGCAGAGGCGCTGGTCGACCACGATCCGCCGGTGCTCGGATCCCGCATCGGCCAGCGCGTCATCTTCGCCGAGGCTGCCCGCACCGGACAGCTGGCCGAAGAGCGCGATCCGGGCAGCCCGGCGGCGGCCGAGATCACGGCGCTGGCGGCCGAGGTGGAAGGGCTGGCGTCATGAGCCCGCGCGCTTCCAAGACCAGCTTCTCCGCCCGCCCGCGCGATCCCGATGCCTGGGTGCGCTCGCCTGACGCCCGCACCGAGCCCGCGTCGGACTATACCGCCCGGCTCACCATTGACGTCACTCCGGCGCTGCGGGGATGCATCAAGGTCACGGCATTCCAGCGTGGCCTGACTGTGGCCGACATGCTGCGCACACTGCTCGAACGCGAGTTCTCGGAACAGCTCGAAAACGGCACCGGAGGCGCGCCGTGACCGCGCTCACCGAGGTCGAGCTGCTCCACCTGGAGGGCCGGGTCGAGCGCTGGGTGCGCTTCGGCCGACACGCGGGCGAGCGCATCCTCGACCGCCGCCGCCGCATCCTCAGCTTCGCGCCCGACACGGTATTCGCCTTCGTGCGCTGGGCCGCCAACGACTACGGCACCGCTGTCAGCCGTATCGATGTGTTACGCGCGGTCGGCCCGAGCGAGGCCTTCTCGACCGTGCCCTTCGTGGCGCCCGGGGCAGAGATCCTGCTGCGCATCTCCGGCTGGCCGAAGGTCGAGCAAGTGCTCGCCGCCGCCGACCAGATCGAGGCGCTCGGCGTAGCCGCCGAGGATGCCTGCCCCGACCATTGGCGACACGTCCACAACCGCATCACCGCCGGTGAAAGCCCGCGTCCCTACGCGCTCGGCCGGCATCAGGCTTGGCTCCTGCGCCGGAGGATCGAAGCATGACGTTCGTCTGGAAGACGCTGCTCGCAACGATCACGGCCACGACCGCCGTCGCGTTCACCGCGATCGCATCCGCGGCGCCCGCGCTGGTCTGGAACGCCAGCGCCAGCGTGCCCGTGGGGCTCTACCGCGTGCAGCCGACTGCACGCTTGAAAGTCAGCGATCTCGTCGTGGTGCGACCGCCCGAGGAGCTGGCGAGGTTCCTGGCAAGCAACGGCTACCTCCCGCGCGGTGTACCGCTCCTCAAGCGGATCGCCGCGCTGTCAGGGCAGCGGGTGTGTCGCACGGGGCTGGAGATCACGGTCGATGACGTGCCGTTCGGCGAGGCGCTCGAGCATGACCGCCGCGGCCGTCCTCTGCCGATCTGGCAGGGCTGCCAGGTGCTCGGGCCGGATCAGGTCTTCCTTCTCAACCCAGACCGTCCGGACTCGCTCGACGGGCGCTACTTCGGCCCACTGCCGCTCGCCAGCATCGTGGGCCGGGCGCGCCCGCTCTGGACGGACGAGGAGCACTGAAGGTGGGCGCCTCGCTTCCTTTCCGGCCATGCTCCCGTCGGTGGGATTGTCGGCGGACCGCAGCCCTGGTGATCTCGGGCTTGCTGACGACCGGCAATGGAACGGTCATGGCCGCGTCGGCGCTGCCCGCCCAACCACGTCTGCCTGAAGTCAGCACCACGGTCTTCGACTTGATCAAGGAGGCGTCGCGCCGCTTCGCCGTACCCGCACGCTGGATCGCCGAGATCATGCGGGTCGAGAGCCATGGCCGCGCAGAGGTAGTGTCGCCCAAGGGTGCGATTGGGCTCATGCAGGTGATGCCGAGCACTTACACCAGTTTGGCCGCGCGCTATGGTCTGGGCGCCGATCCTTGGAACCCGCGCGACAACGTGCTGGCAGGCGCGGCCTACCTTCGCGAGATGTACGACCGCTATGGCGCGACCGGGATGCTGGCGGCCTACAACGCCGGGCCGGGACGCTGGGAAGACTATCTGTCTCGCGCGCGACCGCTGCCGAACGAAACCGTCCGCTACATCGCCCGACTCGGTCCCGTGGTCGGCGGCAACGTCGTTCCCTTGCCGGCGTTCAACAGCCGCGCGGTTGAACCGATGCCGGTCATCGCGCCGATCTTCGCGATACTCAGCGGCGCCACAACGCCACCCCGAAGCGCGGGTGAGCAGGAGCGGATTGCACGCATCATTGTCGCCAACGCCATCATTATTGGGCGTCCGGCGGAGTTCTTCGTACCGCGGTCGCTCGAAACGGACGCGTCAGCGAGCGAGTTGCAGGCCGGCCGTCGAGCGGCGGATCGAAGGCAATCGGATCGGGCGCAGTCAGATGCTCCCGTTGCAGTGGTACCGTCCTCGGACTTGCTGTTCGCTCCTCGAACCGGTGCAGGAGAGCGCCCATGAGCGCTGGGAAGCTTCGGTGGGCTTCGGGATACTCTGGCGGGGGTTCGGCCGGGATGGAGGCACGATGGGCAGGAACGGGGGAGAGAGGGCGAGATAAAACGGCTGCCAGCCTGGGTTGTGTGGGTGGCGTGAGATGCAAACAGGATCAAAGGCTTACCCGTATCCAGAGCGTCAGACATCCGGCCAAGCAGGCTGGCTTCGATGGCAAGAAGCTGAGCCAGATCAGCTCTTTGCGCGTCAGCACCGCGCCCTCGCTAGACGGCGTCGCCGCATGACCGCTCGCGATGACGAGGTTCGCGTCCGCCCCGGTCGGGTCCGGGATGGCGGCCGCGGCGGCGGCAGGCCGCAGAGCTTTGTCGGCCAAGTCATGCGCGCCGCCCGCAAGGCCGGGCACACCGGCCCCGGGCTCGGATCCGGCGCTCGCCGGAGCGGATCCGGCTTTGGGCGCGGTCGGGCCGCCGCGACGGCACTGGCCTTGCGCTCGCCTCACCGCCGCGTGGTGATCAAGGCGCGGGTCGTGCGCCAGCGCGGGAGCCGCTTCCGCTCGGCACCGCTCGCCAAGCATCTCAGCTATCTTCAGCGTGAAGGCGTGACCCAGGACGGGGCGGACGCCCGCATGTTCGACGCTCGCGCCGAGGCGGCCGACGTGGGCGCATTCGCGCAGCGCTGCGAAGGCGACCGGCACCACTTCCGCTTCATCGTTTCGCCGGAGGATGCGCCCGAGATGGTCGACCTGCGCGCCTTTACCCGCGACCTCATGGCAAACGCCGAACGCGATCTCGGGACGACGATCGACTGGGTGGCGGTCGACCACTGGAACACGGACCAGCCGCACGTGCATGTGCTGGCCCGCGGCGTCGACCAGGACGGGGCCGATCTCGTTATCAGCCGCGAGTACATCAGCCGCGGCCTGCGCACCCGCGCCGAGGAATTGGTCGGGCTGGAACTCGGGCCGCGCTCCGAGCAAGCGATCCGGTCGGGCCTCGAGCAGGAGATCGGGGCCGAGCGCTGGACCGGGCTGGACCGGGCGCTCCGCGCGGCGGAGGACGACAATGGCGGTATCGTCGATCTTCGGCCCGGATTAACGGCGCTGCCCGATCCTGACATACGGCGGCTCATGCTCGGCCGCGCGCAGGTGCTGGAGCGGCTGGGCTTGACCGAGGCGCTCGGGCCCGCGCGGTGGACGTTGAAACCGGACGCCGAGCCAACGCTTCGCGCGCTCGGCGACCGCGGCGACGTCATTCGCACCATGCACCGGGCACTCAGCCGTGGCAGTCGGGAGCCGGCCGTCGGTGACTTCGCCATCCACGGCGAGGACGCGCCCGCGGTGCTGGGGCGGCTCGCGGATCGCGGTCTGTACGACGAGCTGAAGGGCTCGGCCTATGTCGTGATCGAGGGCGTGGACGGGCGCGCGCACCACTTCCGGTTCGGCAGCCTCGAGGCGACCGGCGACGCCGCGGTCGGCGGGATCGTGGAGGTCCGGCC
>JAABUP010005296.1_pt1 | contig 19803 bp, 34 predicted proteins | sample 5559201 | NCBI WGS metagenome assembly JAABUP01 (sample SAMN10711887, study PRJNA513373) | rock metagenome | isolation source: Antarctica rocks | place: Antarctica
TTGGCTGTTGTATTTTGGAGATGAATCAATCCGTTAAATCGACTCCCCTTCGATGAGAGGAGCAGGCAGAAATCCTAGTTCTCTGCTCTCCGTTTCTACGGCTCGACTTCACCAACAACTCTCCGTGCTCAGAATCCCTGTCCTCGTCAGTTAAGGAATCAAACGTGATCTTGATCGGGACAGTCTCCGTCAAAACTTCTGCCTCATAGGAGCCCGCAAACTCGACCCGAGAAGGTGAACATCAGATTCTGCCGCTCGAAAGTATCACCCGCCATCCCCTGCCGCGAGTGTAACGGAATCTGCCATGATCTGCTTAGCTTCCTGGCATGGCATGGTGAGTCAAAATCCATGATACCAGGTGGAGCCCTATCAGGAATCCCCCCAGTTCTAGTATGCATTCGGTGTCTAAAGTACAATGCCTTACGGTGTTCCGTCGTCCATTTGGCTGATTGTCGGCCCGTCTTCAGCCCCAAATCCTGTCATCGTGAATTCGAGGTTTGGCTGGAATCAGCCGACGGGCGGGAGGCCCGCCATCGTTGGGCTTCAACTGCGGATGGCCCCTACTCGATCATGGACGCATCGAAGACTACTGGGAGACACGACGCTTCAAAACAAGGGCCAAGAGTGGGATCCTAGCGCACAGACATGTAGGTCTCAAGCAGGATGTGCTCAGCGCCCGACTGAGGGATTGGCCATCGCGCGGTGATCGACAGGTCCGATCAGATCGCGCCAGGGCCAGGTCCACACAACCCACGTGCTTCAGCGTGGTTTCCGGCGGCAAATTGCGTGATTTGTCGTCTTGCTTTTATTGCTCCTTCTTGCGACATGGGAAAACCTTCAGGATGCATTTACGATCAGGAACGTGATTGATAATCGTCGCGATGCTTCGCCATTGATGGCATTTGCGATGACGTTCGGGTGTGGTGAACTCTTGGCTTGACCTCTTGAAAATCGCAGATGCGACCGGGCGTTGATTTTTCATCCCTCTCGTCTGCGATCACAACCAAGAGTAGCTGTAGAGCTGTACCAACTCACTTGGCTTGTAAACGGATCGTAGCTAGCTGAGCCAACGGTCAAGCTCGGTCCTGACATTCACTCGCCTCTTCAACATGGCACCATCCTACGCTTCCATTAAACACTCTGTCCGAAGCTACCTCGGCGTCACCGAGTCCACGCCCGAATCGGTGTCCGTCAAGGACTGGGTTGCAGGCAACCGGCAGAGCTTCGGTCCATTCGTCAGTTTTTTAACAAGCAATCATACTAGCAATGACTAAAGTTTGACTTGTATCCAGGTGAAGGACTATGTAACCGCTCTCTTCCCGTTCATCCAATGGGCGCCTCGATATAATCTTACCTGGCTCACCGGCGATCTCATCGCGTACGTGCCATTCATTAGTCATCCAAACTCAGCCAGACATCTGACCCGAGCAGCGGTATCACCGTTGGCATGGTACTCGTCCCCCAATCCCTCTCATACGCAAAGATAGCCCTGCTGGAGCCCCAATACGGTCTCTACTCGAGTTTCATCGGCGTCCTCACCTATGCATTCTTCGCTACTTCCAAAGATGTCTCGATCGGTCCTGTCGCCGTCATGTCGCTTGAGACCGGGAACATCATTACCTCTGTCCAGAACAAGTATGGCGAGCTGTTCTCGGCGCCGGAAATTGCCACTTGTCTGGCGATCATTTGCGGCTTCATCGTCCTGGGAATCGGATTGCTTCGTATCGGTTGGCTGGTCGAGTTCAGTGAGTTGCGCTCCTCATAGGTACTAGGAGAATGTTCTGACCGAATTTCAGTTCCCCAGCCTGCGGTGTCGGGTTTCATGACGGGTAGCGCGATCAACATTGCTGCAGGCCAAGTCCCCGCTCTCTTCGGCCTCGCGAAACGCTTCGACACCCGAGCAGCAACCTACAAGGTCATCATCAATACCCTGAAAAACCTGCATCTCAGCACTCTCGATGCAGCATTTGGCGTGTGCTCACTTGCGATCTTGTATGCCATAAAATGGGGAGTCGCGGGGATCACGAATCGTCATCCAGGACTTGCAAGACCATTGTTCTTCGTCCAAGCTCTACGACACGCGTTTGTCATTATCCTCTTCACCATCGTCTCGTGGCGCATCAATATCCAACACAAGACCCCGAGGATCTCGTTGGTCGGAGCTGTACCTTCTGGCCTTCAGCATGTGGGCCGTCCAACCATCACTACCGATCTGCTGTCTGCTATCGCCCCTCATATCCCGGTCGCCACGATCATCCTCTTGCTCGAGCATATCTCGATCGCGAAATCCTTCGGTCGGTTGAACGGCTACAAGATCAACCCCAACCAAGAGCTCATCGCGATCGGGGTGAACAACACCCTTGGTACGCTCTTCTCGGCATACCCGTCGACCGGATCCTTCTCCCGATCCGCTCTCAAGTCGAAAGCCGGCGTGCGTACACCTGCAGCAGGTATCCCCACCGGTATCGTCGTCATCATCGCGCTTTACGCCGTCGCTCCTGCATTCTACTGGATCCCAAACGCCAGTATATCAGCACTCATCATCCACGCCGTCGCAGATCTCGTCGCCTCGCCAAAACAGTCATTCGGATTCTGGCGGGTCTCGCCATTCGAATACATCATCTTCGTGGGCGCGGTCCTCTGGTCCCTCTTCTACTCGATCGAATCCGGTATCTACTGGTCGCTTGTCACATCGATTGTGCTTCTGCTCTTCCGAATCGCTCGACCAAAGGGCCATTTCCTCGGTCGCGTCCGCATTCGACCCGAGAACCGGAGTTTGGCAATCAAATTCGCGACGTCTACGTGCCGATCGAGGGCGTCGATGGAGTCACGAATCGAGGTATCCAGGTCGAAACACCTCCACCCGGGATCGTCATCTACCGTTTCGAGGAATCCTTCCTCTACCCCAATGCATCATACATCAACGACCGTCTCGTCGAGCATGTCAAGAAGCACACTCGGCGAGGGAAGGACTACTCAAACATCTCCGCAGGCGATCGACCATGGAACGACCCTGGACCCAAGCAGAAAAATGCACAAGTCGAGCTCGAAGTTGAGAAGTCAAAACCTCGATTACGCGCCGTCATCCTCGACTTCGCAGCTGTGGCGAACCTCGATACGACGGGTGTGCAGAACCTGGTTGACACGCGGAAAGAGGTTGAGAAATGGGCCGATCGAGCTGTCGAGTTCCACTTCAGCGGTATCCTTTCACCTTGGATTCGCCGAGCTCTCATCGCCGCTGGCTTCGGACAGGGTCAACGTCGGCACGGCACCGCTCTCGAGATCGCGCCCGTCGTACCACAGGATAATTCACTGTCACCGGAAGATCGAGAGAGGCAGGAGGAAGAGAACTTGAAGGGCGGAGGTAGCTCCACGCCGAGCAGCGGGGCTACTTCTATCACCGACGAGAAGCGACGAGATGCGTATCGGATAGCTGAACTCGGTCAACGGCCAAGTGGGGATTCGGTGTCGTCTCTCCCGCTGATGGACCGGGCTACACCATTCGTGAGCCTCTCCTTCTTGTTCAGGGATTTGACGCTGATGGGGTCTCGCAGTTTCACTTCGATCTTGCCGACGCGCTGAATTCTCTGGACCTGTCAAAAGGGAGGCATGAGCAGGAGGATGCAATGTAGAATACACTTAGGTTGATAAGACACCATGTGTCATGCGTCAAAATGAATGCAAAGAACGCAATTCATGAGCCTTCAAGGTGATTGAGTAGTCTTATAACGCTACTCCGCTCATTCGCGAAGGCTCAGATTCCGAGAAGAGCGGCATTTGATCCTGACTTGGAGGTGGACACGAGAAGAGTAGGTATCAGATGCATGAACCATCGGATGTGGCTCCGGATTCGCCGATACTACGCTCCTCCACTACATCGGTTGTTAGCAGCCGAAACATAGGATGGAGCGGAGAAGCATGCTCCTAAGCGGAAAAAACGTACACCAAGATGTTATTTCTGTTGATCAGAAGCGGGGTCCTATCAGCTATGGCACTCGATTTACTGCTGGAGGTACGTACATGGGGATATGGATGAGTTTGACAAAGTACCCGATGAACCCCATGACAGCGAAGCCAATAGCGACGGCCTTGCACAGCTGGACGTATTCTGCGAAGATAAGGACAACACCACGCGTCAGCCTGACTTGATCCTTTTTAGCAGTGGGATTGCTGAACTTCGCACGAGAGAGCAGAAGCTGACCTTCTCGAGAGGGTTTCGTACACCGGTTGACGAACTGTACCATACGCTTCATTGAGCCTCGCCGAACTGAGAGAGGTGGAGAGAGCGAACCTGAGTGCCTTCTTTCACGAATTGTTGAGGGATCTCGGCGAACTCTTTGATTCGGTCCGACATGGTGAGGAAGGTGTATCGAGAAAAGGGCGAGAGGAGGGAGAAGAATAGGTTGGAGACTCGAAAGAGGGAATGGGTTTTGAGCGGAACCAGAAGGACGTGGCGTTCTGATACACGTGGCATTGATTGCCCAGAATCGTTGCTGCAGACAGAAATATGCTTGGCTATATGCGTGTAGAGAAAGAAACCGAAGTGCGAGTCTCATGTAAGTGCCGGTCTCAGGTCTTGCTGCCAGTCCACATAGTCGCGATTCCCCCCGTGAAGTCTGTCCAAGCTCCGCCTTTGCCCTCCTTCGACAGTCCCGTCTGGAAGCCAGCATCCCGGACCCTTGTAGAAACGCCATTAGCAGAGTGTCGAGTCTACTGGTCGACGACTCACAGCTGCGCAAAGTCGGACTGTGATGGGAATCGCTCAATCGACTCGACGAGGTACTGGTATGATTGTGAGTCGCCAGTCAGGATCTTGCCTAAGATCGGGATGAATTGGAAAGAGTATTGTCGATACACCCTGCTCTATCCCGTCAGTGGATGTGCATATTCGGCTCAGATCGAGTCATGACGCACTGCTTGAGGAGCGGGTTGTTGACTTTGCCAAATTCGAGCACCCCAAGCTTGCCTCCAGGCTTGAGCACGCGGTAAGCCTCACTGAGCACGGCGGGCAGGGATGTGCAATTTCGAATCCCGAAAGCGATCGTGTACACGTCGATGGAGCTCTCAGCGATATGTGGCGGGAGGCATTGAGCGTTGCCGTGGGTAAAGGTGATTTGGGGTGCTGTAACGATCGGTCAATCCCAGGAAAGCGTGTATGGGAGACACCCACTATTATAGTACATCGTCTTCGCAGCCCTTTTCCGACCCTCCATCAACATCCCCTCGTTCAGATCCACGATCTCCACCTGCACATCCCTATTCCCGAACTTCTCCCTCGCCCGATCTAACAGCCTGAACGCAATGTCCCCAGTCCCACCAGCCACGTCGAGGCATTGTAATGTGGCATTGGGTAGAGCGCTGGACTGGTGGATGGATGGGGGGAGACGAGGGAGCATGGTGGAGACGAAGGAGTCTTTCCATATTCGGTGGATCCCTAGGGACATCGAGTCGTTCATAAGGTCATACTTCGAGGCTACCGAGCTGAAGACGCCGCCGACTGGTGGATTTGAGCTGATATGATTGCTAGTGAGGAGGAAGACGTACCAAGCGTCTCCTTCTCCGCCTCCGGGACTTCGCGGAAGCCGAAGTGCGTCGTCCGAGGAGTACTGGGTCCAGCTGTCGGAGGCTCATCCTGTGTCATGGACGTCGGAGGACTCTGTCGGAAAGTACTCGTAGATGCGAAGGCGCGCGACGAGCGCACCAGAGCCGGAGATGCAAGGCTCCGAAGCAGCTTCGATCGAGGTCTCATTCTGAATCCTGCGGCGTTCAAGGTGTACGCTAAACGATCCCACATTGCGAAATTCATAACCCTCTGCAAAAATCAGGGTCCTGCGGCCGTGTTCAGGGCCGACGATCTGCCCGAACCTGCGCAAGCCCTCAGACGTCGACAGGGTGCATGTCTCATCGTTCTGATTCTCATCGTTCTTCTCATCTATACAGCCTGTCAGATGTCGTAGGATCTTTGCTTTTCAATCCACTTGATGACAGATACGATTTACGATCGATTCTGTACGCTTGTTCGAACAAGAGGCAAATCTGATTTCGGCTATTGAACTTGGCGATAAGAGCTTCTCGCGAATCTCGCCTGGCTGCCTGGTCTCCCTCTCGGGTCGAGCTGGGCAGCATGGGTTATAAATCAAAGGTTTTCCTCGTTATCGCCTCCCACCTCCTTGCCTCGCTACCACAATCATCTGCTTCACCATCACCTGTACTGAATGCAACGACACGTTCCAGTCCATCATGGAGATACGGGAATCCATGGTTGAGGCCTAGAGCGAATGTAGAGTACAATAATCCGTTGAACAGCAGCGGGTACATGTTGACGGTAAGTTGAGCGCTTGTTAGAGCATCTTCATGTAACGCTGACACTCCTGGAGATTGTCAACGGAACCTACCCGGCTGGACTGGGTGAACCGCTGAACGTCATCATCTCCGCGGAATCGGATCCCGCTGTACTGGTGAGGAGTCCAGACAATGGCGGCTTCTTGAACTACATGCTGTGAGGTCGTCCTGCCCATACCCCTTCATCCTTGCTGAATGACCCTCGGCAGATCGACGTTCATGGGCGAAGAATGCCTAGGCCAGCATCTCGGAACCGACCAACAAGCCAATCTAGGGGACGGCCTCGGCAACGTCACGGAGATCGAGGAGCTCCGTTGGAACGGAGGGAACCCGTACATCGGGACTTGCCGGGAGACTTTCGAAGGAGGACTGCATTTGCGGTATTGGGTACAGAACACCACTGGAGCGTACTTCATGGCGGTGTCGGTGGAGGAGGATTTGGCGAGTGGGCATGATATCGTATTGAATGGGTCGGTGTTTCGACCTCTGCTGGCTATCGAGTGCTGATCCATGGGGATAGGTACAACATGGGACGAGATTACCTCATAGGCAACCTCACCCAACAGCAGGTGGTGACGAGGAACTTGACGAACCAAACGACCTTCTCGGGGATCACGACATATGCCAATTACTCGTATCAGACGGACGTTAAGTATGTCTCGGGGTTACTACAGAACTCAAGTGGTGCGTAGTGTCCTCTCATTGTGGATCTCACGCTGACTGCAACCCTCCAGTCGGTGTCAACCATTACTTGACGTGAGCCGGATCCTCCCCGCATCAGCTCCTTGCGCTGATTGGCCTTATAGAGTCGAGACATCGAAATACCCTGCGATCGACGGTTTAGTGGCTGTCTTGACAGTAACGATAACGGCTCGGCCCACATCGTCAGTGACTTCCTGTCCCCCCCCCCCCTCCTCTCTAAAACGCTGACCCTTCTGCAGCGCCGCCTTCTCAACGCTCTCCCGCACACGTCTTTTCGCCCTCATCATTCCAATCATCATCGGGTGTCTATTCACCCTGATATGAGTCGCAGCCCTGTCGGACTAGGTGGGCCACCACGCGGCGACCCAAATAGTTATTCGCGTCTCTCCCTTCCCGCAGCATAGCGACGTGGTCTTCAGCCCATCTCCGATAACGTTTCCCTTCTCTCTCACGTCTGCGATACTCTTAGAGATCATACTACATTTCTGGTTAGATGGACTAGATGGCGGAATTTTGTTTTTAAAACATAGCATGCATGGCATTACCGGAATATAGCCATTGCCGCCACTGGATCATCGCCACACGCCCGAAAGGTTTTCTGGAGGGCTTCCCGGAAGCATTCCAGGAAAGTTAGCTAATCCGTCCATCACCTTCCTTTCGATCCCAAAACATCCTAAAACCGGGAAGAAGATCATCAGATCGCACCTAGGAGGATTGCCTTTCTGGAGCAACTTTTAGCTCCCCCTGCACACCTCTCAGGTCTCTTGATCTCGCCTAGAATGGCGTCCGAGATGGACGTGGATTCCGTTGTTCCGGGTGATTCCAGTAAGTCTGCCGCACTAGTCACAGGCTATCTGTTTCTGACGCCATCCTTCTTGCTCAGTTGACGGTAAGCTGCTTACAATTCCGCGACCAACGGCAGAGGGAAGATAGGAAAGCTGACTGAAATGACTAGAGGGGCTCTACTCTCGTCAACTGTAAGTGCACCTCCGCTGAGGTATTGTCTCCTGGCTGACTATGATCCTCAGATATGTTCTGGGCCATGAAGGTGAGCGCTCAGCCAGTGTTGAAGCTATCAAGCTGGGGTATTACGCGCTGTCGCTTACAGCGGACTCTCAGCCATGAAGAAGATGGCGACTTCCAACGTCCTCGTCGTCGGAATGAAGGGATTGGGTGTTGAGATCGGTGCATTGTGACTGACTCGTCAAGTCACACCACTGACAAGCGTGAATCACCTCTAGCCAAGAACGTAGCTTTGGCAGGGGTGAAGAGCGTGACCATCTACGACCCAGGACCTGTAGCAATCGCGGATCTCGGGACACAGGTGAATCTGCCTTTACTATGGATCTGCTTTCATAGTCTGACCAGATGGCCCAGTTCTTCCTCCGCGAAGCAGATATTGGGATACCCCGCGCAGCCGTCACTGCTCCTCGCTTGGCAGAACTGAACACCTATGTACCCGTCAAGGTCCTCGAGGGATCAGGAGAGATCACGCCGGATATGGTTGCGCCATATCAGGTGGGTTTGACCCCGTGTGAGGGATCGAGGAAGCTGAGGAATGTGCCAGGTTGTTGTCTTGACGAACACCACGATCACGAAGCAGGTGGACATCGATGAATTCTGCCGCGAAAAGGGGATCTACTTTATAGCGGCGGACGTTCGGGGACTGTTTGGGTATGTCCAGATCCATACTCAGCAGGTACAACTGAGTATCTCGCGTAGCTCTGTGTTCAATGACTTCGGCAATGACTTTGCGTGTGTTGACCCAACAGGCGAAAATCCGCAAACAGGGATGGTGGTGAACATCGAGGAGGTGAGGAATTTGACGTGCTATTTTGCTCGGCGTGGAGCTGATGGAGTGTCAGGGCGGGGATGCCACGGTGACCTGTCTGGATGAGACTCGACATGGGCTGGAAGATGGGGATTTTGTGACATTCTCGGAAGTCAAGGGTATGGAGGCTTTGAACGGGTGCGAGCCGAGGAAGGTGACAACAAATGGTCGGTCCAAGCGAAGAAATGGAGGTCTGGTCTGAAAAGTCCCAGGACCATACACCTTCTCCATCGGTAACACCTCTGGATTGGGCACATACAAGACGGGCGGTCTGTTTACCCAGGTCAAGATGCCGAAAATCCTTCACTTCGTGCGTTAGCTTCCGTATAAGAAAACTCTGCATCTGACCTTGTCACAGATATCCCTCAAAAAATCCTTGACGAAGCCCGAGCTTTTCATCACAGACTTCGCAAAGTTTGACCGCCCAGCGACGCTTCACGTCGGCTTCCAGGCATTGTCTGCTTTCTACGAGAGATCGAATCACCTCCCACGCCCACGACATGCAGGAGACGCTCAGACTGTCATCTCGCTGGCGAAAGAGATCCATGCTGGCGCCGGAGGGGATGCAGACCTCGACGAAAAAGTGCTGGAACTCGTCGCATTCCAGGCGACAGGCGATCTCTCCCCCATGGTAGCGGTGATCGGCGGGTTTGTCGCGCAGGAGGTCCTGAAAGCTTGTTCAGCCAAATTCCACCCAATGCAGCAGAACATGTATTTCGACTCGCTCGAATCGATGCCGAAAGAGGTCCCGAGCGAGGCTGACTGTCAACCGCAAAACTCGAGATACGATGGTCAGATCGCAGTTTTCGGCAAGGCGTTCCATGCCAAAATCGCTGCGACCAAGCAGTTCCTTGTGGGATCTGGGGCAATTGGGTGCGAGATGCTGAAGAATTGGAGCATGATGGGTCTAGCGACGGGTTCCGAGGGCGTCATTCACGTCACCGATCTGGACACAATAGAGAAGAGCAATCTCAATCGACAATTCCTCTTCCGAGCGAAGGATGTTGGCAAGTTCAAGGCGGAGAGTGCCGCGGGGGCTGTAGCGGAGATGAATCCGGAGCTGAAGGGGAAGATCATTGCGCATCAAGATCGAGTCGGCCCTGAAACAGAGCGTGAGTACGGCTTGACCCGACCACGGGGTGCTAAACATCGCTCAGAAACTTACGGTGACGAGTTCTTTGCGGAGCTGGATGGCGTGACGAATGCTTTGGACAATGTGATGGCTCGTCAGTAGAACCTAATCAGACACCATCAAGAAGCGGAATCACCTGCTGACGGCCCGTTTTAGGGCAATACATGGATAGACGATGTGTATTCTACCAGAAGCCGTTGCTTGAGTCCGGTACATTAGGCACCAAAGCGAACACACAGGTTGTAGTACCCTTCCTCACCGAGTCATACTCCTCGTCGCAAGATCCGCCCGAAAAGTCGATCCCTTCGTGCACCGTGAAGAACTTCCCCAACGCAATCGAGCATACAATCCAGGTAGGTTCCGGCATCTGATAATGACGGTTTCTCGTGGTCTGACTTTGTCCAGTGGGCGCGCGAGGCTTTCGACGCGCTCTACGTCAACCCGCCTACAACCGTCAACCTCTACCTCTCTCAACCCAACTTCGTCGAGACCACCCTGAATCGCTCAGGCCAGCACCACGAGCAATTGAAGCAGGTTGAGACATACTTGGTCAAGGATCGACCGACCTCGTTTTCCGAATGCATCATGTGGGCGAGGATGCAGTACGAGAACGACTACGTGAACGATATCCGGCAGTTGCTGTTCAATCTGCCGCAAGACCAGGTATGTCGCTCTTTCGGGATGGGCAATCCGCTCACAGCGAATCAGATCAACTCCAATGGCACACCATTCTGGTCAGGACCAAAGCGAGCACCGGATTCCCTCAACTTCAACCTCGAAGACGTCAGTATGAGTGTAATGTCCGGTCAGGAAAGACTGAAGATTCCCCTCGCAGCCTCTCGACATGCAGTACATAGTCGCCGCTGCGAATTTGCACGCTTTCAACTATGGTCTGAAAGGCGAGCGGGATCCAGCCATCTACAGGAAGACGATCGAGTCGATGAACATCCCCAAGTTCACACCCAAGAGCGGCGTGAAGATCCAAATCAACGAGAACGAGCCGGTCGCCAATGACACCGAGGGTAAATTAGCAGCGTTCCTCTCAGCTCAGGTTGGGTGTGGTGTTCTGATGTTGCTGAATCAGAGGACGATGTCGATGCCATTGTTGCATCATTACCAACCCCCTCCTCACTAGCCGGTTTCCGCCTCAATCCAGTAGATTTTGAGAAGGACGACGATTCCAATCACCACATCGACTTCATCACCGCTGCATCGAATCTCCGGGCAGCAAACTATGGGATTACACTAGCGGACAGACACAAGACGAAGCTGATCGCAGGGAAGATTATACCTGCTATTGCGACAACAACGGCATTGGCGGTCGGCTTGGTTTGCTTGGAGCTGTACAAGGTGCGCCAGAACTACCGGATGTACGCCGAGCTGACTTGCGATTGTAGATGATTGACAAGAAGGACAATCTGGAAGATTACAAGAACGGCTTCGTCAACCTTGCTTTGCCATTCTTCGGTTTCTCGGAACCTATCGCGGCAGCCAAGCAGAAGGTTGGTCGCGAGCACGGACCCGAACACGGGGGCTGACGCTCTTCACCTTGAAAGTATGGCGAGACGACGTGGACTCTCTGGGACCGCTTCGAGCTTGACGCGAACCCAACACTGCAGAACATGCTCGACTGGTTCAGAGACACTCATAACCTCGAGGTACAGATGGTGTCGCAGGGTGTGTCAATGTTGTGGTCGTCCTTCGTACCGCCAAAGAAGGTGAGCAACCTTTATCTATTCGCGCCTATATCTGAGCCCCTTCTAGACTGCGAGACGACTAGGAATGAAGATGAGTGATCTGGTAGAGCACGTCAGCAAGAAGCCTATTCCTCCATGGACGAAGAACCTGCTGGTCGAGGTCATGGTCAATGATGAGAACGACGAGGATGTCGAGGTAAGCGAAATCTCCCAGCATGGGTGTGGCTACGCTGATGAGTCAAATCAGGTACCGTACTGCTTAGTACGCATCTAGACAGTCTGAGGGGTCAAAGGGACGCGGCAGCCCGCGAGACCTGTGCAGTATATACCAGGATGCAGATGCAAATCTGTCCATTAGTGTGTATATCCGATCAATAGTGCAGCACGAAGCACGCAAGAAGGCATGTGTCATTAATCCTCATCCTCTCCGCTCGTCTGAGCCGGTGCCGCTTGTCCCTGTTCTCCCCCATCTTCTGTAGGCTTGGCGAACTTCTGCAGCCATGCTTCCGACTCCCACACTGCATTGAACGGTATCAGCAACGTCTCATATGAACGAAGCCTTATAGCCTGATTCGAGATGGGTGGGCTCACCTGGCCGATCAAACTTATCTCCCTGCCCCTCATTCCCATACTTATTCGGTTGCGCCACATTACATTTCAAGAATTTGCCCTGGCCCTGGTAGCCAGGCAGCTCATTCAGATCGTAGTTGTCGATCGCGTCTTGTGCGTCGGCGGGGTTGGCGAATGTTAGGAAGGCGTAGCCTCGGTGTTTTGATGCTGCGCAGGATTGATCAGCGTAAATTAGTCCAGGCGTGGTGGCTACGGACGCTCATGTGGTTCTGTGGGGATGGAGATGTCGAGGATGTCACCTAATCGTCATAAGCGGGGGAGGCCATGAGGGAAGAGAGATTGCGTGGGTGGAAGAACGGACGTACCGAATGTGACGAATGCGTCAAGGAGCTGCTGCTCGTTCACATCAAGATCGAAACCGCCGACGTAGATGGTCGCCTTCTTGGAAGAGCCTGCGACTGCTCCGTCCATGTCGGCTCGGTGATTTCTGATTTTTGAAAGAGAAGAATGGAGGCGACAGCTGAGATTCGGATACCGAGTCAACGAAGGCTTACGTAAAGGCGTCCCTCTCTCAAGGAGCATCCGCAATAGTTATCATCGCCTACGACTTCACCTCTTTCGCCAATTATGATCGCCAAGCCAATCATCGTTGAGCGTTCCAGCTCTCCGTCTGGATCATCCTTTCCGACTCACCTCAGCGATCTACCACCTGAGATCGTTGAGAAGGTCTTTCTTGCTTTGCCTCTCACAGATCGCTTAAAGCTCCTTCTCGTGAGCTATGACATGGCCTCAAAATGTGGGATCAGTGGCGCTGACCCTTTCCCAGACCTGTTCAGTGCTACGAGATATTCACGATAACTCGGCTCGACTGCAGTATGATTTCACTCTACAGACCAGCGCGTATCTCAACGTCCCGAATCATCCATCCCCTTTGTCACCGACCGTATCATCTCAGACCCCATGTCCAGCCACTTCATCATCCTCAAAACCTCGAGCCCTCAGGTCCCCGCACACTGGTATACCCCGACCCACTATCCCGTCCGTCACTCTCGCCCCCTACTCCCACAAGGCTCCTCCCAAATCGACTCGCTCCGAGATACTGTCCGCCCAAGAGAAGAACAAGCTCTTGACCGACCGCGAGAAGCGATGGGAGACCTTGGAGGCAGAGCACGTTCGGACGTTCAAGATTGCTGGTCCAGCAGGTGTTTACGAGTTGCAAGAAGGGATGTTTTTGATGTGCGATGAGTATCCTAACAAGGAAGTAGGAAGGGTGAGTCGGCGCGGTGACCGCTAGCAGCTGGCCTATGAGTACTCGGGTTGATCTTCACGCTGACGCACCGAGCAGCCGATTTCTGTACGCCTCATACCCTTGCCGTCCGCGGACGACCCGGATCTCGATACCCCATCGATCCCGACAATGTCGCATAAGCTGTCTTTCTCGATTGCTGATCTTACCATGGATCCAACGCAGGACCTCATCGTCGTCAGCCAGCATCGGTGCGTTCCGTCACTCGGCGTAGGTCTACCAAGACTTACATTAATATAGGCCAGCCCCATCAGATCCAGCCCACTCGGCACCGACTCACCGTTTCCACCTTCTCACCCTATCAACCTTTCAACCACACCCTCTCGCCTCACTGCCGACACTCGACTTCCCTCCTTTCACCCAGGCGATCATGCAGACTCGTCAGCTCCTTCAAGTCATGGATGACGTGCTTGTTGTTCTTGTATCCCGATATGCAGCGGGATGGATACTCGCCGGGCTTGGAATGCATATGGGCCTTGGTGGGATGGGGAATGAAGAAGAGATTGTAGCTTGGAACTGGAAGACGGGTCGGGTTCTTGCTGTGAGCAAGATGACTCATATTCCGGTCGATGCTGATAAAGCCTAGCGCATGTCTCTCCCTGAGAACGGATGGTTTTCTTCGTTCGCCCTCCTTACACCGACGACTCTCATGATTACTTCCACCGCCAACGTCTCCCCGGTCATGCCGACCGAACCCCGCTCGATAGCGGCCGTCTTTCCTCCAGTGATCCAAATCTACTCATTCGCTCCTGATCCTGATTGGTCGGTGAATCCTGTACAACCCCTCGATTCCGACTTTATGGATGATACTACGACCCGACCTGTGCTACTAGCTCAGCTTGAGTTACCGCGCTTCGCCCCTGGCGTTATCACCGGCTCCTTTGACGTTCGGCCCGACCCTGCCTATCCACCCAACAGGACTCCGGCGGGAACAAGGAAGCCGTTTACCCAGAACCCCGAGAAAGGGGTCCTTGTGTTCGAGCTTCTGGTGATCGATCCGGCGGAAGCGCCCATTGGACCTCAAGAAGAGATAGGTACGAAGGCGTACGAGCTTTTCGCTCTCCGCGAAACGTTGGTGGATCTCGCACGGGAGGGTGAGGACAGGCTAGTCTCACTTCGAAAGGGAGGGAGTGAGCAGGGTCATGCGCTCTGGCGGGTTGAGAAGACGTTCTCGTGGGCTGAGTGGGGGGAGCAGGGCGCACGGATGCTGCCTATCGCGATGCGTCAGCGCAATTGGGTATGCTTGCTCCGAAACGACTCGCAGCTGGGACTCTTGCTGATCTAGCGCCTGGTCGCAGGTCTGCTCATGCTCGGGTTACCGCTTCGTCTCGCTCATCCGCTCACCTCTCGATCCCGCACCAGACCCTCACGACCAGCAGCACGAGCTCGTGCACTCCTCACCTCGGCGATGTGATATCCGTGTCCTCGATTTCAGCCCGGTCTCTGTCCGTCGCGAGCTATCGAGTGCTCGTCACGATGATGATGACGAGTGGTCTGTGAGCGTGGAGACTGAGCCGACAGTTCTACCAAAGAGGGGAATATGGAAGGAGGATGTGTGGAGTCGGTTACCGTATCGTGAGGTGGTGAGGCGGAAGGCGATAAGAGCGAATGGGGTGATGATGGATGATCAGAGGTTGATTGTGGTTTGCGTGGGTGTTTCCCTCCGCAAAGTGTGCTGGACTGATAGAGGAGCAGACACACGGGAGGAGGAACGGGGATTGGTCGAATATTCGGCAGGAGATGACGGTGTTTTGCATGTAAAGTGGAATGTATCTGTCTCCATCGCCTAGCACTTGGGTTGTTGCGTTCGATCACATGACATATAATAGGGGTATTTATCTGCATCGCCTGTCACCTGACCTTGTATCGACCGATGATATGACATGCAAGATCGTTCCAAATTCGTATAACATCCGTCATGATCATCACCTTCGTTACCGTTTGTTCAAAACAATCTCGTCCCTCCGCGTGGGATTTGATTCCTTCCCCCTTGAACTGCGCAGCCTCAAAGCCTCGAGCTCCACCTTCAGTCTCGTATTCACCACCTCGCTCATCTCAAGCTTACTCTTCATCTCCGCAAGCTCTTTCTCCATCTGCAAGCAAGCCACGCTCATCAGCCACTTCCGGTATACGCGCCTGTGAGGGAGCAAAGACCTGACCTGCTGAGCAACCCATTTCTTCTTCCCGCGATACCTCATCTGCGCATCGGCATTCTGGGTCCTTCGACGAGGACCGTCACGACGACGGGCATACGTGCGAGGACGGGCTTCATCTGCGCGGATCGTCTCTGCGTCTCCTTCGGAGTGGACGCGGCGACGCTTGCAGGAGGAGAAATCGTCGTCGGAAATGGCGGTCGGCGATGGGGGGCGCTTCAGGATGAAGGCTCTAGATGGGAGGTTGGCCTTGGCGAGGCTGAGAGCGTCCCGATGATACCCGGTGCCGCCATCAACTTGTTGATGTCCATTGAGAGCGCGGGGATTTGAGGATGTCACACGAGTATTGCCGTGTCGATCGAATGGCGATGGAGTTGACTCGTCTGTGCTGTGCTCTGACGCGGACCCCGCTTGAGATTCACAAGGACCGCTGAGAAGATCGCACTCGTGCTTGCCCGCATCTTCCTTCTGCAGAAGACCCGAAATCTCGCATGTGACGCCTCCTTCACTTGCAAAGACATCGGCTCGACCGATCATACTTAACGGGGACGTCAGAGACGTTCTCGTTTGCGTCCCGTCCTTTCTAGCCGATGCTCCTTTCGCTTTCAAGGCTTGTCCCACTTCGCTAGATCTACGCCACGCGTGCGATTGAGAAGGTATCGCACCGCTGATCGGCGTTCGAAGCCCATACTCGGTGGGACTCACAAGCGGTGGTCGAGACGCATGCTCAGGCGGCGAGATAGCGGGACGTGGTACATTCGACCAGGTATTCGCGACACTCGACACGGAGGGCTGAGCGCTAAATGACATCCTTTGGCTCGCATGACGTGGGTTCATGGAGGTTGACAAGACTTGTGGTTCGGGCCCGGATGGCGTCGGATGCACCCTCTTTAGTGCCGGCGGGGCAGAAGGCGGATGGATGATCCGACGTGCTTCCTCTTCCCACTGCCAGACGGTGCGCTCGCGGCGGCTCTGACCGGAGAACAGGTCCGCGAGGGGATGGTTCCGGAGTATGTCGGGTTGGCGAGGCGGGCCGTTCGTGGATTGGTTGGCAACCTCGTGGATGCGGAGGATCTCGGGATTACGCTGAGATCTCCCGTCAGCCCGCTCGGGTCGAAGTAGTAACGAGCTGGCTTACCTCGCCGAAGCGGTAAGTTTTCTGCTCTTTGGGCCGGTCACCGTGTTCCCATCTGCTGGCGGCTTGAGGGCTTGTTGGCTTTCTTTCTGGAGGACGCCAGCCGAGGAGTTGGGGTTCTTGCCTATGAGCTGAAGAAGGGGGTTGGCGCCTTTCGGTCTGAGCATCGGCCAGAGCGACTTCGGCGAGGAGATTGATCTTGCCATTCACGCTCCGGCCGCTGACATTGCTCGGATGAGACGATTGGCGAGTGCAGGGAGGTTGCATCGTTGCGGAGTGGACGTGTTGGTCGTCGGAGGGACGAGGCGCGGGTCGAGGAAGCGAGAAACGCGTGGCTCGTGGTAGGTTCGGGCAGGGTAAGCTTCGGATATCGCTGTGCGAGCGTTGAGGCATGTGTCGGTCGGCAGTAGTGTGTGGACGTGATTCGGCGTGCTGAAAGACGGACGGGTATACATGATCGGGACGAGATTCGCCCGTCGTGGTGGTGGTCTGAACGGGTGAGCTTGAGGGACGTGATCGCATTGATCGTTCAGTGACGAGGGCAAACGCCAGGTCCGTCTTCAGGCATGCGACCTGTTGAAATGGCGAAAATGGGGATATGGAAAGTCAGTGAAATGCTCGAGTAGGCGATTGGACGAGCTGACCTCAGATCAACGATCAAAGCATCCCGAACACTGGTGAAGCGATGAGAAGTTGAAGAAAAAAACTGACATTTCCCGCCCCACCATAAGACCTCTCCCCCACATGCACGACCACTCGACCACTTCCTCGAGGATCACTCCGACCCTCCTTTGGTTGGGGGCTGCCCTCGTCTCATCCGCGCCCTCGTCAGTGTGAGACAGATGTCACGGTACAAAGCAGATCAGGGGCCAAGGGGATTGCTTGGCTTTGATCGCGGCGAGATTCCCGTTGCGCCCGACACCAATCGGGATTTAGATCATGACGGATCAGGCGGATCAGATCACATCAGCGAGCCGGCGGTTCTTCCCATTTCCTCCTGAGACTGACGCTTTCTCCGCCTCGGGACGCCTGAGTGATGGATGAGTGTTTGACGATTTTGAGCCCGAAAGTCGAGCGAATGCAAACCAAACGCAGCCCGTGATGAGACCGGGCGGGAGGCGTCGAGGCTCAGGTGTGCCTTCCGTCTGTCTCCTTCAGAAAGGCCGTGGATAAATCCGAGATACATGCTGGAGCAAAGGACCCCCTCGAAACACTGATGGGGGAACGGGAATTTGCTGATGTCTCCCGAGCAGGCACCATCATCTTCAGGGTTCTGTCTGACTAATCAATTCGAGGGGATCCTTTGAAGGTTTGACGCGTTTCCTGTAGATTATTGCTTGAATCCCCCCACCTTCGGCAAGTTCCGTCAATACAGTGAGATGCCCGGACCGAAGCGCGATCCCGACGAGTCGAGTGAAGAAGAGGAGGAGGAGGAGGTGAGCAGTCCTGCCAGTGCTCCTCGCTCGCCAAGCTCCTCTTCGTCTTGATCTGGAACCGGACCTGACACACCCTCAGTTGAGCGAATTGAGACGAGTCACAGTGAGGACATACAAGGGCGCGACGCTCATCGACTTCCGCGAGGTCAGTCACTCCTTTTCAAGCTCCCATCCAAACCCTGACGGACTCTAGCATTATCGAGACAAAAACACGGACGAGATCAAGCCGGGCAGTAAAGGGCTCAGTCTCAGCCTGGTTCAGGTGAGCCTAGCCATATCTTCTCCTCGACCCATGCTGATCGTCGGGATGCAGTGGGAGATTGTCAAAGCGAAAACCAATCTGGTGGACGAGATGATCGCCAGGAAGACTGATGATTGACGTGTCGAACTACTGCGGAGCCGAGCGCGACGATACCTGCATTGTGTATAATCACCTTGTTGTATGTGCCCATGCCACGCATATGCCATCTTGATCGCTGCGGATGGCGATCTGGAGATTTCTCTCCCACATCTAGCTCGCGCTCTGACCCCCCTCGCTCGACTAGGCCCATTCCGACAACTCTGTGCTAGTGTTGGGCGCATCGACTCTGCTCGCATCGCTGTTCTCCACGACCTCCTGTCCCACCCTCTCGTGACCAGCTTCCCTTGATCGCCGATGCTTCAAACGCCCGCTATGCCAGATCACAGGTGGATCATCCTCCCTCTCCGACGAGTCGCTTAATGAATCGATTGTCGGCGACATGAGGGGAGTCGCGATCTTAAGGAGTTCGACCACCTCGAATTCGGATTCGGAACTCGGGGAGAGGACCTCCTGCGCAGAAGCATCCGAGTCGGTCTCCCAGGAATCTCGGAGGTCTTTGGGTACGTCGGTCGGTTCGGGCCCCTCCAAGCTCCCGGAGCTTGAGCAAGCGTTCATGGTCTCGTCCACGTCGCTGTCCTCCTCATCTACTGACATCACCTCGCCTTCCTCAGAACACGCAGATCCGTCCGAGCCTGGGTTGCTGTGGAGCTTCGTGTCTCCGCTGAACGTTTCGGAACCATCCTTGCCTCCGTCCATGGAGATCTCAGTCTCAGCAAGTCATGTGTTGGATTTGATGAAAATATATGAGACCACAGTTGCCCTCTGACATATTGACGATTTCGCACAAGTTTAGTTGTATACATCCTTTGACCCCTTATCCTCGAAGGACATCCGAAGCAGCATCCTGAGCGGTTACAGCCTAGCCCGTACTCCCTCCCCCTCGCCTTGCCTCACCCGCACCACCGCCTTACCCCAAACCTTTCGATTATCCAGATCCACCAAGCCTCTCGACACGTTCTCAAGACCGTCGTAAATCGGTTCGTAGATGACGGGTACGAGGGTGCCGGAAGCGAGGTGGTTGAGGATGTCTGCAACGATTCCCTTGGCATGTTGCGGATCTTGGACTGAGAGGCGCATCAGACTTGTCTGATAGGAATTGGGGGGGGGGGGGGGGGGGGGGGGGGGGGAGGGGAGTGAC
>JAABUP010005297.1_pt1 | contig 19803 bp, 22 predicted proteins | sample 5559201 | NCBI WGS metagenome assembly JAABUP01 (sample SAMN10711887, study PRJNA513373) | rock metagenome | isolation source: Antarctica rocks | place: Antarctica
TAGAAGAAGAGGAGAAGAATTTGCGGGGGGGGGGGGGGGTTGACTCACCAACAAAGGACAGGATGATCCAAGGGAAGCATCCAACAATGTAGGTGAAGGGCAACACAATGTAGTTGAAATTCCGCACCACTGGTGGTCGTACTGTGGCCTGCAACAGAAGGCAGAGTCAAAACAAGAAAGGTGGCGTTTTCACATGTGCAGGCTGCTTAAGGGTGTGCAAGTCGGACACAAAGTGATTTCGGAACTGGATATATAATCTCACTAAAGTACTGTCAAATGCAGAACAGCTGTCCAACCACTGACTTTCACGGTCCAACAAACTCTGTACCTGAGACAATCTAGCACAGCACAGCACAGCACAGCACAGCACAGCACAGCACAGCACAGCACAGCACAGCACAGCAGGTGGGAAAGGCTCACCTGTAGTTCAGGCAGGATGACAGTGTTGAAGGCGAAGGCAATGGACCCTATGGCTCCCATAGCATTGAAGGTCCCTGTGGCCGTAGTATCGTGGATGCCAAAGTCTCTAGCAGGTGTGGTTCTGCCTGCACATACGAGGCGCTGTCAGCTATCAGAAGAAACAAGCTTACGCTTTTCAGCAATCAGCAATCATAACGGGAGCTTTGTAAGACGGCAGCCCAGAGACTATCAGCTGGCAATGAGATGCTGCACAAGCTGGGGAGAAGTTGACCACACCCTAAATGCTGATTACTTTCAGCTGTTGTGTGTGAGCAAACCAGCTGCAGATCCAGAGGTGTGAGGCAAGTTATGCGTGTCGCTGCTGCTTGCGCACTCAGGGGCATCTGCTGTGTACATGCAAATGCGTTTGCTGTTGACCAACAAGGGTGTGTCAATGAGTCAATGGCCCCAATGTCACATACTGATCAACTGCACCTGCTGCTTGTGGACAGCTGAGCAAGTCACGGCAGCATGCACACATTCAGCTTCCAACTCAAAGATAAGTGTGTCATAGCATTGCCACTCCAGCATGCAGACATCCTGTCGTTCATGACATGCCCTGAATTGCAGCCAAGTGCATACATGACGCATGCAGCATACCATCATGTATGTATATGCGTATACATGCAGCGTACTATCATGTATGTATATGCGTACCATCATGTATGGAGACTCCAAAGATGATTGCCATGACACATGCAGCTTACCATTGTGGATGGAGACTCCAAAGATGATTGCCATGACACATGCAGCTTACCATCGTGTATGGAGACTCCAAAGATGATTGCCATGAAGACTATCACCAGAATGCTGCTGATGGATGACCACCATCTGAGACCATGAAGGTGGGGGACACACATGGCAAAGACAAAGTATGTTGCCCCAAAGGTGATGATCCAATATGGCAGAGTCATGGCATCTGTTCTGTACAGGTCATGCGTTCCCTGCGATCAGCAAAATGCATTGTCAGCAAGGCCTTGTTTTGAGGTTGCTAACTGCTACCTGTTTGTTGATCAACAACATGGGAGTCTTGCATGTGCTACATGTCAGCACACAGTTTGTGAGACTTGACTCTGTCTGTAGGCGCCTATCTGTTTGTTGAGCGAAAGTATCCAATTTTTTTGTTTGCTGCATGTAAGCAAACATGCCGTACAACTTGTATCTGTAGGTCAAAGCCTCAAACTAGACCACTCATGCATGGTCCTGTTTTCATGACCAAATCTTCCAGTTTTAACCAGGCTTGCTCAGACAGTGCCTTCTGGTGTAAGTCAAGACAAATATAGGCTGATTTGAACAGAAATTTCATGAGCATTGTGCACAGCAAACTTGCAGCAAGTAGGCTGCTACGAACATGTGCCTTAGAAGTAGAGGTGTATCAAGCCCAGGCTTTTCCATCAAGGCCAAAAGGAACAGTCATTCCTCTGATGTATGTGTACCTTAATGGACTCTCCAGCCAGGATGAACAGGCCAACGTCTGAGCAGAAGAGGCTGAGCCATTGGTCTATCCATACAGCCCAGTACCACCTGGGGCCTGCAGCAATAATGCTCCAAAATAAGTGAAAAGTCCTGACATGATGCTCACAATTTTGTGAAATATGCTTAACAGTGCTCACATGCCATCTGCATCAAGAAAGCAGAAAAGAGCAGTGGATGCATTTCAGCGGTGTTTAAAGAGCAGCCCAGGGTGGGTTGCAAGGGGCTTCCTGGGGGCCAAAAAACCACAAATTGTCGTCGAAATTGGCAAGACTCATCTGCTTGAGGCTAGAGAGTCACCAAACGGCAGCTTGGAAAGCATGTGGAGTCGTGAAGAAATGCTTACCAAAGCCTACTCTGGCGAGGTCTCTGAAATGTATGTTGCGCTGCCCACCCAGTGTGTGTAGCGTGCCGGTCACACAGTTGCAGTAGAAGCAGATGCACATGCCCACGATGAAGAGCACTGACCCAGCTGCCCAGCCCAGAAAGGACATGATGAGGAAGGAGTATCCCAGTATGAAAGCATTGTCCAGGCCAGCAATCAGATTGAAGCCAACCTCCCATGGGCTATCTGCACACAGTGTGACATTTGACTGCGAGACCTAAGCATACAAATGATGATATGCTATACAGATGCAAGCAAAGATCCGCCGACTGATCAATGCACATGCAAGGGCCCTGAGAAATGTGACTGCGGGCTGTGTTGCAGTTGCACCTTCCAAGTTACAAATCACACATGGCATGACTGCATGCAGGTTTGCAGTATGCTGAAGTATCAGGCTATTTGGATTACCTTGGCCCAGTACATGGACAGACTTGCTGGCAGCCTCTCGGGTGATCACATCCTCCTGTAATGGCTTGCCCTCGACGTCATTGCCATGGACATACATGTCACTCATCATAGCTTTCTCGCCGCCTGTAGACAAGCGACATGAAAATGAATGCGCCGGCTGCAGGTACGAGCTGTGATATCATATACAACAGGTTTATGCAGATGTATGACTGCTCAGCATGTTGTTAGCTGGGCTACCAGCTCGCAACAATATCGGGTTCGATCAGTATAGTTTTTTTGGTACCTTGGGGGCCGAGCTTGCCGCCATGCGCGGAGTCATCGACACTGCCGTTGGACATACTGGCAGAGTTGTACACTTGTCAACGGATCTTTACGAAGAGCAACGAAGATACGGGCTACGCTATAGCTGTACAATCGACACTTGTAGTTTTGCAAAGAATGTGTTCTCGCACAAATGCCAAAATGTTACGCAGCAAGTGTCCTTCCAAAGTTGCGTCACGAAGGACCGCTGCAGGCATATTTGGCCCCTTCTTTTTACGTCAATGACTGATCCTGATCGTAAAAGCTCGCGATTTGGACTTATGCCGTTTGTGACTAATCGTCTTTACTCATGAGTCATAATCATGATCATGGAACTTCAGGTCTAATTTGCAATTAGTAATTTCGTCTTCAACCGAGCTGACCCCTCCATAAATTGGGTTGGAGGTCAAGACCTGACAGGGTCTTAGTCAGCGGTCTTTTAGGTCACAACAGGGTTGTCTTTTAGGTTGTCGAACCCTTGCGAAATTGGCGCGATCGACTGAATCCAGAAGCGAGAAAGAGGAGAGACAGAGATTACAGTACCACAGAAACCTCGCGTCTGCGCAAGCGACGTTCGCCCCAAACGAACAGTTTGTATCCAGTGCTAAGCTCAGGTGTTCCGCTCTGTCAAAGTCGTACTCATGGCAGCTCACTCTGCTATAGTTTGACTTGCCTACTGCAAAATCCAGCCGTTCTGGCGCATACGACGCTCCCATTCTGCAACATCATAGCCAAGACACACACTTCTGCTACTCAGGTACTGCCATTCACGGTACTGATAGCACTGCACGATACTCAGGGTGCTAGGTGTGCCTGTTATGTCCTGCCACAACCTGACGTTTCAGTGAAGACTTCATACTGTTGCTCTATTGACATTGTGAGGTGCTGTGTTTTTTTTGATTTTATTTATTTTGTACTAGGTGGAAGCCATCTCTGCTTTAGGTGGAAGCCATTCTGCTTTAGGTGGAAGCCATCTCTGCTTTAGGTGGAAGCCGTCTCTGCTGTTGACTACCATGGACAGTCAGCTGGATGCAGTGCGGCACAGAATACGCAAGGCTGAAGACGAAATAGTAGTAGTAAAGCAGGACTTGGCAGCAGCAGAACATGCACAGAACGCAGAGAGAGCGAAGTCACTTTTTGACCTGCTGCTGAGTCTTAATAACCAGCTGAGTGGTCTGCAAGAAAAGGAGAACATTCTGTTACGCAGCCAAGCACCAAGTAAGCCCTGCCTTTGGCTTGTACATGCTGGCTTACCTGTATTCACATCATGCTGCACTACACTCAGTTCTGCACGTCCAGTTGTTTGTCTGTAACTTCAATAGTTGCGTTGTTATGACAATTGATAGCTCCCTACACCCTGGCCCTTTCTTGACATCACCAGCACATGTTTCTGATGCAGTCACTATCAGCTGCATACAGTCACTATCAGCTGCATGCAGTCATTGCATATGTGTGTGCAAACACCTTGATTGTCAATTGGAGAGGAGTATAGGCAACCCCTATGAATTGCATCCTTTCTGGCTGTTCTATTGACGTGTGTACATTTTGCCTAGTGCTGAGCAGAGTACATGCTCCTTACTGTCAGCTTTGTGTATGGCTGGGCCCTTCACTTTGCAGCATTGTCATATTGCAACAAACAGTGTTGAGTTTGGTTTTGGCATCATATTTCTTCGCATATGTGATGTACAGTGCAGGTCACGTAGGCTTAGTTGCTGTTTGAACGCAGATGCAGCCACCCCTGCAGGAGATGCTGCCATTGACATAGCAAGTTTAGCTCAAGGTAGGAGTCAATGTGCATGAGGATTTGTATGCATGGTGATGTTCGTGCATACTCTCTGCTTCCTTGTCCCTTCAGCATGGTCATGTGTAACTGAATTTCTTTGGCCAGGTAGCCAATCTGTGTTTTGAAGCTCCTCCGCTATGCTTTTATGTAGATGTGACTCATGGTGCCAATCACAGATTTGCCAACATCAACTTGCTTGCTTTGCAGTCAATGTGTGCTGCTGTACTTTTCGACACGCATGCAACTTGCAGCTTATCTGCGAACAAGATTCTGGTGGGCTGTCGCAGTCGAAATGGTGGAAGCTGAGACAGATGACTTACCCGTCAAACAATTTGATGTGCCAAGAAACCAGTATGGACAGCTGTGCGTGGACAGTATTGAGAAGTTTTTGGCTGGCTCCGGACAAATACTGGTCAGCATTGGCAATGGCTATCCTGCATGCAAAGATGGCTGGACTTTGAACAGCTACAGTGCCATTCCCATCCAGCTCCATGTCTCCCCAAAACCAGGTAGGCGGTCTATAGCAAAATACTCAAGTCATAATGTATGTTAGGAGCTGACAAACCACTTAGTGGTTGAACGTGGTGAGGCCCTTTTGCGTTTGTTCAGCTAGGCATTGTAGTTGGTGTAAATAGACCATTCCTTGACATTGCTTGGCTACTTTGTTGCATGCCAGTATTGACCCACACTGACTATGTTTGCACTTATAGGTGCTAGGCTTAAACAAGCATTGGCCTACCCCACCCAACAATCCTTCTTCAGAACAATCTGGTCAACACTTCTGGCATAAATCTATACTTCGTCCTGCAGTTGATGATGAGGGTTTCAAACTGAAAGACTTGAAGCTAAAATACGCCACCCTCATGTTGGCAATTTGTTTTGGAATAGTTTGGATCATATACTCGGGCATCTGGGGCCGCTCATCTGGCAACCCTCCCACTGGGTAATACACACGAGGCTCTTTAAGTGTCGGACTGTTTGCGGGATGTGTCCATTGTGCCATTGGGGCATCTGAGGTGCTTGTACAGATTACGTGGCTGACAGTTTGTTCTATATGCGGCTCATACCCTGCCTCCAACTATATCTTTGATGCCCAGCAAGCCTCATCAAGCATCAACTGCAAGTTGCAAGTAAGTGAGGCACCACATCTTGTATATCCTTTGTTTGTCAGAGGGAATAAGTTTCGCTTGATCATGATGTCCCTTATCCAATGCATAGCATAGGACAGCCAAATCATGTTTCTGTTTGGCCTGAGACTTTGTGTGTACAATCCCAAGCACAATATGCTGTGCTTTGACTAAAAATTTGCCAGCTCATCTGGTGTCAAGCCATTAGGAGTCGAGCATTGCAGAGCTAGTCAAGATCTTGTTAGATCTGGTCTAGACTCAGATCTCTAATATTTCCAAATCTTTGTGAACGTACAAAGCCCTGATTGGCATTGGCAATGCTTGCAATACAACCCTTACTGATTGCATCTGCTGCAATGTGGTGTGTGGAGTTCTCTTCTCCACAAGCAAGCCCGCCCCAGCAAGTTCAATGTCCTTGACAAGCATGGACCACTTGCATGTAAACACTGTCTCAGCAGCAATATGCAAGCAAATGAACAGGTAAAGATGCATTGCAGATTGCTGACCTATCATGTCACATAAGATATTGACAGGTACTATGGTGGAAAGGTTTGTGGCATTGGTTGCATGCGGAGGCCAAGCAGTCTTGACCGTTGCTGTACCATGTTAAGCATCAACATGCAAGAGGTCAAGTCTTGCAACTGATTGGCTCCACTGTGCAGTCGCCGTCCAGAGTCAGCAATCTGATCAAACGGCTTTGGTGTGATGTTACTGGTGAGCACCGGGGTCTTTCAATTTCGCTTCCGTCTTCCAACTGCAGTGGTGTTGCTCGTTGGGCGCGTGGTGTTATGTCGGGCTCGATTTTACGACGAGGCAGAGCTCCAGCTGAACAATCAGACGTTTTGGCGATGTTGGGTTTGGCGTAGAGCGGCGAAGGGGCCACTCATCCTCTTGCGGGCGATGCATCGTAAGTCAAAGCTCGAGTCGGACCTCTGTTTGACCTCATGGGCGTCATGCGCAGAGAATCACTGGAAAAGGCGCTGTGAATTCTGAGCCTGCATCTGTCTTGCAGCCTCACTAAGGCACCGAAGTGGCAGCTGTGTTCGACCAAAACTGGCTGAATCTTACACCCTGCTTTCTGTGAGTGCAAACGCTTTCCATAGGGTGGAATGTGATTACCAACAGCAGCAGACAACTGCTGCACAGCTTCCGCTGTTTTCATTGAGCAGCAGTTGCATGCTGAAACTGAACTGTTCGAAGCTTGACTTGCCTCCTCTTCTGACTATGTTGGCTTGACTGCCACCTGTTAACGGTACTTCCACAAAGATTGACATGAATCAGCTTCATGTCGGCCCAGGCCCTACCAGAATTATCACTGAATGTAAGTGCCGTTATCCACACAACAGGTTATCACCGTGCACGTTGCTGTCGCTGCAGCTGACTGAGAGGCGTCACAGCTGACATTGTTGCAAAAAGAAGATACTTTTGGTATTTGCAGTGTCCATTGGATATGTGTAACAGTATGTGTGTTTCTTGTTAACAAGATTACATTACTTACAATTCTTTCGACATGACCTTGGAACAGATGGTATCGTGTTGTGCCCAATTGCTGGTATGTCATAAAAGTACGTAAGACATCATGGGTTGTCATAGCTGCTGAGCTCACCAAAACCATTGTTGCAACCAAGTGATTAGGCGTTTTGTTGAGATATCCAACGCCCATGTGCTGAAATACTTGATGCATAACATAGTGAAGAAGCAAGAGCTACCAAACCCTATGTGTTACTGTATCAGAATCAGATATAAGACATCTGACACAAAGAGTTCGCTGCATATGGCTTGGTAGAATGACTTGTGTCAGTGCAACCCCAAGAGCACAAGGGGAAGGATGTGAGCACAGTCCAGTATAGGACTCACAGATATCTCCAACCTCTAAACATAAACAATACCCCCAGACACAATGCAACACTATGTGGCCCAAACACAATACCATGCCACGTGGCCCATGTCAGATATGCAACTACAGCAGTTTGTAGGTATATCAATGTTCAACTAACAACGAGCTGTCCATTTAATGGACAGAAGGAGTATCTGTACACACTTGAGCATGAGCCCAGAAAAGCAACAATTGCAAGAACTTCTAGTAGCACAAAAGCTGCAACATTGCAGCAGTACCTCTGTACAGTTTGGAATTCAGCTCATTCTCATGAGCAATTAATGCAGTCCAGTCCAAATGCCTGAACAAATCAATGAGATCAGAGCAGGGCAGGCGTCATGTCATTTGTATGCCATATGGCAGCAAGCAGTATGGTCCGGTTCCAGCGGTGTTTAACAAATCAATCAGAACACAATGACTGTGCATATAGGTTACAATACTGTATCTCATTCCACCTCTGCACATCACACGAAGTTCTCTCACATGAGCCTAACTGCGCTTTGCATCAACCATCAGTGTTATTTAGATCAAGCCTCTTTCCTCCTGATCAGTGCTCAAATCAGCTTCACATTCCCAGGCTTGAGTCTGGCCAGAACAGAGTCACCACCAGCGATGATCCATATATTTGTGGGATGACAGCCATTTCTGCAGAAATTCCGTTTTTCGTTGCCCAAACTGGCTGAAACCTTGCAAAATTCTCATAGATGCCTTGCACAAGAACTTCAGGTGGTATGCGCGCTGCTGAGACATCTTGAACACAATACCTGCCAGCCAGATCAAACTGCATGATCATGTCAAACAACGTGTTGTAGTCATCAATAACTTCAACTCGACCTCTTCTGTACAGGCGGCCATGGCGCATCTCCAACTGCTGAGGAATTGGGGAGCTGGAGTAGTGTGGCATTCGATAGGACTGACGGTGAGCCGCAAGCACCATGGCGCCAGCAAAGAGTTTCACAAACTGCTCGCCTTGTTTTGCCCTTGCTTGTCTGTCAGCTTCAGCCATTGCAAGGACCCCTGCTGTGAAAGGAGCTGATGCAGCCTGTTTGGGATCGCCTATCACTTGCAATGAGGCTGTTGTTCCTTGCGAAGACTTGCTGCCACCTGCAACAGGTGTTGCATACTTTTGAGTGTGCTAGAGTGGGCACCTTTAATTTCTGCCTGCCGACGAACTATCATCCCAGGTTTGTTGGCGTTAAACAAGATGCAAATGATGACAGAATGCTAAAAGCAGCTTACATTGCTTGGTGAGGCATCTTGCGCCATTGCATAGATGGCAAAGGCCATACACAAGCACTGTAGACTTGACAGCTGGAGTGAGCAAAACAAAACCACTCTAGATTGTTCTTTCCTGTGCACATAAAATGGACTGCAACTAAAAAGCAAGCCAAAACAATCAAGGTGTCCGTGTGCATCAACTTACAAGGCAGTGAGGTCAAGAGATGACGTGAACGCAACCTAGCATGCCACTTGTAAAGCCGATGCGTGATAGTAACAGCGCACAGAGAAACAAGAGGTATGTATGAGGCCTAATGCGTTGTGCCCAGTCAAGTAATACAGCATCATGCAGAACAGGAAGCAGTCAAATTGCAAAGGCCGCCTGTGAACGTCTGATGATGCCTTGTGCTTTTCATTGAGGCAAAAAGGAATCGAACCACCTAGTACACAGAGGCACACCTTGGTCCGCGTCCACTCCAGTTGCATCCACATAAGGCTCAAGCCCAGCCACTTGCACACATAGGTCCTCTGCACCGCCTGACCTGACTGCAGTAGCAACACATATAGCTCATGGGAGTGCAGGTGTTTTACAGACAGACCCACCCACACTCTTGGTGCTCTTGCATCTCAGAACCAAGAGCTGGTGCACATGTACTGCTGTATGCGCATCAAATCTTCTGCTACAGTGCTGTTAAGTGTCTCTGTGCATGCAGAACTGCCTGCTCACTGAGACCAAGATTGCGCAACTACAGGTTTGCAAGCCATTTGCAAGCAAATGCAGGATTGCAGCAGTACTGCTGCAACGGGCAGCAAAAGCTCTGTACATCTTATGCAGATTCAAGCGTAAAACCTCATGCACAGCCAAACCTGGGCAAGGTCTCTCCAACAATGCCCGTAATTTCCAGAGGCTTTGTTGCGGGCTTCCCTCGAAGAATGCAAGCCTGTCGGCAGCAGGAATTTGCAGCAACCTTCCCTCCATGGTGCAACTGTCCTCATCTGTCAAGCCAGCATCGTGCGAAATCTTTATGAGCGCTTTCTTCCAGTCTTGCATGCTTGTGCACGTAACGCCTGCAACTGAAGACCAGCTTTTTTGCAACGGCAACGTAATACTTGTGGTTGGGCTCCCCAGCAAAAGCGAAACTCATATGCAAAGCCGTGCGTTACCGCGCAGGTGGCTTCACAGTCCACGTTAACAGTCCACGGTCCCTGTGCGTGTGGCGCGCAATAAATGAACGTGAAAGTTTCTCACGTTGAAACAAGTCATTCTATCGTCCCTGATTCTCTGCTCCATCCCCGTTTCCTTTTCGTTCCCTATCTACCCTGCGTTTGTGCTTGATTTTTGTTTGATTGGTGGGTCTTTGAATTTTGCTTCCCCGACCTGCAGACATCGAGAATACTATTCCTCAGTTGTCGCGGAATTTGTGGTGTTTGGTGACATGTTGCGCTCCAGTACGCGTCGAGGCAGAGCGCCAGCCAATAATTCGGACGTGTTAGCGATGTTTCGTCTGGTGTACAGCGGCGAAGGAGCTACGCAGCCTCTTGTGGACGATTTCTCGTAAGTCAACGGTTTGTGATCACAAGACTACTCTGCCGCCTGACTCAATGGAGTTCCGACTGCTGGACTTGAGGCAGCAACTGTGTTGCAGACTCACCAAAGAACAGAAGTGGCAGCTTCTTTTCGACAGGAACTGGCAAAACCTGGCCCCCTCGAGCCAAACCAAGTGGCTCGTCTATCTCAGAAAGTGGAAGGTGACGGTTTGCTGCCTCCCTGTAGTCTCACGCAGACCGAGATTTGCTCGACTCAAGTGCTGTTTGACCAACAGAAGTGGATAGATGACCATCCTGAGCAGCCTGAAGGATATCTGGTGTTCCCCAGCAGTAAGGTCTCTGCTTTTCTTTCACATATCCTTGCAGACTGTACCGCCAGCAGTAGCAACGATCCGCATGGCGCTGTGAAGTCGGGAAGGAAGGCTCTGCGACACTTAAGAGCGTGCAAGCCTACCCTTGCTGTTTCCTGCAAGTGGGTATCCAGATTGCTGTGAAAGAATCAACTGGTGCAGGCTGCATGTACATCCATTACTTATCACTTATGCAGAATCAACAATTGCTGTAGCTGCTGCTGCTGCTGCTGCTATTGTTGCTGTTGCCCTTGTTGCTGTTGCTCTTGCTGTTGTTTTTGCTGTTGCTGTTGCTTTTGCTGCTGCTGCCGTGGCAAAGATTACAGTAACCACTGCTGTTGCTCTTGTGGCTCCTGTAGTCATTGCGGCGGCAGCAGCAGCAACAGCAGCAACAACAGCAACAGCAACAAGACCAACAGCACCAACAGCAGCAGCGACAGCAAGAGTAACAGCAGCAGCAGCAGCAGCAACAACAGCAAGAGTGACAAGACCAACAGTACCAATAGCAGCAGCAGCAGCAGCAGCAGCTGCAACAAGAGCAGCAGCACCAGTAGCAGCACCAGCAACAACAGCAAGAGTGACAAGACCAACAGTACCAATAGCAGCAGCAGCAGCAGTAGCAGCAGCAGCAGCTGCAACAAAAGCACCAGCAACAACAGCAAGAGCAACACGGCCAACAGCACCAATAGCAGCAGCAGCAGCAGCAACAGCAAGAGCAACAGCAGCAGCAGCAGTAGCAGACCAACAGGCTGACTAGGCCTGAGGTTGGGTGAAACCCACCTTCCTTGTTGAGTGCGCCCTGTGCTGCTGGGGGGTGCATGACAAGGTTGTGGTAGCCATGGTGGTGCACCCCCAGGTGGGCCGCCCCCAGGGCTAGCCCATACATCTCTGCAATCCAGGGCCGCTCGAGAGGAGTGTCCTTTGGCAGCTCCTGCAGTCATCAGCACACGTTTTTCGAAGAAAAAGAAGAAAAGAAACAAAAGAGAAGTTTTTTTTTGTTTTTGGAGGGATACATCAGAAAAGGAAAAAGTGTTTGACCATGTAGCAGTGCGTGTCAGTCACAACAGAGCCAAAAAACAACATCATCATCAAGAACAGTGTGCGAACTTGTAACAATGCATTCCACTCATAACAATGATGACAGCAACAGCAACAACGATGACAACGCAGTCATGAGGCTGCAGTGCATGACCTGAGTGATGAACAGCAACAATGTGAACATGACATGCGTCATCATTAGGTAAGTGACTTGTAAAGTGGGGAAATGCTTTGTGCAAGTGTGGCCAGAGCGTATGTGTGGATGCTGTCATTGCATCATGGCATGAAGCAGTTTGATGTGTTTGGTGTGGCTTCACAAATGATTCTCATTGCTTGTGCATCACATGGGCAACATGCATCACATGGGCAACATGCATCACATGGCACCTCATGCTCCTGCCTATTTTGTTCCAGCTTTGCACTGTAGTGTCCAAATTTGAATGGATGCCATTGCGGTGATGACTAAAATGTTCCCGTCCAGAGCTGCAATTGAAGTTGATGTTAGGGTCAAACCCTAAACCCTAAACTCCTCTTTGTGTTGTCGTCAGCATGCAAGGCACACCTGGCAGGCAAATGCGCTCACAATGCAAATAATGGCATGCAATTTCAGATACATCTGATAGAACTGGAGTGATACAGAGAAGATTAGCACGGCCCTCGCGCCAAGATGACATGCATAAGTCGAGAAAGCATAATAATAATCATAATAAGCACAATAATAATAATAATAACAATAGGTAAAACGCATACCTTAGCATAGGTCTCATGAAAGACGCGCATCTGCTTGGTGTAATTCCACCACAGTGGCGCAATACGCGTCAGGTCCTCGGCTGCATACAGGTACACCTCCCCCACCTCATCAGCCACAGCCAGCCGTGCCTCTTCTTCCCCCAGCATGTTCACAGCCTCTTCTTCTTCTTCTTCTTCTTCTTCTTCTGCTTCTTGCAACAAAGACCTTGAACTGTGTTGGGGGGTCCCAAACGCCTGGGACCTTTTCACCCCCAAAACATTGACAGCTTGCTGTTTGAAGGGCGGTGTCGTATCTTCATGCAAGTCTGCGAGCTGTTCTGCTGGTTTCTGCTGCTGCAGCAGGGCGGCGAATTTGCTGACTAAATCGCTCTCCACAGCAGCTGAATTCGCATCTGTTGCTGCATGTTGAGCAGTTACAATGCTGCTTGGCACGACCTGCAGCAGTGCTCTGAGCTGCACACTTTCATCAGCCTGCTCCGCTGTTGCTGCGTTTTCTGTGGGCGTTGCTTTGGACAAACCAGATGCTCTGTGGTACATGCTTTCATCAGCCTGCTCTGCTGTTGCTTTGGCTTCTGCAGGTGCTGCTCTGGACAAACCAGATGTTGAACCATGCTCAGCATCCAGCAAGGTAGCAGCAGCTGCCTGCAGGAGTGCAGTTTGTCCGTGGCGAACATGCTGTCCTGTTGCACTTGTCAAGTCTGGTTGTGCAACAGCCATTGCAGGCCTGTTGCCTCTGTTGGCATGCTGATGGGCAGCTTCGGCCCTTTTGGCTGTGAGCTGCCTTTTGATGGAGCCCACTCCTTTGGATTTAGAGGGCAGCAGCTTGTGGGCAATGAACTGATTCAGCTCCTTCATGTACCACATGTGCTGAGCTGCTCCCCAGCCTGGTCCAGCTTTCAACTCGTCAACTGTAAAGGACCTGCATGTATGTGTGTGACCTGATTCTGATGCAATCGCATCTGAACCACATCTGAATCACATCTGAGTCACATCTTAATCACATCAGAATCTGATGCAATCACATCTGAACTGATTGAACGGAGTAATCATGAATAATGATTCAGACGCTTTCCAGCTCATGCTGAGCTAGGTACGTGCAGGACAAGTCTTGAACAGAGTGGGCGTAGCAAAAAGCAAACTCAAGGCTTAAAGTTGAGGCTGATGTTCCCTTGTTCGGAAATGTGGTTGAAACATGTCCGGACTCCTGTCAGTCTCAATCACAAGTTTGTTTTTGGAATGGACAATGTCAAGCTACTGCATCAAAGTTGTCGCTTCCAACATACACAATGACAGTCTCATGTATTTTGCGGCAGTGTTCAGATCAGCATTATTATTGTAATGACAATGATTATTGTTGTGATCATAACCATGATTATCATTATGGTTATGATTATGACAGTATGTACCGGGGTGCACTGTAAACCCAAGCGCACGCACCACACCATGCATCATGCATGCCGAAAACATTACTATTCCTTTTGCAGGAGCTTTGTGAGACCATCAACCTCCTAACACACCAATGACTAGCACAATGTTTGAGTAGAAACAACAAGCACAAGTACATTTGGCAAAGCTGTTTCACGCGCATGAGATATTGACACTGCTGACATGTGAACAGCAGTCTTGCCTGTGGAATGTCATATCAGGATCTACAATCAGGAAGTAGTCGCCAGCTGGCTTCACATCTTGCAGCCATGACATGACTCCGTAAGGTTTGTTGTACGGGACGTAATTGTCCTCAATACCTTCTGGGTCCACATTCGTGTTGGTATAGTACACCTGGTATGGGTTCACACTTTGCTGGCCCTACAGACATGCCATAGCCATCATCTTTGCAAGATTGGGAGCTGGACAGAGAAAGGAAAGAAAAGGAATGTCTGCGCCTTTTGGCAATCATGACAGGAGCCTTCTGTGGCAGCCTTGCATGGGTTTTCACACATAAGTGCATTCATACTGAATATTGAAGTGTAGAGTCATGCAGGTGCTTTGGGTGGCGTTGTGGCTTGAACATTGATATGTCCATCAGGATGTAGTTACTGTGCAGAGTTTAAGACACCCTGTCACACAGGATATCAAAAGCAGTGCTTGGGTCGAGTGACATTTATGCTGCATGTGCTGCACAACGTTGATGTATGTGTCAAAGCTGGTAAGATACACAATGCAAGGACGATGCGGCAGACGGACATGCAAAGCAAGTTTCAGGCACATCATGGCAGTCATGCGACCTGATGTGATTAAAAAAACAGACCTTCAGTTTGTCCATCTCGCAGCAGGCTATGCGCGTGAACATGCCTGGGCTGCCGATTTTCTTCCAGGACCAGAAGAGGCCAAGTACCTAAACTCAAAAGGGCGTTGCAATGTTACACCTGGGAAAAGTTGGTGTGGCTCCCTGTTTGACTTTGCGCGTGAAAGCAGTGCTACCTGCCAGTTTTGATACTCGCTGCATTCTGACGGGACCACTGTGTGAATCAACTGGGCATTCGAGATTTCCAAGCTGCGTGCGCCTTGTAGCGGCCTCGTGGAAATCAGTGCGAGGGCTTGGGAGGCAAGCCGCAGAGCGCACAAGGCAAGTAGCCAAGCGCAACTGCCCATCAACGATTTTCACATGTCACTTCAGACGGATGGGTAGGTTGTAGAGGCGCATGTTGGAATACAACAAGTTACACGTGATACTTAAGTAAGCATGCAAATCGAAGCTAAGGTGCGTCACGCCACGACAACGATGCCCACAAATGCCAAAGCGTCTTTTGGTCTTCTGCGATCAAAGTTTGAGAGCTGGTGCAGCCGCACAGCTAATCCGAGATGCGCCCGAGGTCTTTCGCCGGTGAGAAGCATGTTTAAATGACCCTCAGTGACTAATGAAGTTTCGAGCACGACATGCTGCATGCAGCAATGCTCACACATGCAGTGCCCATTTGCAGCCAAAATGACTTAACAGGCGGAAGAACATTTGATGAGCACAGTCAGCTGCACGATACTTGAACAGGCCAACATTGATATGCAAGCTTAAGTCCTTGCCGAGCATCTCTTCAATTGAGGCTGAAAGATCAGTGCGCAAGCTCCTATACTATACTGCACTAGACCAAGCTACTACTACTACAACACCAAGCTACACCAAGCCACTACACCAAGCTACTAAACCAAGCCACTACACCAAGCTGAACCTGAGAATCACAACCAACGCTGTGGGTAGCCTTCAGCAGGGTCTGCATCTAGGTTGTTGATCAAAAGCGCCACTATGACCATGGCTACCTGACCCATGACGTTGGCAAGCAGAATCCTGCAACCCCCTGTTAGTCTTGCTAGGTAGCTGTGCTCCATTGTTGAGAAAATGCACCAGGCAGCAGCATTATTGTAGCAATTCCCAGATTCACAATGTTGAGCTGGGAATGTGTCTTGCGGGGCAATAGTTGTCATCAACAGTGCAGTAGCTGCCCCTGCACCACCAAAACTACTGCTGAAAGTTGCCCTTTTCACACCGTCCAGCTCGCAAATTACCAAACATGGGAGATTCGCATGGATGCTTTGAATATTCATGTGGGGTATGGCATGTTTGTATATACAAATACAGGTTTTTGCAGAGAGACCTGGCCAAGATCTGGCAAAATAAGACTCGCGCACACAGGCGATTGCAAAAGATGCGAAGCTGACACAGGCTGATCAGGCTCATGAGCTAGAGGCTTGCATGCCCACACAGTCACACGTTAGAAAGCTGATAAATATGCTCCTGCAGCTGCGCACATGCATGCATATACACACATGCATGCATGTACACACAGGTGCATGTGGACTGAGGATAAGGCTTGCTGGTTGTACATGCTTTACCTGGAGGGAATGGCGATGCAGTGACTGCTGGCAGTCCAACAGATGTGGCCACAGCCAAAGGTCTGGGTATCCAGGCTTTGTGACCCAGCAGCACCCGGAAGAGGAGCCCAACCAGTCCAGACAAGATTGTCCCACCTGCATGCATACATTGCACTGGTCATTGCAGTATGACATTATGTACATCAGTGATGCTTGATGACCACATTGCTGTACTGCATGCATGCTGCAGGCATACCTTTCAAGCACACGGCAGACCTTATGCAAATCATGTGACACAGTTTGTATGTGTGTGTGAAAGGAGACGTAGCGTGCCTGTATTGTACATACATGCATGTTAGGCGACACTTGAGTTGTTTTGTTGTGTTGACACAGGAAAATGGGCGCCAACCACAAGCACAGAAGCAGTACCATGCTGTCCAGGTTCCTTGCATACAATGCCGCATCATCAAATCAGACTGGTGCACAATTCATGCTTGCTTGCAATTGGGGGTGTGATCTTCATGAGGCTCATTTGTAATGAGGAACACAGTCACAACAGAGCTTTACCAGCTGAAATCTGCACATGTTCTGACTGTGCAGGCCTATGACTGTTTTTGAAGTTGGAGACATGTGCAACATCAGGTACTGCAATGTCCGGTTGATTAGCATGTGTAACATGACTTGAGAACCCTCACCCATGGCGTTCCAAGGCTGAGCTGCTGGCAATTTGGGAGAGCCATACAGCAAGGCAGCTGTTGGACCAAAGGAGGCCAGCATCAGCGGAAGTGACCACTGCTGGTCTACCCACCCAAAGATGCCGCCCACAAGCAGGACACTCAAGAAGCAGCCAAGCCAAGCCAATGCAGCCTGCAAACTGTAACGTGTGGAATGCGTGTATGGGCTCTGACGACAACGGCCGTACCCTGTTACTGGACAAACAAGATTTGCGTTTTTTGCACAGGTGGTCAGCAAGACAAGGACTGTGCGTTTGGCGGAGATATTGAAAGGCGAACCTTGTATAGCTTTGACCTAGCAGGATGCTTCACCTGAGCGCCTTTCCATCTGCGGAAGTATATGCCAAGCGCGGTTTGTAGAGCGCTGAAACTGCAAGCAACGACGTCAGTGAAGACGTCACTGAACAGACACGGCTAAAAACACCAGCAATCCATGTCAATTGCAACCTACACCAGCTCTCAAAACTTATGCAGCTCGACAACGCCAGCCGCAAATACACATATGTGCAGGCGGCTGACCTCAGACTTGCTCTGATCCCGCGCAACCGATCTGAGCAAGGGGGAGCAGTCGGGACGGGTTTGCTAGCTTCAATTGCCTGAGGCACTTCATCAAGATGCGATGAGCCGATCTCTAAATCGAAGATATTCAATGGCCACGATGCTTGACGTCCGTCCTCGACATCTACACCAGGCATGCCGAGTGGTTACTGCCACCGCGGGCGCAATCGCCGGCGTAGTGAAGTGAGTCTGTGCGACACGCTTGTAAGCGTGTTGCCGATCGCATGAGACACAGTCTCCAACTAACCCGGATCCTTTTCATTAAGCATAAGGCATACGTTCGGCCTGCTGCAAAGGCAGCTTCGCAAGCTTTCGTTGACCCTCCGATACAGTCACGTTTTAATCTGCTGCTGCCAGCAAGTCAGAGGCTAGCACGTAAGAGGGCACTTGAGGTCGCCCGATGCCAACCTCTGCACATGCACGTTTCTCAGTGGTGTGAACGTTTGACAGTCACTGGCCAAATGCCGCACCTGACGCGTTTAAACAAATCTTGGAAGCACCGAGGGATTCACAACGTGGGGAGACATTCCCCTGGACTGTCATCCCCTAGCTAAAGCGACCACCGGATGCTCAGCAGCTCAGCCATGTGCACAACCTGCACAAGGCGATCGTAGCTCAGAAGCACTTCAATGATCCAGGTCCGCATTGGCGCACTCACCAACAATTAGCATGCGCACATACACTCTAGCAACAGATCTAGATTAGCTACGGGGCATGTATGCATTCTAGTCTCATCAAAAGCTACATACATCATTGCCTTGATCATGAGACACATGAGCTAGCTATATAAACAGGTCTGATGTTGCTTTGCGGGTGTGTAACAAAGCAGAGTCATATCAGCTTTGCAAAAGGCAGCATGCACACGCATGCCAAGCTGTAGGTCTCAACTGCAGAAGTGAATATATTCTATATAGTTGACATCCAGCACTGCAGCTAGCTTCAGGACTACATCATGATCAGTCCATTTGATGCAGACTTCTGGACCACGAGAGGGCTGCTTTGCTCCCTGCTGGCCACAGCCAGCATTAGCCACACACACTGGAAATGTAGCGCTTAGCAAACATGCCTACCACAGGCTGGCAGGGCATTGCACAATGGTTGTTTTTGGGATGGCAGCAGGCTCACTTGACTACCACCTCTGTGCAGTCATCAAGCTGGCCTAGCGCTGTGCGGACCTGCTGTTGCCTTCTTTGGTAGTCAGAATCATTCATGACTGCTTCTGCTGTGTTGAGCTGCTCTTGAGTCACGCCCTGCTCTACATCTATCCACGAGAAGCAGCCCCAGTAGCTGTCCTGTGTTGGAATGACTAACGGCTGCTGCAGCTGGCTGCATTGCAGCTCCATGACTGTGATTGGCTGTTTAAGTTTCCACTTCAGCCTTGTGTTCAGGAACTCCTCTGTCCAGACATGATGATCTGACAAAGCTGACAGGACATGAGGGTCATAAGTGGTCCAGCAGCCTGTCAGGGATGCTATATGCTTTATGGTTAGATGTGTTGCTGTCTTCTGGTCAAAAGCAAGATCCTGAGGCAACAAGAGGCCAGTCAGATGTACTCCAAAATTACTGGATCAGAGTTGACAGCAGCAGAATGTTGCCGCCAATGAAGCTGCAAGCTGACACGTCTGTCATGTGCCAAGTTGCTGTAGGAGTGGTTGGCACCTGTTGATATTTCAAATTGGCCACAGGCTTGAGCAGCCTTGTATCGCTATGGAAGGAGGTTGGGAAGAGCAGAAATGTGCTGGCTGCTGGCCTGAAGGCGGGCTCACGTATGCCTCCCTTGCGTAGAATGACCTGTCACAAGGCACCCAGGGTTCAAGTGGCAGGTGGCGCGGTTCTTGTCAGCCAGGCACACAAGCATCCAGCACGCAAAGCGAAAGCCAGCTCAGTGCACACCGTTTGATCTCCTTGGCCCAAAGCCGCACAAGTCACGGCCCACTCCTTCAATGCAAGCTGTAACTGCTGTTTGGGGTCATCCTGAATGAACCGTGTGGG
>JAABUP010005299.1_pt1 | contig 19796 bp, 16 predicted proteins | sample 5559201 | NCBI WGS metagenome assembly JAABUP01 (sample SAMN10711887, study PRJNA513373) | rock metagenome | isolation source: Antarctica rocks | place: Antarctica
CAACGGACGGCTTGAGCACCTGCGTGGCTCCGCCCTTGGGTTCCGTAACCTCACCAACTACATCGCCCGATCCCTCCTCGAGAGCGGCGGCTTCAGACCCCACCTACACCCTCGTCTGTGAAGAGCCCCGAAACGCTGTCACCGCGCCCCGGGCCGACCTCACTGGGCCAGTAAGGTGCTGGACGCGGCCGGGAGACCTGGAACGATTTGCGCCGCAACGGAAAGGGTGAGCAGGCCAATAACCGCGCCGCATGACCCATGGAAACGGCAGGGGACCCACATTCTTGCTCGTTAGAGCCCATACGTCCTGTCTCGAAGGAAAGGCTTCTCTGTTTCGGGGGCAACCGCTAGGGCGCCACGGAAGTCCGGTCCGACTGCGAAGTCCTTGATGTGAATGTCGAGGGCGCCCCGGCGAAGTCGATTCACTGATCCGACACGAACGCTGCGGATCTCGGGGTCGAGTCCGTGCCCGGTGACTTTGCTGAAAGCTTCGAGCCGCGTCCAGTAGGTGGTAAAGAGTGAGGCTTGCTCGCTCAAGGGCTGGGCGAGGACGTCTCGACGGTCGAGTGGGTGCAGCCATCTGAGGGCGTCGGCGACAAGGTGGGAGGGAGGCACGTTTTCCAGGTCGATGCCGACGGCGGTCTCGGCGATGGCGATGGCGGCCCGTCCGCGTCGTCGACTGAGCGAGAAGTGAAGGGGGTTGCCCGGTAGTCGAGGCTTGCCGCGGCTGTTATGGATCAACGCCAGAGTCTCGGGGGCACGGGAGAGATAGCGGCCGAGAAGAAGGCGCAGCGCTGTATGAGTAATCATGAATGTTTTGCGGTCTTCGGGGTGACGCAGTTGCTGGGCGCGCAGACCTTCCGCCTCTGTCAGCACACCGGAGTGGTTTTCGATGGAGGTGGCATCCGCGGTGGTGTCAAGGAGCCAGATGTCAACGACTCCGGTGCCGGCCGTGGCCAAGAGCAGCGGGTGGCCGTCGGTGACGTCCTCGCTCCTGAGCCGAGGGTGTGCTTCCACTTCAGGTAGCTGCGGACTCGGCCTGCTCGAGGTGCGAGGCGTGAATCGATGCGATGAGACGGTCCAGCTCCTCCCAGGTCGTCTCGGGGGGCCGCCGGCGAGCCGGGTCCTCGTCGACGGGGTCGAAGATGATGGATTCCGCTCCGGCCGCTTCCAGCGCGTCGATGTCGGCGAGGACCTGTTCGGGCGACCCGGTTCCGGCAAGCCGATGGGGTGAGGAGTCCTCTCTTTGGTCCAGCCGCAAGCGAATCCGCGGTGCAAACGCTGGGCACGGTCGCTGCGTGGCGAGGGCGAGACTGCGGGTGGTCATAAGCTTGTTGAGGAAGTCGTCGGTGGTGAGATTGATCGGGTGCCAGGCGTCTGCATGGGTGATGGCGCGTCGTCGGGCTCTGATCGAGTTGCCCCCGACCCAGATCGGAACGTGGCCGCCGCGGTAGTCGTGCCCTGCGTCATCCCAGGTCTTGCGGAGGGTGTGGATGAGGTCGTCGGCGGCGCGTCCTCGAGTGGCGTAGTCCAGCCCGAGTTGGGTGAACTCGTCTCGTGCCCACCCGACGCCGACTCCGAGAATGAAGCGGCCGTTGCTGAGGTCGCTCAGGTTGGCGACCATTCTCGCGACGGCAAGGGGGTGGCGGTAGGCGGCGACGAGCACGGTGGTACCCAGGGTGACGCGTGTGGTCAGACCTGCCAGCCAGGACAAGGTGGTCAATGGTTCGTAAAAGGGGGCAGGGTACTGCTTGGCGACGTCCGGGGTGATGACAAGGTGGTCGGACATCAGGAGCTGGTCGTACCCTAAACCTTCGATGGTTCGCGCCCAGTCGCGCAGCAACCCGGGGTCGGTCCGCGGGCCGAAGTTGGGAACGTTGACCCCGTATCGCACGTCAGTGCCGGCCCCAGCCGGGCACCTCGCCGGAGTACTCGAGCTCGTACTGGTCGAACTCGCTCATGAGGTTCTGCAGTTCCTGTTCTGTGGGTCGCCGTCCGTTCTCGTAAAGAGCGGCCAACCCGCGGAAATACTGCTCACGAGCTCGGCCGGGGCTGAACAGGATGAGCATGCGCGCTTCGTCGTCGAACGGGTTGCGGAAGCCGTGGCCAACGCTTTCGGGCACCTGAACGTAAGAGCCCGCGGGGGCGGAGAAGCTCTGGCCGTCAAGGTAGAGCTCGACGGTGCCCTCGAGGACGTAGAAGCATTCGAGCTGAGCCTTATGGATGTGGGGGGACGCCCCGGGAGCCCCGGGGGCCATGCGGTGCTCGAAGAGGCCGATGCGGTCGTCGGACTCGGCTCCGACGGCCTTGAAGGTGGTGTGAGTCGTCGTCCCGATCTGGACGGCCTCGCCTTCGCCGGGCATGAGAATGGTGGACAGCTGGGTCACGGATTGCTCCTTGCGGTTCTAGTGGCGTTGGTCGCGTTTTGTCGTGTGCGTAGAACAGGCGGTCGGGTCTGTCCGAGGTGGTGGATCAGGACGCCGGTGCCGGTTCCCAGGACAGGTAGCGTTCTCCCGTGTCGGGGAAGACGGTGACGATGGTCTCGTCGGCTGCGGTTGGCTGTCGGGCCAGGAGGCAGGCTGCCTGGTATGCCGCTCCTGAGGAGATTCCGACGCTGAGCCCGGTGGAAAACATGATGCGGCGGGACGCTTCGTAGGCCTCGTCGTCGGTGACAGAGACGACGGAGTCGATGAGGCTGGTGTCGGTGGTGTCGGCGAGGAATCCGCCGTTGAGCCCGGGGATGCGGTGGCTGCCTCCCCATCCTTCGCTGAGGATCGGGGAACGGCGCGGTTCGACGCCGACGACGTGAATGTCGGGCTTGTGCTCCTTCAGGTGTCCCGCGATCCCGGAGATTGTTCCCCCGGTTCCGATTCCGCACACGAGGGTGTTGATGCGGTCACCGAGGGCGTCCCAGATCTCGGGGCCGGTGGTCTCACGGTGGGCGCGGACGTTGTCGGGGTTGGTGTGCTGGCAAGAGAACCACGAGTCTGGTGTCGCATTATGGATGTCTTCGGCTCGGGTGATGGCCGCGACGTAGCCGTCGGCTGCCGGGGTCAGCTCGACCTGGGCACCGAAGCTCTCGATGATGCGGATGCGTTCCACGGTGGCGCTGTCGGGCATGACGACGATGCAGCCGTACCCGCGAGCGGCACTCAAGGCGGCCAGGGCAATTCCCGTGTTGCCGGAGGAAGCTTCGATGACGGTGCCGCGGGGACCGAGCTCGCCTCGGTGCTCGGCACCGGTGATCATGGCGAGAGCGACGCGGTCCTTGCTGCTGGACAGAGGATTGAACGCCTCGATCTTGGCGTAGATGGTCGCGTCGGCGGGGTCGAGGGACGGGACCTGCAGCAGTGGTGTCCGGCCGATGAGTTCGGTCAGGTTGTGCGCGACGAGCAAGTCGGGTCGACCTCCCCCCGCCCGGCCGGTGCCCGGCGAGGTCGGTGTGGGGGAGCTGGTGGTCGAGGTGGTGGCTGCTGTGGCGGTGGTCATGGTCATCATCTCCAGTTGGGTGATTCACCAGGGGGGAAAGCCCTGGGAGGCGGGTGCCTGTGCGGGAGTGGTGGCTGCCGTGGACACTGCTCTGAGGTCGATGCGTCGCAGCACCAGACGCGAGGGGTGGGTGGTGGCGGTGGGCGCAGCGACGCGGGCACCTGCGGGGATGTCGGTCAGCACCAGTGACTGTGCTCCAACCGTGGCTCCGGCCCCGACGGTGACGGGCCCCAGAATGCTGGCGTTGGCTCCCACGACGACCCCGTCACGAAGGGTGGGGTGTCGACGGGGTCCGGACCCTGAATCGTGCCACCAGCCAACGGACCCCAGGGTGACCTGGTGGAACAGTGTGACGTCTTCACCGATCGTCGCCGTCTCGCCGATGACGACTCCGGCGCCGTGGTCGATGAAGAATCTGTTGCCAATGGTGGCTCCCGGGTGGATCTCGATGCCGCCGGTCAGTGTCCGGGCAACGTTGGAGAGCAGCCGGGCGATGAGCCGGTTTCCCCGTCGGTGCAGGGGTGCGGCGACTCGGTAGACCCAGATGGCTTGGAGTCCGGGGTGAAGGGCTGCCTCCCGGCGGCTGCGAATGGACGGGTCGCGCTCTCGGACCATGTCGAGGTCGGTGACGACCCGGCGCCACACCCGATGCCATGCGGTTCGCCCCCGCGAGTTCTTCACGACCACCCCTTTCCGGTAGTCACGGGGCCTGTGGGAACGCTCTCCCCCACCGGGCCTGCCGCCACGCTTGGGTCGGCCAGCGTGTCCTGACCTGGGCCGCCGTCGTTGCTGCGTGTCGTGGAGGACCGCAGCCGGCCTTCGGCCAGGCCCATGCCGAGGATCACGACGAGCCCTCCGGCGATGACGTTCCAGGTCAGCTGCTCGCCCAGGATAAGGACGCTGAACAGGACGGCGAAGAGGGGGACGACGTAGTCGACTGCGGCCGCGGTCGAGGCGCCGACGTCCTCGATGAGTCGGAAGTACAGGATATTGGCGAAACCGGTGCTCAGAACGCCGAGCAGGACGACGGACAGCAGGACCTTTATGCTCACGTCGGGGGTGCGCCATCCGAGGAAGGGAAGGGCGGCAGCGATGATCGCGGAGGCGGCGACGAGCTGGTTGGTCGCCAGGGTCAGGGGCTGGATTCCTTGTCCTGAGAGGAACTTGCGCACGTAGACGTAGCCAGCGGCGTAGCTGACGGCGGCTCCGAAGCACGCGATCCGGGCTGGTGTCGAGCCGAGTTGGTCGTGCCAGGGGGCGATGACGAGGACGACGCCGGCGAAGCCGAGGAGGAATCCCAGGACGCGGCGGCGGTCGTGATGTTCCTCCTGGAGAACGACGGTGGCGACCAGCAGGGTCAGCAGTGGGGTACCGGCCACGAGGACTCCGGCGATTCCGGCTCCGGTGCTGCGCTCCCCATAGGTGAGCAGCAGGTAGGGTGCGACGTTGCCGAAGACCGCAGCAACGGCGACGTGGCCCCATCGGGTCCAGGACATTTTCAGGGTGACTCGCTGGGCCCCTGCGAGGGCCACCAGGACTAGGGCGCCCAGCACCAGGCGGCTGAGCACTATCTGACCCGGGGCAAGTCCTTCGAGCGCGAGTTTGATGAGGGTGAAGCTGCTGCCCCAGACTGCGGCCTGGAGAAGGAAGCGTGTGACAGTGGCCTTGTTCATTGATGCTCCTGCGCGTCCGTGGTTGTCAGTGGTCTTCCGTGGTGGTCTCAGCGGTTGAGGGCGAGGACGTAGTCGGGTTCCTTGCACAGCAGCTCGCGGCGCCCCACGATCTCCGGCTGGACGACACGGGGGTCCCATTCGTGCTCCTGGATCTCTTCCAGGGCGATGGACACGACACCGGGGCGGCAGTGGAAGATCTTGGCGATCGTCTTGGAGAGCTCGTCCGACAGTGCTGTCCGCTCGTCCGTGGTGAGGTCGACCGGGAAGTGCTTAATGGTCAGGTGGGGCATGGGTGTTGCCTTTCCGGTGGAGTCCTGGTTGGTTGCGGGTGGGGTGACGGCACCTGCGACGGCGCGGATCAGGGATGGGAGGCCGGTGCCGTGGAGGATGGAGTAGTGGTCCTGCTCGAGGTCGACGACGTGGGGGTCGGCGGACGACCAACCTGTGTGGGTCTCGAGGAACGAGTAGTCGTCGCCGGCCGCGCGGATCACGGTGATCGGAGCGGTGACGGTTCGGTGTTCGAGTTCGCGGAAGGTGTAGTTGAACTCGAAGGTGGTTTGGACGACCGCCGTGACCCGTTGCACCAACTCCGCCGGGAGATCAGGGTTGCGGGAGCTCACGTAGTCGCAGAAGGAGGTGGCGTTCGAGACGGTCGCCATGCAGTCGGCGAGCACGTCCTCGCTCGGGAGGCTGCCGGTGAAGACCGACAGCAGGATCTCGACGAAGTACGGGCTGTCGAAGCCTTGGCGGTGGTCTCCCGTCCGAGGGGTGTGGCGCGTCCGGGGGGACCCGGGTGCGATGAGGACAAGGGAGGACACGGTTCGACCGGCGGCTTCCAGTTGCGCCGCCGTCTCGAAGGCGACCCGGGCACCGAATGAGTACCCGACGAGGGTGAGCCGGCCCTCGGGCTGTCTGGTGATGATCTGCGCGACATCGGCGGCTGCCATGTCGCGGATGGTGGCGTGCGGTTGCTCGCCGGGGTTGATTCCCACGGCTTGCACACCCAAGACGCGGCGTCCGTTCGCCACACCAGCGGCGAGCTCACGCAGGTTCATCGGGAACCCACCCAACCCGGGCCAACAGTAGATCGGCGCTGACCTCTCCCCCGCCAAGGCCTCTGTCGTCACCGGAACCGCGCCGCTTGAGCCGGCAGCGGCGTCCGTGCCCTCGTAGACGGCGCTCTCTGGAGGTCGGTCGTCGTGGAAGTGCCCGGCCACCAGGTCGACGAACCGAGAGGCGGTGGCTGTGGCGAAGGCGGCTTCAGGCCTGTGGAGTGTTCGAGCAAGCTGCGCGGGAGTCGGTGACTCGAAAATGCTCTGCAGGGGGAGTTCGGTTCCCAGCCGGGTGTTGAGGCGGTTGATCATGGCCACGCCAACAAGGGAGTTGCCCCCCACGGCGAAGAAGTCGTCATCGGTCGAGATCTCGTCCAGCCCGAGAAGGTCCTGCCAGATCTGGACGACGACGTCCTCGGTGGCGGTGGCTGGGGGCACGATCGCCCGCGCGTCATCCCGCGCGGCCGCCAGTTCGCGCAACGCGGAGACGTCGCACTTGCCGTTGGGGGTCTTGGGCAGACTCTCGACGACCTCGAGCCGCGCCGGAAGCATGTACGGAGGAAGAGTGCGTCTGAGTTCGTCCTTGAGGATCTCGGCGGGGCCTTTCATGTGGACGATGTCCTCGTCCATGCCACGGCTGACCTGCTGACCGGGACTCAAGGGGCCTCCGACGGCGAAGTAGCTGACCTGGTCGCGCTGGCCTCGCAGCAGGTCCAGACGTCTCGCCGACGGCAGATCCCGGCCCGAGGCCGAGCTGTACCCCGAGGACATGAGACCCAGGCCGGAGTCGTTGACCTGCATCCGATGCAGGGCCCGCCCGACGGCGACGAACGCTCGCCAGTCGGCGGACCGGGGAGCCAGCAGAGAGATCCCGAATGATGCGCGGTCGAACACGGCCTGGTTGATCGCGATGACGTCCCTGCGGCGCACAACCTCCTTACCCACCGGACGGAGCTCGTGGCCCTCGAGCCGGTGCAGCCCGGGCCCGAGCCCACGCACCGCCCCACGATGCTCCTGCACGAGGACGGTCACTTCGGGCAGATCCTCAACGCCCTGAGCGTCCTTGGCGCGCACGATGGACGGCGCGCCGGAGGCGACGTGGGTTGCGAAGGATGCCGCACGGACCTCGGCGGATGAGGAGAATCCGTTCGTTGTCACCGGCTCGATCCGGACGCTGAGGAGGGGAACGACGTCGTCGGACATCCCGCCGGACACCGGCCGGTCGATGGCCTGAGACTTCGCCACCTGGAGACCCATCCGGGCGCTGACGTCCTCCAGCAGGCCCAGCATGTGACCGGACTCGATGTGCAGGACCTCATCGACGTTGGTCGAGTACACGGTTGTGATCGCGGAACGCTTCCCCAGGAAGTGCAGGCGGACGTCGGGGGTGTCCTTCGTCTCCGCCGTCCTGCCGCTCGTCGGGACACTCGGCCTCGGTGCCCTCGAGCGAGACCGGTCCGGCGAGGTCGACGCAGCGGTCGCACCCACCGGGGACAGCGACGGCCTCGAGATCTCTGGAGACAGGCGGATGAGGGCGTGGTCTACCGAGTGGAACCAGTACCATCCGTCCAGCAGCCCGGGCACGTCTCGAACCTCGAGGTGGACCTGGGTGGCGGCGAGAGCGCCCGGTGAGGCGTAGGCGTACTTCGGCAGGAGCCGGTCCCGGCTGGAGAAGGGTCCGAACCAGCGCAGGAGGCTGCCGAGGGTCTCGAGATCGAGCCGCGCTGGCACCAGTTCTGTGTCCTGCCATATCTCGTCGTCGGGCAGGGAACGTTCGGTGGCCAGGCGAGCCAGGCAGGTGAGGTCATCGACGTTGACGGGCTGTCCCCGGAAGAACCTGTACGTCTTGCGGCGGAAGGCATACTCCTGTTGTTCGGCCGTCGCGGCAGCCGCCGGGAGTTTGGTGATGGGGAGGCCGCAAATGATTTCGGCCGCGAGAAGCCCGTGACCGGCGAGCTGGGCACGGACCTGCACCCTGCTGCTCTTGCTCTGGTGGTGGTGGCCGGCCTGTCCCTCGTCCATTAGGGCTGCCTCGTCCGGCTCGAGCTCGACGAAGGCGGCCAACTGCTGTACCCCGGTGCGGGAGCTGGTCCACGGGACCACGCAGGCTTCCCGGACCCACTGGTGCTCGGTGACCGCCAGACGCACCTCGTCGGTCTCGATGCGGTGGCCGTTGACCTTGACCTGGTGATCGACTCGACCGCCGAAGAGGAGCTGGTCACCCTGGCGGGTGACGCGATCCCCGGTTCGGTACATCCGCTGCGTCGCGCCGGCCAATGTCTCGCGGGTGAGGAACTGTTCCCGGGTGAGGTCGGGGTTATCGAGATACCCCAGGGCGAGCTGGGGCCCGGTGATGAAGAGCTCCCCCGTCTCTCCGTCGGCGACCTCCGTCAGCGCCTCGTCAAGCACGAGGAGCCGCATGTCGGTGACCGGGTCTCCGAGAGGTACTCCGCCACTGGCGTGTTGGGACAGCCATCGGTCCGTCACCCGGAAGGCGGTGGTGTTGATGGTCGTCTCGGTGGGGCCGTAGAGATTGACCAGCTCGCAGCCCGGCACTGCCTGTCGCAGACGACGGGCGAGGGCGACGGTGAGCAGCTCCCCACCGCTGTACAGGTGCGTGAGGGTGTCGCACGACCCCAACTGGCCACTCTCGGCCAGAGCCCGCCACAGGGTGGGCACGCACTGCAAAGCGGTGACCGCGTGCTGCTGGACGGCGCGTGCCAGGGCGTCGGGGTCACGGTGTAATCCGGGCTGACCGGTGACGACGACCGCTCCGACCGCGGTCGCCACGATCTCCCACTGTGCCGCGTCGAAGCTGAACGGGGTCTTCTGCAAGATCCGGGCGTCGGCGGGCAACACGCCCTGCGCGCCGATCCACCGCATCTGGTGCGCCAAGGCACGATGCTGGACCATCACCCCCTTCGGCCGACCCGTGCTGCCGGAGGTGTAGATGACATAGGCAACATCGGCGGCGGTCGCCGCCGACACCCCACCCAGTCCGTCGTCACCGCTGTCGGGTGAGGCCGTGAGCATCTCCTCCACCGTCATCACCGGCACCCCAGCCGCGACGGCCAAGGCCTGCTGCCGCAGGTGCTCTTGGGTGATGATGACGCCGGCACCGGAGTCCTTCACCATAAACCGCAAACGCTCCTGCGGGTACTCGGGAGCCAAAGGAAGGTAGGGCGACCTCGTGCGCAACACCCCCCACACGCTGCGCACAAGGTCGCCACCGGGGTCCAACAAGAGGGCCACCGGCTCCCCCGATGCCACTCCTGACCGAACAAGGGCCGCGGCGATCCGACCGGCGTCTTCCCATAGCTGTGCGCGCGTGCACTCCCCGTCCGGCGAGAGGAGAGCCAAAGCGCCCGGCGCCTCCGCCACTCGGTCACTCAGCAACTGGACCGGTGAGTCCGCTACACGCTCGAGCAGTGCCATGAACAACTCCCTCGGAAACCAAACCATCAGGTTGGTTTCTAGCAAACCATCCATTCGGTTTTTTTTCAACACTGTCAGCCTCCCGTGTTGGTCGGCTTATGTCCGAGGTCCTACCAGACCAGCGGTGCCCCTCGTCCCAGTAGGGTCGAGGGGCACCGTGAGGTGTGGGGAAGACTCGGGCGTCAGAAGCCGTGCGACAGATCCACCGTGACCCCGGTCGCGAGGATCGCGGCCTCGCTCATGCTCACACGGCCAAGGAGAGCGTTCGGCCCAGACGAGTCGCGACCCTGCGAGGGGTCAGGCCGGGCAAGAGCACTCGCCAGAAGTCATCGACCCTCGCCAGAAGGTCCTCTCGGCCGGTCATCGCCTCGGACAGCAACTGCATCCCCGTCATCGCGCTTGTGATGACGTAGGCGGTCGCCTCGACGTTGGCGGTCGCGACCAAGTCACCCTCGTCGTGAGCCTGGTGCAGCAGATCCGTCACGGCATCGAGCCAGCCTTGGTATGCCGCGACAACGCCCTCGCCCAGTGCGGTGCGCTCGATCGTCAGCCGGATGCTGGCGCGCACGAGGGGATCATCGACCAGCGCTTCAGCAAACCGCCTGCTCAAGGCGATCAACCGCTCCAAGGCGCTCCCCCGGTCCTCGACCTGACCTTCGCGCCAGTCGGTCTGCTCGTCGATGATCGCCCGCGCCAGCGACTCCTTGGAGTCAAAGTGGAAGTAGAGCGATCCCTTGGTGACACCCGCCTCCGAAAGGATCTGCGCGATGGTCGCTGCCGCGAAACCATTCCTCTCGAAGACCTTGGCTGCGGCGACGATGACCGTCCTGCGGGTCTGCAGAGCCCTCGCCTGGGTCACCACGAGCAGGACCGGCCCCGCTTGGCACCCTCATCGTTCTCGTGGCCCCGACATCGACGCGACATCACATCCTCGCTGTTCACGCAATTTCCTCCGACTCAGGGGGTAGACAACCGTGCGCGACACGCTAGAGTTCCAAAACGTACCAGGCAGGCGGTTTCCTTTTCGGAAAGGATATCATCCATGACGTTGTCTTCAGCAGACCTGCGCGACGTGGCGCAGGATGGCTCTCGGGGGAGAGCGACGACCTCCACTCCCCCTCTCTCGCCCGAGCTGTGGGCAGGCACCCTGCCACGACAGTGGGTCCACAAGAGGTCCTGCTCGGAGGTGTACCTCACCTCGTGGCGACCCCGAGGGCCGCACATGTGCGAGGTCGGTGCTCAGTGGCCTCGGCAGCACAGCTACTACAGCATCCCGTCCCCCGGGTCTCGCACGCCACGACACGACGTCCTTCTCGTCGCGGAGACGCTGAGACAGTCCGTCATCTATACGGCGCACCAGCTTTTCGGAGTTGCTCTTGGCTCGGCCCTGTCCATGAACGGCCTGTCAGTTCACCTCCTTGACGAAGGGGCACTCGTCAGGGACTCACCGACCGAGCTCCTCCTGCACTTGGAGTGCGAGGACGTTCGCCGTGACCACCACGACGGGCTGCGATCGAGCACCGTCTACGTCACGTTCCGGACAGAGGGCCAGGTCATGGGTGTCGGAAGGGGTGACCTGACCGTACTGTCAGCGGGGATCTACGCCCGCCTCAGGCGAGGACGCACCCCGACGACAGTCCAGCCGCGGGGCCCCGGTCTGGACCCTGGGAGCGTCGGGCGCCGGAGCAACGGCGACGTTCTCCTCGACCGTGCAGGGGTCGTGTCCGGCAAGGAGTACGAGCTGCGCCTCGACACCACCCACCCGATCCTGTTCGATCACCCCCTCGACCACGTCCCCGGCATGCTACTGGTCGACGCAGCCCGGCAGGCGGTCACCGCCGCCGTACCCGACGTCGGCAGCCTCACCGGGTTCGACGCGACGTTCGGCAACTACGTCGAGCTCGACAGCCCATGCGCCATCCATGTCCAGCCCGCGGGTGGAGATGGGGACAGGGACGGTGACGGTGACGTGGACACCCGGTGGCGTGTGTCGTTCAAACAAGGTGGACGGGAGACGGCGGTGGTGACCCTAACCTCGACGCCGCGGGCCGGGCGCCTCGCTCGCCTCACTGCCAGGGGAGCGTGACACCGGTGCGTTCCGTCGTCGTGACAGGTGCTGCCGGATTCGTCGGACGGGCCGTTCTGGCCGATGCGGCCGCACGAACGGGAATCCGTGTGACCGCCGTGACCCACGCCGGCTCGGCCGTAGTGCCGCTCCTCATGAGGGACATGTCCGGTCGCCGGTCACGACCGTCCACGGGTCTGCTCCGGTGCGTCGCAGCCGACCTCGATGACCCTGAGTCGCTCGATGGCCTCGTCGACGGGGCCGACGCTGTGATCCACCTGGCTCACCGGCTCACAGGCACGACGGCGGAGCTCATCACGACCAACGTCGACGGCACCGCCGCCGTGGCCTCCAGAGTGCAAGCAGCCGGTGTTCCCCGTCTCGTGTCCCTCAGCACGGCCGCCGTCTACGACGCAGCCGCCGGCCGCATCACGCCCCAGACGACGCCTGCCCCTCAGTCCCCGACCAGCCAAAGCCGACTACGGTCGGATGAGATCGTCTTGGCCTCAGGCGGCACCGTCGTGCGACCCCACCTCGTCCACGGGCCAGGAGATCAATGGTTCCTGCCTCGGGCCATGGGATCACCCGGAAGATCGGGTGGATTGACGGAGGACACACCCGTCACAGCATCATTTGCGTCGCGGAACTCGCACGAACTCTCGTCGACCTCGCCCTCAAGGACCCAGAGCCCGCACCTCTCGTCCTTGTCGGGCCGCACACTCCCCCCACCATCCGCGAGTTCCTCACCCAACAGGCCCAACCTCGAGGTGAACGCCTCCCTGCCAACGACATCTCCCTCCTGAGCGCGCGACATCATCCAGGCGGATACGGCGACTCTCGTTGGGAGCACGACCTGCACCTCTTGTCGACCGAGACCATCCTCACTCCCATTGCGTGAACTCTCAGGGCAGGTGTCCGTCCTCGCCAAAGAACGTCGACGCAGCCTTTGAGCAATCGGAGCAGCCCGACCCTGGTCACTGAGCCAGGACCAGCGGCTTGCGGGTCACTCCCGTACCGCGTCGCCGGGATACTGCTCCCTTTCGACGCCCAGTCGCTGATCAAGGTCGTCACTCTGCCAACCAGCGTCGTCGACGACGCTGGTTGGCCTGAGCATCGCCCTCGATCAACACCCCGCCGAGGGGGTCAAACGACATGGCCCCGGGATGACGGGGCGGCTACCGGAGCTTGACCGACTCAAAGGGGTCGTTCCAGCGCGCTCGTCGTCATCGTGGCGGTGCTCGCAGTTCCATTCCTCGACGTGGTCGACGTACCTGATCGATCGCCGTGACCGGGTGTGCGGGAGCTATTGCCGAGGTCGACCAGGGACCGGCGCCCGGGTGCCGCCGGTTCGTCGCGTCCGAATCCGGCCCGGGAGGCTTTGTGCGCACGGGCCTGGTCCGCGCGGCCGCCAGGTGGTCGACAGCCCTTCGGCGGCGCGGCCGACCGCAGTCACCGGGATGTGCTGGCCACGGTCTAGGTCGTCCAAGCATCTCCGGCCGTGCGACCGCCTCGACGAAGACTCGTGGACGGTCCTGGGGTCGAGATCTGCCCCGGTCGGCGATCACCGCAATGCGATCAGACCAGTCGACCGCGGTCAGTCCTGCAGCGGCTTGGCCGGCGAACCGCGCGGCTGCGACCCGCTCAGGGATTCCCCGCTCCTCCCAAGCCGCTCCAGCCGGCTGAGGCCCAGGCCCTCCAGAGCCTGATGGGTGCGGTCGTCACCGAGGGCAGCGGTCGAGTCCTCGCCGACGTCGGGGTCACGCTGGCCAAGACCGGCACGGCGGAGTACGGCACGCAAACACCGCCGAAGACCCATGCATGGATGGTGGCGGGCAGGGGCGACCTCGCTGTCGTGGCCTACGTCGAGCAGGGGGTCTCCGGATCCCAGACGGCGGCGCCGCTCATCAAGGCGTTCCTCCAGGCGTTCGGCGGCTGATAGCGGGCGCAGCAGCCCGATGTCAGCAGAACAGGCCGACCCGACCGCTTGCGCGCGACGCCGCGAGGTTGTCGACTGGAGATGCTGGACCCGCGCCCGTCGGCAGCTCGGTCCGACGGGGCGACCCCCAAGGAGGCTCGTATGTCTGGAACGGCACCCGACGAGGTGGTGGACGACGCGGGGAAGCACCCCGACGCCGTCAAGGTCGATACGGTCCTGGCCCATCCGGTCGACCATGTGTGGAGGGTCCTCACCACCAACGACGGTGCCCAGGCGCTGCTCGGCGCCGGGGCGAGGCTCGGCGGCAAGGGTGAGCCCTGGCATGCCGAGGACGGCACCCACGGCGTGTGGCGCAGCTACCACCCGCTGGAGCAGGTGCGGGTGTCCTGGCATGCGGACGCCGACGCCCCGCGGACGCTCGTCGACCTGCACCTGGCAGCCGAGGGTGACCGCACCCGGGTGTCACTGCGGCATGAGCGCCCGGACAGCGACTCGCCCGACCCGGAGGCGCTGCGGCAGCGGTGGAGCGACGCGCTGACCCGGCTCGACTCGTTGGCCACCACCTGACGGCTGCAGCCGGCCCGCGCCCGACGCTCGACCCCGAAAGCCGGGCCATACCAGCGGATCCCGGGTGTGACACCCGGGCTCCGCTGCTTCCCGCCGCGTGACAGCCACAGTCCGGCCGTCACTGAGACGGTCCGGTTACCTGGCCTTGACGATGTCGACGTCGCCAGCCCTGACGTACGAGATCCGGTGGCCGAACGACACCTGGTAGTAGCGGTCCGTCCCGACGATGTCGACGTGATCCGCGGGTGGAGGTGTGTCGAACGTGGCCGCTCGGTAGTAGTCGGTCGACACGGTCGCGTCGCTGAGAACGGCGCGCTGACCAGCGAGGATCGAGTACGGCAGGGGCGTCACCGGCTGGACGGGGACGCCCGGGTATGCCGCGTAGGCCGCCGGCTCGGGGTAGGCCCGGCCGTAGACCGGGACCGACGCCTTCCCGGCCTTCGGCACGACGTAGGACCCGCCGACGTTGATCGCCGTCCGGTTCGAGCGGGGGTTGCTGAACCACGCCTTCTGGCCGAGGTACCAGATCGCCGTCCAGTCACCTTGGCGGTCCGCCACCGCGAACTCGACCCCGGCGTTGGCCCGGGCGCCGATGTCCGACACGCCGGTGGTGCTGGCGCTACCGTCCGGGTGCAGGCCGACGTCCTTGACGAGTGGCGAGCTCTCGCTGGGCTGCGTGTGGAGGTAGACGAAGTTCGTCCCCTGCGGCGGGCAGGTGACTCCGGCGGCTGCGCAGCCGGTGACGACCTGCTGGTTGTCCTCGAAGCCCGGAAGGATCCGGACGATCTCCTGGCTCGGCGCTCCGCGGCGTGCTGAGAGCAGCGCGCCCAAGAGCTGGAAGTAGTGCTCCCAGTCCCAGTAGGGGCCCGGATCCCAGTGCATGCCGCGGACGGTGGCCGGCGTGGTCCCGGGCACCTGGTCGTGGCCGATGATCTGGGCCGGGTCCATCGGGATGTCGTACCTGCCGGCCAGGTAGCGCACCAGCCGGGCAGAGCTGCGATAGAGCGGCTCGGTGTACCAGGTGGCGCCAGCAACCGCGAAGCCCTCATGCTCCAGCCCGATCGAGTGGGTGTTCATGTACCAGTTGCCGGCGTGCCAGGCGACATCCTTGGTCGGCACGTGCTGGGCGATGTGGCCGTCCGACGAGCGGAGGGAGTAGTGCCACGAGACGTAGGTGGGGTCCTGGACCAGCTTGAGGGTCGTGGCCCAGCTCGCCTCGGTGTCGTGGATGAGGATGTAGTCGATCGTCGGACCGGCTGCCGTCCCACGCTCCGCAAGGTCGTGGTTGCCGTAGTCACCGGCACCGAACTCCTCGTACGGCGCCGGGATCCACTCGCAGTCCAGCCCCGACGGGCACTCGACGTTGGGGTTGTCCTTCGCCTTGCGCAGGTTGAGCTTGCCCAGCTGGCCACGCTGCGGTAACACCGCCGTGGGCTCGAGGGCGACGGCCTTCCCGTCGGTGGTGTTACGGGCCGCACCGGTGGTCAGCACGGCATACGCGTCGTCGGCGAAGGTCCCAGCCGACTTCTCCTGGCCAGAGCCGCTGGCCTCCGCGACCGCGGCATACCACTGGCCCGGGTCGGTGGTCACCCCGACGGCCAGCCCCAGCGACCTCTGCGTGGCCGCGAGCAGTGCCGCCCCACCGCGGATGTTGGCGTCCGCGTCCTTGCGGAGCACGTCGCGGTCGACGCCGAGGATCTTGGCAGCCCGTCCGAGCGTGTCGACGCGTCGCGGCACCGGCCCCTCGGTGCTGCCGTCAGTGCCGTCCTTGGCCTCCGCCGCGTCGGCAGCGAAGAGGGTCCCGTCCAGGAGGTTCATCGGGCCGTAGCCACCGTCGGTGTTGTGCTCGCCCGCATGGGCCTCCCATCGGGTCTGGGAGTAGGAGACCGCCTCCAGGACGCCCTGCGGGACACCGAACTCCTGGGCCGCCCGGGTGAACGCCGCCTCACGCGATGCCGGACCGCTGTCCGGGGTCTGCGCCGAGGCGTCGGTCGACCCGAGGGTGAGAGCGCCCAGGACGGACGCCGCGCAGGTCAGCGCGACGCCTGCGCGGCGCGCCCTCCTGGGGGTGGATGGATGGGTCATGGGTACGCCTCCGAAGGGGAAACAGCGCGGCATGTTGCCCTCGAAGTCAAGCACCGACGGCGTCCCTGCGCATCTTGTGACTTATTGCCGGCCGCGGTCGCGTTGTAGCCTGGGCAGGCCGGGGCGCCCTGTTCCCGGGCGCTCGTCACCGGGAGGCTCACCGATGGTCAAGCTCTATCTCGTTCTCCTCGTCATCGTGGTCCTCCTCCTGGCCATCCCCTCGACCCGACGGCTCGTTCTGAGCCCGCGTGACCTGTTCCAGCGCCGCGGGGAGGCGGCCGACACCCTGCACCGCGCCGCGGATGCCGCGCGGGGGGCCGGCAACTCCGCGCGGTCCGCGGGCACGGCCGTGGTGTCCAGCCGGGTCGAGAAGCAGCTGCAGAGGATCGCCCAGACGCTCGTCATCCGGGCCCCGGTCGACCGGTTGGCCCCGATCCTCGCTCGGGCGATGGAGGCAACTGCCGTCCTGGACCCGGTCCCCCCACAAGCCGGGGAGGGCCTCGCCTGGGTCTACTCGAGCCTCGCCGACACTCGCATCACGGCGACGCAGGACGAGGCGGGAGGCACGGTCTTCGGGGTGGTCGCCTTCGAGTACTCCATGCGTATGCCGCAAGGGGGCACGGCGGTCGACCTGGCCATCGAGAAGGTGCGAGAGGCGCTGGCCGAAGAGGGGATCACCTTCCACCTCGTCTCCCGCCGGTTCGAGCCGGGACCGATGATCACGGCCGACGGTCCGCGGGCCGCGTTGCCCCTCGCCTAGAGATATCCCGGTGCCTGGCCGAGAGCGTGACGATACTGGGGACGTGCACGCCCGACCCGCCAGCCGGCACCGTCCGCAGCGACGGCCGCGTCTCGCCGCAGGTGTGCTGTCGATGCTCGCCGCGACACTGCTGGCGGCGGCGGGGTGCACGGGCACCGGAGTGGCCGGACCGTCACCGTCGGATGGCCGGTCGACGGAGCCCGGGGTGGCCTCCTCCCTGAGCGCGGGGCCGCAGCTGTCGTGGTCCCAGACGGCGCTGCCCGCCGGGGTCGAGCCGCGGACGCTGACGTCGTTGGGTGACCGGCTGCTCGTCGGTGGCCTGGCCGGGGGCACACCCCCCGGGCCGCGGATGCTCACCATCGGACCGCCTGGCCCGCCGGTGGAGGTGCGCCTGACGCCGCACACCGGCTACGCCCCAGAGGCGCGATGGCAGTCGGTGGCGACGGACGGCACCCGGATCATCGCCATCGGCGGCGCCAACGGCGGCGCCCACGCCAACATCCGCTGGACCACGTGGAGCGGCACGGCCGACGGTGTCGAGGAGACGCCGCAGAGCTTCTCGACCTTCGGGGGGTGGGGAGCCGGCGAGCTCGTCGACGTCGTCGTCACCCCAGGGGGTGACGCGATCATCGGCACGTGGGCCGGTGCCCAGGCCGGTCTCGACGCCGCGGTGTGGCTCTCGAGCAAGGGCGGGTGGACTCGGCAGGACCCGGCGGGCACGGCCCTCGAGAGCACCAAGGAGCTGCTGGCGGGGCCGCGCTCGGCCACGGCGTCGGGTCCGGGGATCCTCGTGGCCGGGTCGGCGGTGCACCTCGGTAGTGGTTCGGTCACCCAGCTCGCCGCACTCTGGAGGTCCAGCGCACCGAACGCCGGGTGGCATCGCATCGACCTGCCCGATTCGGGGAAGCACAGCGAGGCGGTATCGACCCGCTGTGACGGCATCCGGTGCACGGTCGCGGGGCAGGTCGACGGCCTGCTGGCGCTGTGGGACGTCGACGGTGACCGAGCCACCCGGGTCGCCGGCCTCCCGGCGTCCTCCATCGGGGACAGCGACCCGCTGCCGGCGCCCCTCATGGTGGCTGGTCACCGGGTCCAGCTGTCGACCGACGGCGGCCGGGTCGCCGTCCTCACCGACACCACGGGGCGGTGGGCCCGGTCCGCCGGCCCTGACGGCGCCCCCGTCGGCGCGGCGCTCGTCGGCGACCGGCTCTACGTCGTCGTCTCGACCGGACCGGGGAGCCCGGCGACCCTGTGGCAGACCGACGCCCGGGCGTGGACCTGACTCCGGAGAGCAGCGCTGGCGCCCTCACCACCGGAAGAACCCCGCGGTGCGGACCTCGTCCACGTCCCGGCCGAGGTGAGAGGCTCGAAGAACCCGATCACGCCGCTATCCTTCCGCGTAAGCCGTCTCCGCTCGTCCCGCTCGTCCCGCTCCAACCGCCAGGGGAAATCATGTCGACGCCCTACCAGCCGGACCCCAGCAACCCACAGTCCAGCCAGTCCGGTCAGCCGGGTTTGCCCAACCCGCCCGGTCCGCAGAGCGGAGCTCCCTCGGGTCAGCAGCCCGGACAGCCCGGCGCCCAGGGTTACGGCGGCTACCAGTCCTACGGTCAGGGAGCGCCGGCCAGCCAGCCGACGCAGTGGCACCAGCCGCCGCCGCCGCCGAACGCCCCGTGGGGCGCCTCGGGAGGCACTCCGCACGGCAGCAGCCAGCAGAACAAGAACTTCTTCGCGAAGCTCTTCGACCTCTCCTTCTCGGAGTTCGTCACGCCGTCCGTGATCAAGGTCGTCTACATCCTCGCGATGATCGGCGTCGTCTTCCTCTGGCTCGGGTTCTCGATCGCGGCCTTCCAGTCGGGTGTCGTCGCCGGCCTCTTCGTGCTCCTCGTCGTGGGTCCCCTCTACGCGCTCTTCCTGCTGATCATCCTGCGGATCACCTTCGAGTTCTACGTCGCGGTCATCCGCATCGCGGAGGATGTCCGGGAGATGAAGAGGGGCAGGTAGCCCTCCCGCCGGCAGGCGGACCTCAGGCGAGCTCGCGCGGCAGGCCGAACGTGTCGAAGAGGCTGAGGTCGAAGTAACAGGTGACCCGCCCGACGCCGCCCTGCCCCATGGTCAGCTGCTGGATCTGGAAGGCGCGCAGCGCGCCGTCGTCCTCGCGCATGTACAGCCCGTAGGTCGGCTGGCCATTGGCTCCGGACGTCGCGACGAGGCGCATGTCGCCCGGTCCGCTCGCCGGGCAGTTCGCCGCAATGAGCTTCCCGATCTCGAAGTTGCCCTGGTACCAACCGGTGAACGGGGGCATCTCCCAGACGGCGTCCCTGGTCAGCATCGAGACGATCCCGTCGATGTCGTAGGCCTCGAACGCCGCGACGTAGCGCTCGAGCTGTTGGCGGACCTCCGGGTCGTCCTCGGCCAGCCGGGGCCGGGACGCCTCCTGGCTCGGGGCCAGCCGCTCGACGCTCGCCCTGGCCCGCTGCAGCGTGCTGTTCACCGCCGCAACGCTGGTCTCGAGCGCCTGCGCCACCTCGCTCGCCCGCCAGGCGAGGACGTCGCGCAGGATCAGCACCGCCCGCTGCTGGGGCGTGAGGTTCTGCAGGGCCGCGATGAAGGCCAGCCGGATGTTCTCGCTCGACACGGCCGCGGCCGCAGGATCGGTCGGCGCCGTGCCGCCGACCATCGCGTCGGGCAGCGGCTCCAGCCAGGGGATCTCCGGACGCGACTCCAGGGGCCC
>JAABUP010005300.1_pt1 | contig 19795 bp, 28 predicted proteins | sample 5559201 | NCBI WGS metagenome assembly JAABUP01 (sample SAMN10711887, study PRJNA513373) | rock metagenome | isolation source: Antarctica rocks | place: Antarctica
GCGTGAGTGAGTGGGTTTGTGAGTGAATGAGTGAGTGAGCGCATGAGTGAGTGAGTGAGTGAGTGAGTGAGCGAGTGAGTGAGTGAGTGAGTGAGTGAGTGAGTGAGTGAGTGAGTGTTCATGCTTAGACAAGCTACCTCATGTCTCCAGTAGTGCGCTGTTGCCCCCGGCCCTAATGACCCACTGGCTGCAGACTCACAGGTCACCCCGTGTCCCACAGATTTAGTAGCACTACTTTGATGGGTGCCTGTCATATTTGGGACCCGCCACGCAGTGAAGGTGCCACCATGGGTGTCGTAAGGAGAGCACCTATCAATGCCCTGGCTTGATTGAGCAACAGCTTGATCGCTACTTTCACCCTCTTCTGCTGCCGCCACTTTGTCCTGTACCACACAAGGAAAGGTGGATACCGTACAGCCTTTGATGTTCGTTGTTTATTTGAATAACTCATACATGCATGACCTTGATTGATCAACATATAATTTAACAAAGTGTACTCGTCTACAACTCCCATTAAAGAATAGTGGAAAATGCAATATGCAACATTGGGTTTTAGAGCGCAAAAAGCAATGCTCTATGATCTGTACGCAAGACCTACAGTTCTGATTCAGAGGCCCTTGCCATGGCAGGAGGTGAAAGCACTCAGGAGAGCAGCAGTGATGATGAGCAAATCAGTGCACACTTAGTGTTGCTTTGTGTTGCTTTGCAAGTACCAACACAGTCATCGTGCCTTACAAATAGATGCAAATCAAGCTGAGTGAACATCCTTTAAACCAAGCACATGCCTTCGTTAAATTCTGTTGTAGTGCAGCTGATTTGCAATTTTGCACAACCGCAACCAGCAGCTGACTCAAATGGAAATCATCAAAAGAATTCCATCAGGTGCCGACCCACATGAATGATAATCGGTTAAAGGTTTAATCATTAAATTGCACAAAAGGTCTTCTGCGATGTTCCGAGGGTCACAACCCCAATTGGAAGCTGACCAACATTACAGGCAGTACGGTACCAGAGCCCCATGTGTCACAGCTGTTGGACATGAATTGCATTGAGCACACAGGATGCTTAGGCTGAAACACACCTGCAAATTTGACAGGGAGGATCCGTCCACAAAGAAAGCGGCGCAGCTGAGTAGCGAAAGAACGCACTCATACACCACGATATACTGCACACACAAACATTCATCCCAACACAAACAGAAAAGAAAGAAAAGACTACGCCATTCGGCATTGACTGAAGAAAAGCCCAAGAATGATCATGAGATATATTGGATTTCTTTGTAGGAGACCATCTCAACACGCCTGCCAGGCTGACGTTTCATGGGTGGATAACACCAGAGGCAAACTGACAAGCTGCAGGCGCTTTGTAAAGTGAGCAGGAAATGTCACAACACTGCAATCACTGGCAGCATTTGCTCCTGCCATGTGCCTCGAATGAAGTGCAGTGTCACCTTGAAGAGTGATACCATCATAGCATGGGAGCTTTTGCTCTCTCGAATAAAGTTGCACACCCCTGCACAACACAATTCTCAGCAATTCAGACCTGTCTGACCCATACTGTGGGCTTAACATCATCATAATCATTATGGTCCCCAAAACAGTCATGCTGGGAGTGCATGGGTTGTCAAGGCACATCACATGGTATGCACACAGGGACTGTATAGGCATTGTAGGCTAGGGTTTGTAGGCACACAGGTGTTGAACGCTGGGGTTTGTAGGAATGTGGTCACTATAGGGTACAACCCATGGCGGCCAGCCTTGTCAAACCTTAAAGCAATGCAAGCAGTTTTGAAAAGAAAAGAAAAGATGACGCTGCGTCCAATATACAGAAGCTTGAGATGATCACAATTTGGGCCCAAGCTTTCCTTGGCCTTTCAGCCTTTTGAGTGGTAGGTAAGGGGGGGGAGGGGGGGGGGGCAAACACCTAATCTAGCCCCTGGCGTGCTGTGATACCGCAATTAACAAGCAGTTTTACCCAGTCTTTGCATACAAGCATGATCGCATCTGCCAATGATTGCAAGGCACAATGAAGACACCACAGCAATCCATGCCATATTTGTCCAAGACCTGCCTGCTACAGAGCCTTGGGGTGTGGAAATGGCTGCTGCAATGAATGCATCTGTGGCACCGATGGACATGCCCACATCAGCTGCTGAGAGTGCTGCTAGGTCATTGATACCATCCCCACAGAACATGGTGGTGTTCCCCAGACCCTATGCAAACAAAACAATGGTGCCGATCGCTGGCTGTTCACACGCATGTGCAATTTCACCTCCAGGTTCAAGACACACAAGCAGATAGCCTTTGAAGTTGCCCAGCGAGCCAAAGCTGGCTGCGCATCATCCACAACAATCATCAGCATGCACGACTGCGAGCATGATATGCTGTGGGTGCTAATAACAACCAGCTAAACAAGCAAGGTCAGGCAATGTATGCTGCAACAAGGTTACTTTACTGCTTTACCAAATGCTTACTGAATGCTTAACTCATGTGCACAACATAACACAGCTCAAGGACACAAACCTCGACAAGCAAGGTCAGGCAATGAGTGCTGCATCAAGCTTAGGGTTGCCCAACACAGCACAGTGAAGCACAGACAGACCCAGCTCAGAACAGCACAGCATTAGCATGTAGCAAGTTCTTGAACCCTGCTGAAACCATGCAACTGGTTCACCTACCTGTATATGGCGTGGCTGGCCCTCAAACTGTTGGTGCATGCCCCTGGTCCCCAACAAATCCATGACCTGCCCCTTCTGGTGCGGCTGCATGCGTGAGAAGACCACAGCGTTCCTCATCACCGCCTCCAGCAGCAACACATCCCGCATCTGTAGCAAATGCTCAAAGGCATCCCCTGTGATTGCGCACTGCATGGTGCCCTCTGTCAAGGATGTCAAGGCTTCAGATGGGTCCATGATGTGGTGCTTGCCTGTCCCGGACGTGAAACTCAAGCCTTTCAGAGCATAGTCGTCGAAGCTTTTGACTGCAGGAGAGGAGTCCCATGTGTGTCGGAAGGGGCGGATGATCTTGGAGATTGAACTTTGGATCAAGTGCTGACTCACGTGAAGTAGAGCCTGTGAGGTAGGTCTGCTGGAGCTTGGTGAGACGCAGGATGACTCAGGAGGTGAAGTTGACATGGAAGTTGCGGTTTCACTTGGCAGTCTGATTAGGGAGGAAGCTTTGACAGGCTGCCTTTGGGACAAGGAACCCTGATGGGCAGGCCCGTGGGGAGCCTGGGTCTCTTGATGGGCAGCCTCGAAAGGAGCCTTCCCATGAACAACATTGCTATGGGCCAAGGGCTGGTTGTCAAGTGACAGCTCAATCCTGGGAGAAGGCAAAGCAGGAGCAGCTTCAGAAGGTACCCAATGGACAAAGACAGCCTCAGCAGGCGGCCTTGTGGCAGGAGCATTGAAAGGCAAGTCTCTTCTATCTTTGCCTTCTATGGACATCCTGCTGGGCTTTTGCCCCTCAAGAGTCATCCTGCTGGGCGGTATCCCCTCAAAGGACACTCTGCTTGGCCGTGCTGCCTCAAAAGACAACCTGCTCGGGATTGCTACATCAGTGGACGCTCTGCTCCACGGGTGAGTCACAGATCTGTCTCCTCTAGAGGCGCTGACGTCGACGCCTTGCTGGGCTTCAGGCTGTGCGGCGAAGCCCTGTGTAAAGTCAGCGTTGCGCTGCCGAAAGGACACCACTGGGGTGAACCAAGGTGAGCTCACCACGCTGTTGCCAGCAGCAGGCGTCTGCGCTGCAGACTGGTCTTGAAGCGGCCCCCCCTTATGAGCTGCGTCTATGACGACCACTTGGCCATCTGGCTTGACCATGCCCACATCTCTGGCCACTGCCACAGCTGTGTGGTGGTAGTCACCAGTGATCATCACTGTCCTCAAGCCACCCCTGCGATGCACATACTGCTTCATGTAGGCTAGCAACAGTGTCGTGCATGTCAAGTACATTAAATCACACTGCATAGCCGATGTTGATACAACCCTCAATATCGTAGGTAGTGAATGCTGTGCTGTTGCTTTATGCTGTTGTGAGATCAACACTCAATTTATCTACAATACTGACTTGATCATTCTGGACCAGGTGGGTTGCAGGTGGGCGATGGTGTCCTTGGAATCAGAACGCACATTGTTGGTCAGCACAACCAGGCTCAAGAGGTTCATGTGCACTGCACAGGCCTCCACTTGGTGCTGAGTCATTCTGGCAAAATCCAGGCCCGCTGCATTGGGGATGACCCCCATGGCCATGGCCAACAAGCGGAAGCTCTTGCTGCTGTAGTCATCCATCACCTGTGCACCACATGGCTGCTGACATGCCTTGGTCTGCTGACGCACAGACAGTCAACATTGCAACATGATTAGCAATGTGCAAGTAAATGCATCTGTGAACTGAAGTGGTATCCATACAAGGCATGTTGGTGATCAACAAAGCTTTGAACAAAAGCCTCTCGGTCATCTGGGATCAGTATAGTTTAGGCTTGCTATCTGTACAGAGGGTGTCAGAAATGATCAAATATCAATGCCAAGATAGTAGTAATGACAATAATAAACGCTTTCCAGCTCATGATGAGCTACGTACGTGCAAGACAAGTGTTGTCAGAGATGGTAAGCATTGATGCAAAAGCATACAGTCAGAGAAGCACAGCAAGATTGCATACAGCAGGGAGCAAATGAAAGCAGTGCATTCTGTATCAGCCCACAAGTCAATTATCGCCGCTGACCTGGTTGAAGTCAGGCGGCACAGTGTTGGGCTGCACCATGTCCCTGATCACTGCTGGGGCCCCCCTCAGGAACAACAGGGCCGAGCCCCTGGGCCCGTCATCTGACCACACCACAACCCCGGACCTGAGGGTCTGGGAAGTGAAGTCCATCACCTTTGCAATGGAGAGCTTGGCTAGCAAGGCTTCGGAGGTGTGGTCAGGCTGGCGAGGCAGCACCACATGCTCCCTGTCCTGCACACACACTCTGATTGTTGGCCTCAACAGTCAAAGATTGCCATCTGCCTTGCCCAGTGTGTTGTGTCTGCATGCCCTGCCTTATTCTGGGGGCCATTGTTGACAATGCCAAGCAATTCTTTCTGGATATGCTGATTCTTGGTTGACGCTCATTGTTCATCTGCATCAAGAATCAAGACCAACACAGCCCTGGCAGGAGTGCTAGATCACGCATTGTCATTGTGCAACATGTCTATTTGACACTGCGTGCATGCATCATCTGAAGGCTTGTGGCAGTGCATGTAAACTAACAGCACATGCACTGGATGATCTATAGGGCAATTGGCCAATCTAGAACATATAAAGCTTGCTGCTGCTGAGTGGCTAGCTTAGAGAAGCACCATGCATGGTGCGCATCTCTGCCTTGCAGCTTTGCCACATCTAACCATTTCACCGACAGCAACCAAACCCAACAAGTTCACATTGTGCTTGACAGCAAATGTCTCTGCAAGGTGCACTTCTCCACACTTTAGTATCTGCAAGCAGTCCTGGAGGGCATACCAGGAAGCGTGCTTCCACAGCCTTGAACATGCTGCGCTCCATGTCCGCACCCACCACTGTGTTCTTGTTGACCATGGTGAGGCTGTTGCACACCGCCACTGCCTGCTTCAGCCTGTTGCTCCAGCGGAGAGCGCTCTGCTGAATGGCCTGGAACTCCCCCTTGTGCACCGGCAACACACCAGCCAGCTCAGTCTGCAAAACAAGCGCTGTTTTGAAATGTCAGGACGTAAAAAGGGAATTGTATACACTTGCTTCACCTTGTGTGGTATACGGCAGCAGTACATACTAGATTACCATATGCTAATGACAGCTGCTTTGTCATTTAGACAGGAACAATCCAGGCGGCCAATGAAAGCATGACTTTGTCTTGTGATGTGACTGCTTAACACATGTATTGCAAGGATGTCAAGCAAAGAATGTTGCAGCAAGCAAAACGCCCTTATACATGTGTTGAGTCCTACCCAACACTTTAAGTATGCATGCATCACCTGACAAACATGCATACGAATTTGGCAGCAGGTAGCAAGATGCTGAGATATACCGCAGAGTGCGTCAGTGTCCCAGTCTTGTCAAAGCACACAACATCTGCCAGGGCGCCAACTTTCAGCGATTCTGGAAACATGAGTGATATCTTGTGTCTGGCAAGTCTGTAATGGCCAATGCGACCAGTCATCATCATGATAGTGGGAACACCTATTGGCGCTGCGTAACAGCATACGTCCAGAATCTTGCGCACAACGTCGGATGTTGTCTGCCTGAAGGTAGCTACTTTGATGAAGTATGGGATGTGGATGAATATTTGCAAACAGAGTGCAAAAGCGTACAGATGGAAGACGTCCTGCAGCACATGCAGCTTGCCATTAGCAACAGGTGGTGACAGACATACATGCTGCTTGTGGCCCAAGTTGTTCTCCAGTGCAAAGTATGTATTACATTGTGTTCGTGGATTGAACTTCACACAGGTCATCTGCAAGAAATGAACCACATGTGCAATGACTGTGCCTTGTATAGTTTTGCATCAGCGGGGAACAAGGATAGTCCAACATTGTGAGCATAACATGCGTCCAAAGCAAAGTAGGACTAGTGGCATAGTGGGTCCTTCAGCCAGAGCCAAAAAACCACATGTGGCCTGCATTGCTTCGACTCTGTGTGTCTAACAATGCACGTGCATTGCCGCGACAGCCTTCACACCACATTTGCTGTTTTTCTATGCTGTTGAGGGTTCTCGAAAGCCTATGGCATAATTTGCATTTGCAGATGTAGAAAACATGCATCCCGTAGCAACTTTACTCACCGCTGAGAATGGGTCGGGCTCCGTCTCACCCTTGACTGGAGAAATCAGCTCTCTTACCATGCTCCCCATTGTGGTGTTCAACCCAGTCCTGCAGACAACCGACAAGATTTTTCTGAAATTGTCAAGGTTTTGCTGAAGCTGCTGTGGAGCCCATGTATTACACAAGCTATGCTTGAACACTCACGCACCCAAACATTCTGGATCAAGACGGTTCACCATTTTGACATGCACTTGGATGTTGCAAGCGACACCTTTGTGGAGCTATGAACAGAACATGCTTAACATCAATTAAAGCTGAACAAAAAGGTGAGCATGATGGACAGACAAAGACATGAAGGAAAAGCAGGCGAATACTTGATGTTGAGACAGGCAGATATAGATTTAGACAGTGTAGCACACGATGGACAGACAGCTAGCATAGCAATGAGACGTTGTCAAGTGAAATGCAGCTGGTCCTACTTTATAACACATACAAACGAAGTACCAGCGACACACAAACCAGGCACATTTTATGGGCACCTGACAACCATGACTAGGACCTCATCCTCAGCATCTTGTGCATTCCACACCTGCAAGCAACGACAGACAGCCTGGACAGCTGCAAGCACAGATGTTGTGTGCAAAATGTATGCAAACAGACTTGTTGATGATGGGCCTAGTGGCATAATTCCGCCAGTGTCACAATGGAATGCCAAGGGATGATGAACAAGCAAGGCATTGCGTCGGACAGCAACTTCATTGCAACATTTGGATCTATCATAGTGGCTGACATTCTGTATGCATGCCATTGAGGATCCACCCAGAGATGCTGTTGGATGCTGCAGCTTTTGCTGTGCCAACATGCCAGTCCATGCAAGAAGGTGGCCTTGTACTAGATGCTTGCATCTTTGCAGCGACTATGTTTGCCACTGTGGACAGTGAGCTTGACAGCTGCCCTGTCACAGCCAGAGCAAATAGGCTGACTGCATTTGCGCGGTTTCAACGCCTGCCATTCTGGCTACCTGCTGAACCACTGTCCCAGCATACACGGTGCAGGTGCGGTGTGTGTCTGGATCGTAGTCCATGCCCTTGCTACGCACATAATTGGACTTGCGCACTTGAGTAGCCTGCATGACGAACATGGCCGGGCGTATGCACAATATGAGAAGTTGTGTTGCACAGCGTGATGGAGTGCATGTAGGAAATGCAGTGACATGTGGTCTGCAACGCGCAGTTCATCAGCAGCATGCAAGTTGCTGGTAGAATTGCAATTACAATGACAGCATTGGCATTTCTGCTTGAATTGACGACAACTGTGCAGAAAATATGCCAGATGCAGACGCCGCAGACAACACCGTCTACTTTTTGAGCAGCTCAGCACATGAATGTGCCATCACCGAGGCATACCTCGCCAGACAGCATGGACTCCATGATTAAACAAGTGCCTTGCAGCACAACCATGTCACACAGCGCCTTGCCCGGCTGCAGCACCATCACATCGCCAGGCAGCAGCTTGTGGGAGGATATGGCCCTCACCCACCCATCCCACACCAAGGGGGTCAACCGGCACTCATTCACTAGGGCAATGATTTTCTTACGCTGGCGGCGGAGGGTGTGTATGAGCAGCACGGCTGATATTGTGAACAGCAACAGTACAAGCACTGGGTAGAAGTAGCGGCCACAGTAGATCAGGTAGCCTACTTCCAAGATCTGCAGAAGTGCATACAAGCAACGCTACTAAAATCCCTTTGAGTCCATGTTTCCCTGCTGTGGCCAGGGCTCTGCCAACATGCGTGCATGCTCTCGACTGCTTTCAACATCCAATGCACTTGCTCAGCACAGCAATAGCTTGATATGCCTCATGATCCGATGTATCCTTTGTCATGCAAGCAATGCTAATCTGTGCAGCTGCAACTAGACAGGTTGGTGCATGAAGAATGTAAGTTGCAGTCCAATAGGTAGGACTACAGGCACCAACAATGATGCGTGCAGTGCCATGGCGTGAGTCCCAGACCTGAACAGTGAACAGCGAGGCGAAGGAGTGCTGTGAGAGATTCCGACCAACAAACCCTTTCAGGAGGGGCCTTTTGGTGCCATACAAGGGTACCATGTCCCTGCGTGCCTGCTTTTGAGCAGCATTGAGCGTCCTCCACTCCACACCTGAGGAGAGCGCCTGTTAGCTCAAGCAACATGAGACAAGTGATGCGGACTGCAGCATGCCGTGCCTGTACCCCATCATCTGTTCTTCGATTTGCACATACACACAGACTGGTTTGCTTTTGCATGCTGTGTTCAGCCAGCTTTGTTTGTTCTGCAGTGCAGATCACATGGTGTATTCTTGGTGTTGCTCCCTCGACAAGTGCAAAAGGCTGGCATCATGGTGTGTCTGTGTATGCCACATAGCAGCTGCTGTGTGAGGGACTAGAATGCCACACATCTTTGGAAGGTGGTGGCCGCATGCTTGCTTTATGTCGTCCTGTGTGCCTGTCTGCTCAATCATGGTTCTGCTTGTTGCTAGCTGACACTCCCTATTTGTTCACAAAGGCACTGAGCAGCACAGCACATATTAAGCACACTCAGTTGACGGGCATCAGAAAGTCATGGCGGGCAGTCATCACCTGCAGTGTTGATGAAATGCAAGCTCTCTAAGGCTCTGCAGATTTGCTTTGGAAGATGTGGGGGCATCGCCGGCACTGGCTGGAAAGTGCCCTGCTCAGGGCTATAGGTGTAGAGCCTCCAGAACAGTTTAAACGTACGCAGAGTCTGCCCGTCGTCAACATGGAAGCTGCGGTTCTGGCAACACCAGCACAGACAACAGCCGTTAGCATCTAGCAAGAAAGTATGGCACACACTACTGCAGTTGCAGCAAATGAGCAGAGGCATCACAAAAAAGTGGCTGTGCGCAACATGAGCAAAAGAGTTGACATCTCACCACTGTTTTGGAAAAGACAGACAGGTCAGCCCTTGGACAGTGAGTCTTCACACCAAGCAAGCAGTGGCGTCCATCAATGAGCTGCAGCCAAACACAGAGCATTGAGTCACTCGGTCACAGGTGCACTTGATCATCAGCAGTTCACTATGAGGTGCTGGAAAGCAGTGGAAGTGCAACTTGTCTCCAGTTCTCATTATGCAAAAGCTTAATGAGTCAAATTACACGGAGAGCATTACCTTGACCAGAACATACTCTGCCCGCTGCAGGTCACAGGGAGCAAGCAGCTTTGCTGCAAGCTGTGGTGCAACTCTTGTCAAGACTGCAGCTAGTGCTGCAAAAAATGGCAGCAGCAGTCCACACCACCTCGAGTGGCCAGAAGTCGCTCTGAAGCCCAGGCATTCCTGCACGACCTGCAACACAGAAGTTGCCTGTTGTCTCTTTTGGCCCATGTACGACTTGGTTTGCAGGGCACTATAAGAACAGCGTGAAGTGCTGATCAGAGCGCCAGCCAAGACATGCACGATGTGTGTGTACTCATAGAACTTGCAAGCTTCTAATGATACTGGACATACTTTGTCTGCTTTTTGAGTGTCACTGCCTTGGGTCATAGCGCAAGGCACAGCATTGCTCGACGGCTCCTCAAGCGAGTCAGCTTGAGCGCACAGTGTTCATTGTGCCGCGCGGCCGTCTGCACCCTTGCGCAAACAGCCTCCAAAGCTGAAAGCATCAGGTCTCACCACTGACAAGTTGCAGCTTGGAAGCACCGCTGCATGACATGACAATCTGCACCAGGACGATGTTGTATGACAACTAGAAAGATTCTCGGCCGGGTTGCTTGATGGTGCACGCTGCAGCTCATCTCTTGTGGAAGTACAGATGAGGGCAGAGATGAGGGGCTGTCATTGCATGAAATCTGCACGTGCCCAGTACTCTATGTATACATGTCGCGCTAGCTTTGCATTGCTGTGCATCATGCGGGTGTGGAAAACAGCCAATTGCGAAGTCTCCAGAAGCAATCCACGAAGGCCGTGCTGATATCCCGAGCCGCTGCACCTTGAAGGTGCAGCAGTGCACGGATGAAACGGATTGCTTTCAGCCTTCCATAAGATGTACACTGTGCTCTCGATAGAGGTCAACGCTACATGCTATACAAAGACGCCGCCAGAGCAGGTCACTAAAGGGCCTTGAGGCAATGCTGTGTTCCGTGCTATGACCCCCGGCCCTGATATTCACAAAGCAGACAAAGTATGTTCACCTTTACCGAGCGACAACCGAGCATCTGACCGCAGTCTTGTGTACCTTAGTCAGCACTCTCGCCAGCACCTTGTACTTTCTCACTTATGCCTTGCAAGCGTCACTCTACCAGGCACCCCTGTATAAGGGGCAACAGGCTCAACATGACTGTAACTTTTGCGTTGTAGGTAGTGCAGGAATGCCTGGGTTTCCAAGCAACTTCTGGCCATTCCAGGTGGTGTGGAGTTTTGCTGCCGTTTCTTGCAGCATTTACTGCAGTCCTGGCAAAGATTGCACCGCAGCTTGCTGCAAGGCTGCTTGCCCCTTGTGACCTGCAGCATGCAAGCTACGTTTTGCTCAGGGTATGTTATCCACAACTTCACTGTCATGATGTGCAAGTGCATGATCCCATTTTTGATGCAGATGAGCAGCCTTTTCTGGACAAACAATGAACAATTGTGGTGCATCTGCATTTGCACTGAAGGCTTGATCGTGCTTGTGTCCCTTGCAGCTCGTAGACGGACGCCGCCGCCTGCTCGCTGTCCAAACTCTCTCTCCCCAGGCTGATTTGTCAATCCTCCGCAGGACTGTGGTAAGCTGCCAGCAGACTTTCATAGCATGCTGTCTGTTGCACTATGTCTTGCCAGGGACGGTGCATCGTGTGTTGCATCACCACTTTTCTAGCAATGACAGCTGGCTGCAAAAGCTGGATCATTCTTGCCAGGGGCGGTCTTTCAGTGCAAATGATGGTCAGAAGCTGCGCAATTTCAAGCTGTTTTGGAGGCTGTATGTGTACAACCCTGAGCGGGGCACCTTTGACCCTGTGCCGGCAATGCCCCTTCACCTTCCCAGGCAGATCCGCAGAGCCTTGGAGAGCTTGCGCTTCATCAACACTGCAGGTAATTGTAATTGTCAAACATGCAGTTACAGTGCTTCAGGCTTGTGCACACTTTGCTTTTGCTGCATTGCTCAAAGGCTTGACGCCTTGCCACGGAGATGCATGATGCAACTCACAGCTACTGATCATCATGTACTGCACGAGCAAACAGACGGGTATCTGAAAGTACCTGAAAGGCCTATATTGCAGTGCCAGCAATATTAGCTCTGCTTGGAGAGTGAATGAAGGACTGTTCCTTCTCAAAATGACAAGACTTGCAATGCATGTCCCTAGCTCATCGTAGGCAGCAAAGACCAAATAGCAATGCTGTCAATGTCATCATCATCATCATTGTTATTAACATTATCATTACGTTTATATGGTATTATTACTATTGTCAACACCTCCTCAGGGTTGGAGTGGAAGACATTCAATACAGCTCAGAAGCAGGCACGCAAGGACATGCTGCCCCTATACCAAACCAACAGACCTCTGCTGGCAGGCCGTTTTAGCCTGAATGCGTCAGAGCATTCGTTTGGCCCAATGTTCACTGTCCAGGTGTGGACGCTATACTGCTTGTGCACATGTAGAAGCTGTTTGGTTGTCTGTGCTTGCAGTCTCATTGCTGTAGCAGTTGCACAAAGCTGAATGCGTAATATACCAAATGGAGCCTCATTGCCATGGCATTCAGCTGCATGTCACTGGCACCACCGAAGGAAACCCTTAGTCATGCACAGCACATGTGCCAATGTCACAACCGTGTCACACAACTATGTCTGGCTTGTGCAGCTGCGTATGCTGTGTTGTCATATGAACGTCACAAAACACCAAGAAAACATCGGATTTTTTGACAAGTTGTCTGCAACTGTAGATGGTGGAGGTCGTGTATCTGACCTACTGTGGCCGCTACTTCTACCCAGTGCTGGTACTGTTGCTGTTCACAATATCAGCCGTGCTGCTCATACACACCCTGCGCCGCCAGCGTAAGAAAATCATGGCCCTAGTGAATGAGTGCCGGCTGACCCCCCTGGTGTGGGATGGGTGGGTGAGGGCCATATCCTCCCATAGGCTGCTGCCTGGCGATGTGATGGTGCTGCAGCCGGGCAAGGCGCTGTGTGACATGGTCCTGCTGCAAGGAACCTGCTTAGTCATGGAGTCCATGCTGTCTGGCGAGGTAAGCGCTCACACCTCAACGGGCCTCACTCAGATCAGATCAGGTCTGCTTGCATCAAAGCACAACATGAGTACAATCAAGTTGATGGTTATGACTTTGAGCCAGGTCACTTGACATGGACTCAACAGTGTATTGACTACATGTGGAGTGTGTTGGCTACCTGTGTTGGCTATCTGTGAATGTTTTGCAGCATTCCAGCGTGTCACTGGTGTGTTGCACACACAGTAAGCCTGCACAATAGGCTCACAGGCAGCTGACTGAATTTGCTTGACCCCAGGGGAAGACGCATGTTCAACAAACAAATAAGTTGATAAAATACACAAGCAGCTGGCTGCAGCACCTGAGCGTGTTGCTTTGACAGCTTATCTGCAAACTCTTACACAATGCTACTAAGGCTACCCCAATGCTCTGTTTGCCTATCATCACATCAAATTGTAACTACGTTTACCCTGCCTCCGGCACATTGGCACTTGGCAGTGCAGAAGCTTGCAGTTCATTTTATTACGCTTCTTCTGAATATGCATGTACGCACTCAGATCATGCAGTGTGCGTCACATTGTCTGCTTTGCAGCAATGCAGTCTTGCGCATGCAGGCTGCTCAAGTGCGCAAGTCCAACTACGTGCCTGAAAAGGGCAGGGACTACGATCCAGACAAGAACCACACTTGCACCGTGTACGCTGGCACAGTTGTTCAGCAGGTGATGAAAATGAATGCAGAGCGTGGCAAACGTACTTGTTGACTGGTTTGGTGTGACCAGCTGTGCTTGTGCTCAGCATGGCAGTTCCACCTGTTCAAGGTTGTATGCTACAGACTGTCAAATCAACATTCAAAGTGGTGTTACCCATGTACCCAGCACGAATGTACATGTATCCAGCATGGTTGCAGCTGCAAGTGTGCAAGATGTAGCATTGCATTGCCGTTACACTGACTACATAGTTGCTATTGATTTGTTTCACTTTTACTTGCATGATGAGGCTCAATTAGGCAAGGTGAGGCCCATGCTCTTGGAACGCAGTAATGTACTCAGCAGGTAAAATGTCGGAGTCTGCAGGAGGCCATGAACAAAACAGCTGCCCTGTCACATGTGTCCATCACTTTGTAAATGTTCTTGGGCTCGACCCTACCTTTGAGGGCGGCCGCGTGGAGTGCAAAGCTAGCCCTCAAGGGCGCTTATACACTATACATTGTAGTGCAGCCCCAGTTTAGCCCTAGAAAAGCCCTGGTGCAGCCCAGGAGAAGCCCCTGCTGCAGCTTATCACAACCAAACCCCTGCATGACGTGCTGGACTACTTTGTTGCTTGCTGCGCATTCGTTGACCATGACCAGGTCTGTTTCATGCACCCTTCTGAAAGGTCTACTACCACTGCATGCTGAAACCTCTGGTGCTGATCTGACTGCAGGTCTGGAATGCACAAGATCCACAGGCGGAAGTGCTGGTCATGGTTGTCAGGTACACTCTGCTCAGCCTGCTGAATGCCTCCAAGCTCTGATAAGCAGGGTTCAGAATTCACATTGCATTGCAGCTTTTGCTGTTAATCGTGTTGCTTGGCTTTTTGGTCCAACAAACAAAAAGTACTTTCCTTGACCGCCAGGGTTTGTGGGTGTACACAGTATGTTGAGGCGCAATGCCTTGGCAACTGTTTATGGGAGTGTGACGTTATGGGACCTGCCAAAGAGCGTGGTTTTGAGCGAGTTGAAATTTGGTGAACACTCTCTGAGTTGTTTTAGGAGACAATTCTCTTTGCACAGTTCAGCTGAGCCTGACCCACTAATAATAATTAGAACGTATACTGAGCCAGCAGGCATCAGGTACGTGCGACGCAAGTCACTTCCCTCCAGACAGGCTTGTTTAGAGCCTGACCCACTTGGGCTGGCTGAAAGCACTTGGAGCCCAGTTTTTCAGGCTGACTCACTTAGGTCTGCCTGCATGCTTGCACAGCATTTTTTGCTTGCTTTGGCTGCTACCAGGCCTGGTACAGCTGCATGCTAGACTGGTACTGGCTTGCACAGTTGCTTTTGCTTGCTTTGGCTGCTACTAGGTCTTATTTAGCTACATGCTAGACTGATTCTGGCTATACAAGAATGATGCAACAGGGTTGCTTTCAGGACTGGGCTGAACACCACAATGGGCAACATGGTCAGAGAGTTACTGGCCCCCGCAAAGCGTGCAATGAAGTCTGACCCATTTTTGGCTGTAAGCCCTCCTTCTGTCATTCTGCAGTTCAGTGAGTGCATGACACTCGGCATTTGGCTCACTTTCTGGTTCGGCATCTGGTTCAGCATCTGATGCAGTCATGCCAACACCATTCAACATCCTGACGGCAATCACTATGCTGCTGTTGTCCTGTGCTGCATGCGTGATTTTCGGTGTGTTACTCACATACTTCATTGCCTGATCTCAGCAACTTGCATGGATGATACTCCACATTGCATGGTCTGGTTTTTGCAAAAACACTGCGGTGTTCTTTTCTCAGTATACAAATGATGCTGATGTGCAGACACACGTTATTTGCGCATGGTCACATTATGCTAAAGTATGACTGCATGTGCTGCAGGATGTCTTCCATCTTTATGCTTTTGCACTCGTTTTGCAAATTCTCATCCACATTGCATACTTTGCCAAAGCAGCAGCCTTCAAGCAGACACCACATGAGGTCCTGCGCAAGATCATAGACATCATCTTGTATGCTGTCCCTGTCGGTGTTCCCACTGTCATGCTGCTGATTGGCCGCATTGCCTATCAAAGACTTGCAAAGGAGAAGATTGCCCTCATGTTTCCGGAGTCACTGAAAGTCGGGGCGCTAGCAGATGTTGTGTGCTTCGACAAGACTGGGACGCTGTGATGTCACACCAAGTCTGCTGATCTGTAGCTGACAAGTGCAGGCTCTCAAGGCACCGTCAATGCAAGATAAGCCTGCTAGACATATGCACCATCCTGGATGTTGTTTATGCAACAATGAACAGCATGCATGTCAGCATGTGCTGATCAGCGCATGACAAGACTTGTTTCATGCTACATGTACAGTGTCTACTTCTTGATCAAGACCAGCTTCCGCATGACATGGACCAAAAGCATGCCATGCACTGCAAGGAATCATGAGCTTACATCCTCAATGCACCTTCCCAGCACCTTCCCAGCAACCCAGAAGGACCACTATGTGCAGTGCATTGGATAATCCTTAAGGCACATGGCCCTGAGACTGAGGCACATTGTGATGCAGACTGAGCTGGCTGGTGTGTTGCCGGTGCACAAAGGGGAGTTCCAGGCCATCCAGCAGAGCGCTCTGCGCTGGAGCAACAGGCTGAAGCAGGCAGTGGCGGTGTGCAACAGTCTCACCATGGTCAACAAGAACACAGTGGTGGGTGCAGACATGGAGCGCAGCATGTTCAAGGCTGTGGAAGCACGCTTCCTGGTATGACCTTCCGGGCTGCTTGCTAACACTCAAGGGTGCAGAAGTGCACCTTGCAGAGACGTTTGCTGTCAAGAACAACGTAAAGATGTTGGGTTTGTTTGCTGGTTGTGTAACGGTCAGATGTGGCAGAGCTGCAAGGCAGAGATGCACGCCGTGCATGGCGCATCTGTGAGCAAGCCACTCAGCAGCAGCAAGCTTTGCATGTTCAGGATTGGCTACTTGCCCTGTAGATCATCCAGTCCATGTGCTGTTTGTTTGAATGCACTGCTATAGGCCTTTAGATGCTGCATGCACACAGCATCAAACAGACGTGTTGCATAATGACAATGTGTGGTCCAGCACTCCTGCCAAGGCTGTGTTGGCCTTGATTCTTGATGCAAATGATGAATGAGCGTCAACCAAGAATCAGCACATGCAGAAAGAGTTGCTTGGGGTTGTCAACAATGGCCCCTAGTACCTAGGGAGGTCATGCGGCCCAGAGGCTACTAGCACACTGGGAAAGGCAGATGGCAACCCTTGACTGGTGATGATGCCAACAGTGAGGAGGTGTGTATGTGCGTGTGTGCAGGACAGGGAGCATGTGGTGCTGCCTCGCCAGCCTGACCACACCTCTGAAGCCTTGCTAACCAAGCTCTCCATTGCAAAGGTGATGGACTTCACTTCCCAGACCCTCAGGTCTGGGGTTGTGGTGTGGTCAGATGATGGGCCCAGGGGCTCAGCCCTGCTGTTCCTGAGGGGGGCCCCAGCAGTGATCAGGGACATGGTGCAGCCCAACACTGTGCCGCCTGACTTTAACCAGGTCAGCAGCAATACTTGTCTTGTGGGTCGACACAAAATGCATCGCTTTCATTTGCTCCCTGCTGTACGCAATCTTGTCATTGCTGTGCTGTGCTTTTCTAACTGTATGCCCTCTGTATTGATTCTTGCCATCTCTGGTAACACTTGTCCTGCACGTACCTAGCTCATCATGAGAAGGAAAGCGTTTGTTGTTATTATCATTGTTATCATCATTATTTGCAATTACTATCATCATCAATTATTACGACTATTATTACTATCATTGTTATCATGATTGTTACTATCATTTCTGACATGCTCTGTACAGATGGCGAGCCTGAGCTGTACTGATCCAAGGTGACTGTGAAGCTTCTGTACAAAGCTTTGGTGATCACCAACATGTCCTGTACAGACACCAAGTCAGTTTACAGATACATTTAGTTGCACATTGCCAGCCATGTTGCAATCTTAACTGTGTGTTCATTAGTGGACCATGGCGTGTCAGTCAACAGCCATGTAGCCACATGCTGTGGTGCACAGGTGATGGATGACTACAGCAGCAAGAGCTTCCGCCTGTTGGCCATGGCTGTGGGGGTCATTCCCAATGCAGCGGGCCTGGACTTTGCCGTGATGACTCAGCACCAAGTGGAGGCCTGTGCAGTGCACATGCACCTCTTGAGCCTTGTTGTGCTGACCAACAATGTACGCTCTGATTCCAAGGACACCATCACCCACCTGCAAGATGGGTAAGACCCAATCCTATACCCTATACTGTCTACAATGATGTGGGAGCGTGAACAGCCCAAAAGAGCTTGCACAAATGCGTGCAGGCTGCCACTATGCTATCTTACAGTGAGTACAGCACTGCTGTTATTGCACTGAGTACAGCATGTCACGCTGTGTCTGGCATCCATTCATAGCACACATGAGCACACTGACACTCACATAGGGAACTACTTAGCAAGGTACATACCTGACACATGTTGAATACAGTGCATGCATGAATGAGCACACCAATGGCATGTGGGAACTTGCCCACCCCAACAAGGTCATATTATGCACGCACAACAGACTGACAATGTGTTACATTCTGCATGTGACATTCAATTGTGGCGTGTATAGCAGTATAGCATGGCATACATGCATGGGCATGTCTGATGCCATGCTGCCTATGCAGGGGGGGACTGAGGACAGTGATGATCACTGGTGACTACCACCACACAGCTGTGGCGGTGGCCAGGGATGTGGGCATGGTCAAGCCAGATGGCCGAGTGGTCGTCATAGACACAGCTCACACGGAGGTGCTGCGGGATGACCAGTCCGCAGCGCAGACGCCCGATGCTGGCGGCAGTGCGGCGAGCTCCCCTCTATCCACGCCACAAGTGTCCTTTCGGCGGCGCAACGCTGACTTTGCGCACGGCTTCTTTGCACAGTCTTCCAAGCCTGGACCGGGGGTCAGTGCGTCTGAGGCTCTGCCAGCAAAGAGAGCGTCTATTGAGAGAGCCCAGCCCAGCAGGATGTCTTGGGAAGGGCCGCAGCCCAGCAGGGTGTCTTGGGAAGGGCAGCAGCCTAGCAGGCTGTCTTGGGAAGAGCAGCGGCCTAGCAGGCTGTCTTTAGAAGGCTTGACTAAGAACAATCTGCCTTTCAGGGCAGCATTCACCCCACAACAGCCCATCGAGGCTGCCAATGTCCACATGTTGCCTGCTGAAGCTGCTTCCGCTGAGAGGCCTCCCAAAATCAGGCTGTCCTTTGAAGGCATGCCATCTGCTAATAAGGCTGCTGCTGCCCACAAGATCAGGCTGCCTCCCATCGGAGCTGCCCATTCTCAGACCCAAAGTCCCACTCAGGCTGCCCACCCAGCTGCCCACGTTCCCATTGAAGCTTCCCTTCACACTTCCCCTTCCAGAAGGCAGCTTGTCAAGGTTGCCTCCCTCACCAGCCTGCCCAGTCAGACTGCAGTTTCCATGGCAGCTGCACCTGCTGAGTCATCTAGTCAACACACCTCCTCAAGCAAACCTGCATCACAAGGCTTGGCAGAACTTGGCCACCGGATGCTCCAGGTATCGGTGTCTAGAATCACCCGCGCGATTGCCCCCATATGGGACTCTGCAGACGGCCCCATGTCTGACCCCTATGACTCACAAAGGGCCCCCCTGAAAGGGCTGGTGTTCACAACAGGGACCGGCAGCCATTACGTCATGGAACCATGTGAGGCCATCTCCTCCATGGCTGAAGGCAGCATGCAAAGCGCAGTGACAGGCGACGCGCTGGAGTACATGCTGCGCATGCGTGATATGTCGCTGCTGGAGGCGGTGATGAGGAATGCTGTGGTGTTCTCACGCATGCAGCCGCACCAGAAGGGGCAGGTCATGGATTTGCTGGGGATCAGGGGCATCCACCAACGTTTTGAAGGCCAGCCACGCTATATACAGGTGGGCAAGCCCAGCTAATCCACAATCTAAAAACTGACTCACATTTTGTGCTCGGGTTACCCCTGTTCTTGACTGCTGCGCTCTGATGTCCCTGCAACATAATTTGTGGCCTGTCTGGCGTTACAAAGTGCAATTGGCAGGGGCAGAACCCAATCAGCCCCCTCCCCAACATCGGATGTCCATGGGA
>JAABUP010005301.1_pt1 | contig 19794 bp, 29 predicted proteins | sample 5559201 | NCBI WGS metagenome assembly JAABUP01 (sample SAMN10711887, study PRJNA513373) | rock metagenome | isolation source: Antarctica rocks | place: Antarctica
GTCGCCTGCGCCTCCGCCCAGGTGAGCGTCATGCTGGTCAGCCGCTGCAGCAGCGCCGGCGCCTCCGCGGTGCCCACGCGCACCTGGCTCCGCGCGCAGGCCTCCCGTGAGCCCCCAGCGAGGCAGGCGCACACAAACACCCTATTCTTATACCCTATCATACACACGAGCCCTCAGTGCCGCCGCCACCGGCACGCGGTGCGGCATGGCGGGCGAAGCACTCGCGCTGGCTGCGTTCGGCTCAGCAAGCGCTCAGCGCACAGCGGCCACGCGGCAAGTCGTGTGCCGCAGGCGCCCGCAGCAGCAGCGCGCCTTACAGAGCCTGGAACGTGGTGAGACATAGGGGAGGCTTGAAGGCGTTCTTTGCCATGGCATTCTTTGCCATTGGCGTTCTTAGTCATGCTTGCAAAGATCCCCTGCGTCCAAGCAGCACGGACGGGCGATAGAGATAAATGCGCAGCCGCCGCCGCTGCGCCCCGTTGTCAGCGGGCGCGCCTGCGCGGTGGAGTCGCGCTCGCGCAGCGTGACCGTGCCGTCCTCCAGCGTCCGCCCGTCGACGGTGAGCCCGAACGGGACGCCCAGCTCGTCGGTGCGCGCGTACCGCCGCCCGATGCTCACGCCTGCGCGCCGGGCCCGCCGTCAGCAGCCCGCCCGAGCCTGCATGCATCCGGCTGCCGCTCCCCTTCGCGTACAAGGCTCCCTGTAGCATGCGCGCACGGGCTGCACGGCAAGGCTGCACACCGGTCGCCCCTTGACAAGCGCTGCGAAAACCCAGTGTTGATGCTCTTGTGGAGCGTGCCACACCAGCACGCGTCCGCATGTCCCCCTGACGCCGCTCCGCCCCGCCCATGCCAATAGCATGGCCGGGAGCGGACTGACGTCATGCACGCCGCTGCTGAGATGGGTGCAGCGACGGCCGGGCCGTGCTGGGTCGCCCGGCCGCGCCCGCCGTAGGCCAGCGCTCGCAAGTCTTAGACTGTTCAATCTTTTTTCTTGAAACAAGACAGACGGCAGAATTGGCACATGGGCAAAGCGGCCCCGCGGCGCGCCTGTCGTGTCCACCACGTTGGCGAGGCCAGCGGCGGTGAGCGCGGCCGACAGCGCGCGCGCGGCGTCCGCCAGCCCGTCCTTGTTCACCAGCGGGAACACCAACGCCTGCGCACGGCGCGCGGCTCGCGGCTGGGCAGCGCCGACCGCTGCTGTACTGTGTTGTGCTTGAAGATAAAGATACTGTCCCTTAGCAGCATGCACCCGTCACTCATGCAGAACAGCCCGAGTGCATGTCAGCATACCCATGGTTCGGGGTGGGCAGTCAGAATCCAGGATTAGGTCGGTGGGTACATCCGCCTTGGGCAGAGGGCGGCACACCTTGATAGGCGCAATGAGCGGTTCCAGGCCGAACACGGCGCGCTTCTCGTCGCCCTCGCGCGTGTAGTAGCAGTGCTCCAGCAGGCAGTAGATGATGCGCCCGATGCCGAACGAGGGCTCGATCACGGAGGGCGTGAAGCTCCTGCGCGCTCCGGACACCCAGGGCCCTCAGCCAGCCAAGCTCGGCATGGCCTAATGCCACAGGCGGCCAAGCTGTGACAAGGGCATCAGAGGAGCGGCCAGGCCTCTGGGAAACCCTCCCACACGCCGCCGTCGCTGCCAGCCACTCGCAAGCCCCATGCTCAGCTCGCGCTCAGGCTGCTGGCGGCGGTGCGGCGCGGGACGCGCGCCGGCCCGAGACGCGCTTCTGCGCGCGGCTGATGTCCACCATGGCGGGCGTGACCTCGAACGCCTGCCCCTCCGCGCCCGTCACCTTCCCGGGCCCGCCCGCCGCCAGCTCCGCCTGCAGGCACGCCGCATCCTCCTCGCCCAGCGCCTCCAGCGCGTCCTGCCGCGCGCCGCGCGGCCCCGTCTGCGGCCGTCCAATGCACACTCCCACAGCCCCAGCGTGTTTCAAGATGCCAACTCACGTGCTCCAGCACTGTGAGGCAGTGCTCTCATGCGGTGCTGTGCGCACTCCCGCCACCGCACGCACGCCGCTGCACGTTACGCGGCAGTCGCATGCCGTTCACACCGCCGGCAGACCAGCCGCGTCGCGCTGTCCCGCGCACTTGGCGGCCCCAGCGCAATAGCTTGCACGCGGTCGGGCTCGCGGCGCGCACCTGGACCGCGCGCGCGTCGCGCTTGAAGGTCTTGCCGATGAGCTGCTTGTTGGGCGCGACCACGGTGACGTCCACCGTGCGCGCCTCCGGGAACTTCTCAAACGCGGTCAGATCCTCGCCGCTCTTGGCCGAGTGCGCCTGCGCGCCCCGGCCGCACCCGTCTCGCGGCGGCGCGCGCCTGGCAGCCGCGCGGCGCCGCCCAGCCTCGCGCTGGCGCGGGGCGCGGGAGGCGTGCGAGGCACGGCGCGCACCGCGTGAGACGCGCTCGGGCAACCGTGAGGTGCATCGCACACGCCCTCCTGTCCTAGCAGGCTAGCAAGTCTCCGGCGGGCTCGCGGGCGGGCATGGAGCCACGCGCAGACGCTCCAAACACACGCGCTGCACCACGCGTCCCGCGCACACGCCAGCGGCGCCCCCGCTTCTCGCCTCAGACGCTCGGGCGCGCTCCGGGCGCGACAGGCGCGGCAGGGGCGGGGCGGGCGCGCGCCCGCAGGTCGTACGCGGAGCGGTCCGCCAGGCCCGCGCACTCGATCCAGCCGTAACTACACTCCACCTCGGCGTCCCAGCAGTCCTCCGCGTAGTGCGCCATCTCGTGCGTCAGGTGCTGCCGGAAGCGCAACCGCGCCGGGCGCACGCCCGCGCGCACCATGAACAGGTACGTGCGGCCGATGAAGTACGCGAGCGTCTGCGGGGGAGGGCGCGCGCGATCCGTCAAGGCCGCTGCGGTGCATGACATCGGATGTCCCTTGCCCCCGCACACCGCGCTACTGCGCAGGTGGTACACATGCATGTGCAAGGTGAACCGTGCCAGCTGTGACCATGATGAGCCTTGAAGGAAGGCACGCTTGCGCCGCCTGCATGCGCGGCTCAGGAGCCGCGACTCACCGCGACGGCCATGCTCGATGCCTCGGGTGCAGGCCCTGGGGCGCCGGCGCGAGCCCAGGGCGCTCAGGAAGCACCCGCGAGGCAGGCCCGGCCGCTGCGCCTCACCCTACCCCTACCCCGCGCGGCACCTGGTTGGCGATGATGCCCTTCTCGACGGCTTCGCCCAGCGGCATGGGCTGCGGCAGCTTCTCCGCGCCCATCTGCAGCTGCCGGCTGAACAGCAGCGGCGCCACGTCCGCCACCGCCGCAAACTTTGGGTGGCTCTGCGCGCGGCACGCACCAGGTTGAGTGGCGCAGCTATAGGGCGAGATCCTTCGTCTGCGGACTCTCAATTTGGCTCACATGCGTCACACTGTCCGGAGCGGCAATCCCCGGTCTCAGGCAGGCGGGGCGGCCAGACTGGCAGCGGTGCGCGCCCCGTGCCATGCAGACCGCGGCACTCATGTGTGTGCCCAGCCCAGGGCCACGGCCGCGCGCCTTGTCATTGGGATTGCAGAAATGCTCGATCTCGGCCTGCGTGAACTCGCGCACGCGCAGCAGGCCCGCGCGCGGCGCGATCTCGTTGCGGTACGACTGCCCGATCTGCGCGGCCGCGAACGGCAGCTTGCTGCCGTTGTAGTACAGCAGGTCCCTGCGCGCCCGGCGGCCGGGCGCGCGTCAGCGTTAGGATAGGGTTAGGCTATACCCGACACGGCGTCAAGCTACACCCTATACGGCAATCAGGTGCGCATCAGCGCGAAGCCCCCCCCTCCCGCGGCCGTACAGACCCCGCACAGGGCACCCCTGCCAAGTGAAGCAGGAGACTGGCGGCGCCTCACCCCCGCCCAAGCTGAGCCAGGCCACCTGCACCAGCGCGGCACACGGGAGCTCGTCGCACGGCCGCACAGGGCACGGGGGCGGACGCGGGGCGTGCTTGAAGTTGACGAAGATGCCCTGCGCGGTCTCCGGGCGCAGGAAGCCGACCTGGTCGCCCTTGGGCCCGATGCTGGTGCGGAACATGAGGTTGAAGGGGAAGGGGTCGCTGAGCTCGTTGCCGGTGTCGGGCGCGCGCACGCCGTGCCGCCGCAGCGCGGCGCCCAGCGCGCCCGCGTCCAGCTCCTCCACCGTCGCGAGCTCCGTGCGCAGCGCCTGAGTGTAGGGTTAGGGTCATCGTCTGAGGGCAGGGTAGGTTTAGGGTCAACACTTGCATAGAGCGGCCAAAGCGTGGCCCGCTCTGCGCGTCCTGCCAACTGCCATGCCGGTCAGGAGCGGCCTCCTCGAGGCCAGGCGGCCGCCGCGCGCTGCGCCTCGGCGCTACGGCTGCAGCGCCTGTCCGTGCGCCGCAGCGGCTCGCGCCCGCTGCGCGCGTCCGCCGCATGTGTGCGCGCCGCGCGGACACAGCGCAGGCCCGTGCGCGCGTGTCGCCGGCGGGTGGCGCGTCTGCTGGGTGGCGGCGCCTCCGCGGCCGCATCGCCCGATGCGATCGCACCCACCTCATCACAGCCCTCCTCCAGGTGAAACTCCCGCTAGACCTGCTGCGAGCGCGCTAGTATCCAGCATGACATGCGGGCTGCGGGAGCAGGGCCCGCGGGGCCCCACCTCGCGCTCGTCGGCGGACGGCGGCGCGGCCGCGTCCGCCAGGCGCGCCTCCAGCGCGGCCTCCAGCAGGTGGTCCGCCCGGTGGCAGTCGTGCGTGAGCGCGTCGGTGACCATGAAGTCGGTGAAGCGCTCCACATGGCCGCTCGCGCGCAGCACCACCTCCGGCGTCACCGACGGGCACTCGACCTGCGGCCGCGCGCGCGCGCAGCATGCTTTGGAGCAGTTTGGGGTTTCAACACGTGTGTGTGTGACGTGATTCATATATAGATCCTGGCGCTCCCTCTGCCTCGCGCCACACTATCACGGCTCACTATCAGCGTGCCCGCTCAGGCCTTTGCCATGCTCGCTGCCTCGCTTGCTGCCTCGGGGCTTGAGAGACTCTGCCCTGTTCGTCGCCTCGCGAGGCTTGGGATTCCATAGTTATCCTAACGTAGCTTTGCGGCTGCATGCTGTGTGGCTGGACTGAAGGTCTGCGACAGACAGGCGTGTCCTCTGTGCAGGCCCGTAAGCCCCCGCCGCATGCATGCAGCATGCACGCGGCTGCGCTGCGCATGGCGCGGCAGCCATTCCGATCGGGCAGGTTGGCGCGCAGGGCCAAGCTGTGCATGGCATGCTGCCCATAGCATGCTGCATAGCATGGTGCTCTGCATGCATGCTGCCCGCGGGGCCGACGGCCGCGCGCCTCGAGCATGTTCTCCTCCAGGATGAAGTGCTTGCGCCACAGCGCGGTCAGGTTTTGCTTCACGGCGCAGCCGGGCGGGCCGTAGTCATAGAAGCCCGCCACGGAGCCGTAGATTTTGAAGCTGGGCACGTAGAACATGCGCCGCTGCAGCGTCTCGGCCTGCGCTCGCCGTGCACACACCGCTGTGGGCGCCCGGTATTCGTTGCCCGGTATCCGGCCCATGGCGCAGCGAGCAGAAGATGCCGCGTGGACGGGCCAAGAGCGTGAGCAGCTCACCATCGCTGCGCGGAAGGCCTCCTTGCTCTGTCCAGCAGCTTTGCCGGCGACGTCGGCATAGGCCTGCAAGTGCGGACGGTGCCCTCTTAGCCGCGAGTCACTGCCCAGCCTTCCTGCGCATTTGACACGCGGGTGTGTGTGCTCCAGACGTCAAGGACAGCGAGCCCCACCGCTTGCTTGGCCTGAGCGGCCAGCTTCAGGTCCTTCAGCCTGGCGATAGCCGCATCGACCTCTGCCTGCGCCGCTACAGACCGTCTTCCACACCAGCACGCTCATCATGTGCAGCCTTCCGTTCATTGAACATGCAATGTAGTGAGAGCAGAGGGCAATGCCACGCCTTGTCGGCCTTGCCGTCCTTGGCCAGCGCCTTGAGCGAGCGCACGGTATCGCCCTGCTTTGTGGCCGCCGCCTGTGCAGCATCCAGCTGCGCCTTCAGGTCTCCATTATCGGTGGTCGCAGCCATCTTGATGCTGCTGATACGCGCGCAGCAAGGCTCGAAATCTCCCTTGCTCCCGCGCCCGGCTGAAGCTTGACAGACCCTCCTGACCCTGTCTCTCTGGCAGATGGCGAGTACGTGCGTAGAGGCAGGCCTGCCCGTGCGTTCTATTCCTGGTGACTGCGTGAATGATACCGCACACGTTGCAGGCTTGCACAGCGCCTGCGTGCGTATAGGCGAACAAGCAATTGCTGGCAAAAGGCCTGCTTTGCGCTGCACAAGAGTCCTACAGCTGCAGCTGGACTCACAGGCAGGCCGCGCACTTGTAAGCGGAACCTGCGCAGCGCGCCAGGACTTCAGCTCGCGCACCCTCGCAATAATCTAGCACGCGGCCGGGCGGGCGCGCAATGCTGGCGCTCGGGGCCAGCGCGCCGCACAGCGCGGCCCCCATGCTGGCCGCAGGCGCCGCGCACTCGCCCGCCGGCGCCTCCCTGCTGCAGCCTCTGTGCAGCACCAACCAGCGGGTGCGCCTCACCCGCAGGCCTGTCTGCGCCGAGCACGTCGCTAGACGTCCAGCCATGCTCACCGAACAAAGCGTGGCGTGCAGGCGCAGGACCCCATCGTCGCGCTGCTGGCCAGTGACTCCGCCTTTGCCAACGCCGTCAACGCCAAGCAGCTGGACGCGGCAGCCGCGATAGCCGTCCAGCTCGTCAAGGTGTGCCTGTTGGCCTGTTCTTGGCGGATGGCGCCTGCCGTGACCCGAGCGCGACACGTGCATGACGCACGCGGTGGGGCGCGCAGACGCATGTCACGGCGGTGGCGCAGCTGACCCGCGCGGCGCGGCCGGACGCGTCCAGCGCGACGACAGCCTACCGCGCTGGGGAGGCCGCGGCGGCGGAGCCCTGCGGCGCGGCCGCGCCGGCAGACGGCCCGCTCGCCGTGGGCGACCGGTGCGCCCGGCTTGGCCTCTGGCGGGGCGTGCTTGGGTTTGCTGCACGTCGTGGTAATCACAGCCCTCACGAGCGTGGGGTGCTTGAGAACCAACAAAGGAATGAGGACGTCAGTGTCGCTGAGGTGAAGAGGGGCCATATGCGCAGGCAGCACCAGCTGCAAGAGGGACCTCCCCGCCACTTACTGCTCATATCATTGTGTCCGCGCTTGGCCTAGACAGAGTGAGAATATCTGACAGCCCGCGCTTGGCCTAGACAGAGTGAGAATATCTGACAGCTGTTGCACGCGCGCGCCTCTCCTTGCTTAATGCGTGGACCTAAGCCTGAGACTAAGCCGCGCATTGCCGGCAGGGTGGTCGTGACGGCCGGTGCGGCAAAGGCGCGCGGGCGCGGCGCGGCGGCCGCGCCGGCAGTTGGCCGCGGCGCGCGCGTGGTCAACCTCGACGGCCACGGCTGGGCGGTCGTGCAGGCGGCCGGCACCGGCGAGCGGCTGCGCCTGCAGCAGCGCTTCCTGGCGCGCGCGCAGGCCGGCGCCGGCGCCGCCGGCGACGGCGTCGCCGGCGACGGCGCCGGTGGCTGCGTCAACGCTGGCGCCGACGTCGGCGGCCGCGGCTCGCCGACGAGCTGCACGGCCGCGCTGGCGCCGGCACCGACAGTGCCTGCGGGTGCGCAAGGGCTTGTACGACTTGCTTGCGACACAGTATGTGAGGGCCGTCAGCAGAGCATCCATGGCGTCGCGGAGTGTAGGTGCACCCTCTGCGCGGATTGTAGGTGAACTCTCTGCAGGGATCAGCGCTTCTGGTGTAGGTGCGTGTGGCGAATTGATCACATATATGTGCGAGGGCGTGACAGCCCCCCTTCTGCGATATGTGCTGCGGTGCCCTGCAGCTGCAATGCCGGTACCTCTGCGAAAGTCAGTGCACGCCTGTACATGTGTGTGTGCCATCATGGCTGTGGACATGACCTCTGGGCAGACAACTGCAGGAGTTTACGTTTATGGCGCGCATGCAGAGGCCGGGCTAGCTGCGTCTGGCAAAGGCTCAAGGTTGGGTGTCGGTCATAAAGGGTGAAAATGGAAATTCTGCCCGCTTTCCGGGATCACTTGGCCGAGTTGGTCCTAAGGCGATAGCTTAAGGCGCTATTCCGAAAGGGCGTGAGTTCGAATCTCACAGTGGTCAGTCTTAGATTTTTATTTTGTCAGGCGGTGTGGGGTGTACCCCCCACCATTTATTTTGGGGTTGCAGGGCGTTGAATGCTTGCCATGTCATGCTGGATCTCTTACACTGGGCTGATGGGTATGTGATCAGTGCTCTTTGCAAATTCAGCATGCTGTGCTTTGAGCACTTTAGCCGCATTGCCTGCGCCTCGTTTCGCTCCGCTCTTTGGCATAGCTGTTGGAAGCCTTTGCTGTCATTTGGCACTGCCGTACACATTTGCTGCTGCTGAGCCAGCGCCACACCAGCAGCGGGTTCACAGCAACGCTGCATGGCGCCAGGCGCGGAGCCTGTCGGCAGCCCCCGCGCGCGCAAGCGCGCGCGGCCGGGCGTGGACACGGCGGAGCAGCGCGCCGCGCTGGACCGCCTGAAGGCGCAGATGGTCAGCCTGGAGGAGGTGTGGCCGCCGCGCTCCTGCCGGCCCCTGTGCGACAGCTCTCTGTTGTGCAACCAACGTCAAGTATGGACCGAAGAAAATGCGAGTGGAAAAGTGGTCGGGGATATGGTAGGGGCCTGTTGATACACTGCAAGCACTTGGATCCGCACGAAGAGCGCAAGTTTGAGCGTCACCCATGCGGAGCAAGGCCTGCAGGAGCCTGTGCGGCTGCCCTGCAGCCCGGCGCGGCCGGCCGTGACACGCGTGGCGCGGCCAGGTAATACCCTGGGGCGCGGTGCGTGCGTGCTGGCGCACGCGGCGGCCCGCCTGGCGGCGCGCACTGCGGCAGCGCTGCGACGGCGTCCCTGGCGCCGCCCTGCGCATGCAGGCGCGCCCAGGCAGTTGGACACATGCGCCGCAGCGCGCGGCCGCTTTTGACCGCGCCTTTGCGGAGGAGGGGGCACACCCCAGATGGCTTGCTTTGCTGAGGGCACGAGTCACAAGTGCGCTGCCGTCTGTGCCCTTGTTTTGTCACGGGCTGAGGGTGTAGGACCCAACAGTCATTTGCGCCGAGGCAAACCAAGTCGCTGCGAGATTTGCTGCTGCAATGCCTAGTTGTGAAGGCGTGCTGCTGGGTTCGCATGGGCCCTGTCAGCTGTGGCACGCTGCAGCCTGACCCCCCGCTCCCTCTGCGGCGCGGCAGGAGCTGCGCCAGGCGCTGGCCACCGACGGCGCGGCCACGCTGGCGGGCGGCGCGGCCTGGGACGCGGCCGCCGACGCCTGCGCGGCGGGCGCGCCCGGCGCCGGCCTGGACCGCCTGCTCCAGCTGTGGGCAGACCTGCGGCAGGCGCGCCGCGTTCCGCATGTAGCGGGTTAGGGTTTGAGCGGTTGGGTAAGCGTAATGTTAGTGGCAGGGCCCGGCGGCGTGCCGGCCGGCCCAGCAGTCATGTGTAACGCATAGTGTGCAGCGCTGGGCGGGTCGGTGCCGTCGGGTGTTGTGTCCGAGTGTCGAACGAGCAGCAAGCTCAGGCAAACGCTGTGCTGGTCTGAATGTGTGTGCTGATGTGCGCGGCAAGCTTTAATAGCTGGGTGCAGGCGCGCGGCGTCCGCAAGCCGCCCAGCTTGGCCCGTGTGTTATGGGTGGGACCATGCTCACGATGCTCACGCCAGCCATGTGCACAGCCGGTGCTCAGCGCGCTGCCTGCGGCAGGGCATCCACACGTGGCTGGAGGGCGTGTCGCTGTCGGCCTCGCCGGCCGGGACAACCGAGGAGGACGCCGGCATCGACGCCGCCCCGGCGCCCGCTGACCCGCCGCCGGCCGGCCGCCACGCGTGCGCGTTCACGGCCGACGAGCCGGCCTGCGCGCTCGCGGGCACGCCCTTTGAGACCTGGCCGGCCGGCAGCGCGGACGGCTGGGCTTCCGACGCCGAGTTTGCCAGCGACGACTTTGACAGCGGCGCCGAGACCGAGCGCGAGGAGGGCAGCGACGTCACCGTCATGTGCGACTCTGACTAGCCCGCTCACACCTGGCGTGGCAAGGGCTGCCTCTTGGGGCAGCCGGCTGCCATGCTGCGCAGCCGCCTGCTGCGATGCGCCAAGCAGAAGCCGGCGGGACTTTGTGACACCAGCATCACAGCAGCTGTGACAAGACAAAACATATACAGCTTTGCAGGCTGCTGTCCCCCCTGCTGGCTGGTTGGGGACTGGATGAAAGCTGCAGCTGTACTGAGCAAAACGACATAACACACAGCGGGTTGTGTAAGCCAACTGGTGTTGACACGAGCACCTGCAAGGAAGGCCAACGTGCCTGTCATTTTAGCCTACGTAAGGTCACCAGCAGGCCGCAGGCATGCTGGCTGCTTTGTGCTTTTGCGTGGGAAGCATGCTTGGCTCATGATTCAATCAAGTTCATTATCGCTTGCTACGCTGAGATTAAGCATGCAGGACGCTCTTCGGGCCATTTGCCTGATGGCTTCCACGCTTTGCTACCTGGTCTTGTATTTGATGTATGGTAGCAAGGGCCTGCGCATGTCATGTGTGAGCAGAAGGTCTGCTTTGCAGAGGCGCATGTACAACTGCCGCTTGCAGCTTGCATGAGGCTGTATTGTGCTTGCAGTGTGTGACATGCGCATGTTGTATGGAAGACGGCACAAGCTGTAAGTTGAGGGTGGAGACTGCATCTCCACTACTGCACTGGGTTTGCCAGTTGAGTATCAACTGTCCTATTAGGGTGCTATTCAGTCACTACACTGCTATTCTGTACATGGAAGTGACCTCTCATGCACACAGAGACTCCACACTGTAATTTGTGAGCATCTGAGGCTGCAGCATCTGCATCAGCACCTTGCCGTTGGAACTGGCCTGACAGACGAGCATCACCACCGCAATGTGCCGCTGCTAGACGCCGATGGAGACACCCTTTGACATACGCGACTTTGTGCGGCAGTGCCAGATACCCGAGGAGCAGGAGGTGCTGCTTGCGGCCCTGCCGGGTGCGCCATCACTGCCGCACTGCCTCCTCTTGCCCAGGACAGCCCTCTCTTGTCGCTCTCCGTGACACGCTGCGCTGTGCTGCTGTCACTGGTGCGCTCCTAGCCTGGCTGGAGGTCCCCCAGTGCTTCAGGCAAGCTTTAAGGAAAAGTGCCGTTCACAATGCTACACGCAACCGCAGTTTCGCCTGGTCTGTGCTTTCCGTGTGTCACGCAGTGACCGCAGAGCGTCCGTTGCAGGCTGGCGCGTGCTCAGGCGTGCCTCCACCCCAGTGCCGCAAAGCTCGGACCCCGCGCCGCTGGACGCAGCACCCGTGTCCCGCCAGCTGCGCTTCTCGCCAGGCGAGGCGCACGCACGCCCGGCCCTCCCCACCGCTGCCGGCCCGAGCGGCGCGCCTGCAGCCGCTTCGCCTGACGGGGCGCCGCCGCGCCTGGCAGCCGGGCAGCCCGCCGAACAGGGCGAGCCTGTCGGCGCAGCCGCAGCCGCGTCGCTGGGTTGCGCGGCTGCGCCCCCGGCCGCCGAGCAGCCCGCCGGCGAGGACGCCCGGCGCTGGAACGACACAGCTGCTGCTGGCGACGCTGACAATTCGGACGGCGGGCAGGAGCAGCCATGGGAAGACGCGGCAGCGGGCGCTCCGGCCTCCGAAGCCCCGAGCGCGGCCGCCAGCCCGGACCTCAGCAGCCCGCCGCCCGTCGCGGCCTCGCCGGCGCCTGTGTCGCGGCTGGACTTTGGCGCGGGGCCTGCGTCCGAGGCTGCCGCGCCCGCCTCGTGCGCCCCGCGCTCGTTCACGGATACTGCGCTTTGAGCCGCTCGCGTTCACCCGGCCTGATTACTCTCGAACGCAGCCAGTGCGGACACTGCACGCCACGGGTGGTCGCGGCTTGCCTTTGCTGTACTCTGCGCTGGGTGCAAGGCGTGGCAAAGAGAGCGGCACGAAGCCAGCCAGCCTTAAGGGGTGGTCTAAAAGGTGCTTGGCTCACTGCGCGCAGGCTGCCGCGCGGTCTGCCGGCGCTGCTGACGCAGGCGTTTGACGCCGACTGGGTGGCCCCCAGCCTGGGCGCCGGGTCGCAGCTGGATGACGGCGGCGTCTTCGACGTCACGCAGACGCCCTGGGCGGGTCCGAGCGCGTACACGCCGCCGCCCGCGCGCGCCCGGGCAGGCGCGCCGGCGGCCGGGCCGGGCCCGCGGGCGCCGCAGGGCGGCGGTAGCGGCGCGGGAGCTGCGGCGCAGGGCGCCGCAGCCCCGCCGAGGGCCCTGGCGGGCGCCTCCCCTGTCATGCGGGACGGCGCCGCCGCGCTGCGCGCGCCTGGGGGCGCGCCGGGGCGCGCCCCGGTCGCTGCGGCGCGCTCGCCCGCGCTGGGCGCCGACCTGCGCGCCGCCGTCGCAGCGTGGCCCGCCGGCGGGCCCGCGGGCAGCCTCCCCGGCGAGCCTGCGCGCGGCGCCGGGCGTGCGCCCGGCGCGAGGCCAGAGGCCCCAGCAGGGGTGCAAAGGCAGAGTCAGGTGCACGAGGCCGCGCGGGTGTCGCCGGCACAGGCTGCGCGGCCGGCGCCTAGACAGGCTGACGCCGGCCCGCTGAACTGGCCTGCGCCGGGCGAGACCGGCGCCTGGGCAGCGCCAGACAGCGCTGGCGCGGGCCGCGTCACCGGCGGCGGCGAGGCGCAGCGGGCGACCCCTCTTCCAGCGATGCCGAGCGGCTGCAGGGCATGCACGCCGGAGGCGCACGGCGGGGCTGGCAGGCGCGTCCCGGGCAGCGCGCCGGCCGCTGGGGCCGAGCTGGCGCGCAGGCCGTCCGCGGAGCAGCAGCGGCGCGGCGCGGGCGCCGCGTCTGTCGGCCGGCCGCGCGGGATGCTGGCGCGGCTCGTGTCGCCCCTGGAAGGCGCGTGCGCCGGGCGGCCCCCGCCACTCCCTGAAACGATAAAGGATTCTGCAGCTTGAGGCTTGAGGCCATGTGCGCGACGGTCTCAGCAGTGCGTCCGACAGCCGCTCACGGTGCTGCGCGCACGCACTGCAGCACCTCGTTGCGTCGCGGCCGGCGGTCTGCGAGCAGCAGGGCCTGCAGGCTGCGCTAGCCGGTCGCGCAAGCGCTGAGCCATGCTTCGACAGCGCGGTGGTCTGCGACGCCGCTCGGCAGGGCTCGGAGCGTGCGGGCAAGTGCCCCGCGCTGCTGAGCCCCGGGCGCATGCGCAGGCGTGTTTGACTTCCTGCGGCGCAGCCCCGCCGCCAGCCCCGCGCGCACGCCGCCGACCGCCTCAGCCGCGCGCGCGGCCGAGGAGGCCGCCGCCGGCCTGGACGACTTTATCGACCCCACAGCCGCCGGCATGGTCGACTTCGTCAGCCCCACGCCCGCGGATACGCAAGCGGTGGCCCTGGGCCTAGGCCCTGCAGGATACCCTGGCCCTGCCGCGGCGCCGGCGCGCGCGGCCGCCGCGTCGCCCGGCGGCGCCCGCGCCACCGATTCGGCCGCCGGCAGCAGCGGCGCGGGCGCAGCGGCGGCTGGGCCGGAGGCCGAGGACGGGCCTGGGGCGGGCGCGGGCGCGGCGGACAGCGGCGGCGAGCGCGCGCCCAAGCGCAGACGCGTGCCCCTGGTCGGCCTGCAGGCGCGCCGCCCCCTCAGCCACCGAGCGCAGCACATGCAAGCGCTCGGCGGCCTGTGCGGATGACGGGCACTTTCGGCCTGTGCGGACGACGGCCGCTGTCAAGCGCGTGTGGTCGCTGGTGTCACCTTGCTGGAAGCGCCCCTGCCCAGCATGCGCATGCTCTGCCTGGCCAGCGCGCGGTATGCCGCGACCGCTGCCTGTGGCGCGCGGGGGCGGCGGACGGTGGTGGCCCGTGAACAGCGACCGCCCGCGCCGCCCTGGCCGAGCTCCCGGCGGGACGGTCGGCGGGCGCGGGGCGGGCGCGCAGGCCGTGTGGAAGTACTGGCTGGCGCAGCCGCTGCCGCCCGGCTACGACCCGCTGCTGCCGGCCGACCTGGCCATCTGACGCGGCGCTCAACCCTAACCCTGCCTCAATGCGCGGGCTGGACGAACCTACGGCACTAGCTGTGCCGCAGCGGTGAAGCGGGGCGGGGCGGCCTCGCTGGAAAGCGCGGTGTCCGCGAGCCTGCTCGCGCCGTCCGCTGACGCCGGTGTGCTGCATGTGTGATGCGTGCACATAGGAGGGCCTGTGGGCTGCAGGCTTGGACCTAGGGGTGCAGGGGTGCGTGCCGCAATGCGAGAGTATGTGAAGTGCAGGCGGCAAGAACAAGCGCTTGCCTTTGTGCCGTACATGCTCGGCGATGTGTGGCAACTACATGCCGATTGTAACGCAGAAGCCAATTGTCATACTTACAGTGCAAAGGATACTGCACCCAGCCCTGTCACTGGCGCGCAGCATGCTGCTGCAGACACACAACGGTCACACACACTACTGTAGAGAGCAGACGAGCAAGACGCGGGCGCGCTGCCCGACCCGAGCAGCACGGCATGCACAGGGTCTTGGTCAGACTCTTTCATGTAGTTTGTGCCAGGGCAACGTGTCAGGCGAGACAACCAGACTAGGAGCAACAGCAGCTGTCACTGCCGTCATGGGTACCATGCCCGATGTATGCCGGCACCCATGCAGGTCTGCTCCATGCAGCACTCGCAAACACGGGGGCGGAAGAACATGTGCTAGGCAAGAAACAGGCCAGTGCAGCAACCAGCTGGCATGTACACATGTCCAGGCCCGTTTGTCGCATAGCACGACGTTTATGAGACTGTATCATGTCAACGCCGCAACGCCATCCACTGCTACTCAGAAACTATCACGTGAACGCACTGACTGGACTCCCAAGGGGACAATTGTCACACTCGACCTGACAAGGCAAGACAGTCATCACCTCCGGAGCAGCAGCAAGCTGCGACATCACGCAAGGGGCGGAATGGACATGACAAACACTTCACCGGGACCATACGGCGAGGGTTGTGAACCACGCCTGTGCGCAGATTGACGCAGTAGGGACTTTTGTGCAGGGAGAAAAGACCTGACACACCTGAGCCTTATGCAGATCACATGCTGCCGAAAAGACCAATCAGTCAAAAAACCAATCAGTAACCCGAGATCCAAGGCCGCATGATGGCAGCATGCGCGGACAGGCCAATGGAGCGTGGGCACCACGGGCAGGCCGGCGTTGCAAGCTGCGGCGCTGCTGGCCAGCGCAAGCATGCAGAGCCCTAGAAGGGCATCACGCGCAGGCCCTGGCCGGCCGCAATGCTCCTGCGCTGCACCATTAGGATCGCGCGCAGCCGCGCCTCCTTTGCTTTGGCGTCCGCCGCACGCTCCTGGTACGCCGCTGGGTACCTGTTACGCCCCCACTCATTCCCCTGAGGCTCCCCTCAAGGCTCCTCGCAGCAGGAGCCGCGCCACAGAAGCCGCAGCAAGCCCCGCAAGACTCCAAGGACCAGAGCTTCCTGCCACGCAGGCTGCGCACACCCGCCCAGCCCAGGGGAGCCCAGGGCAGCGCAATCAAAAGACAGTGCATGTGTCAGGCCACCGCGTTTCCTGCGGCTCCGCGCATGCGTGTTAGATCGGCGGCGCGCCGGGGCCGCACCGCTGGCGGATGAGCTTGTCGGTCTCCTTGAGCTCGCGCGCGTGGCGGAACACGCCGGCCGTGCGGCACTCGGGGCACGGCGCGTCGGGCGGCGCGTGCTGCAGCAGCGCCTTCACCGTGCCCAGCGCGTTGCCCATGCCGACGGAGCTGCGGCGCGGCGGCCGCGGTGTGACGGCCCAGGGTGTCTGCAGGCTTGCTCACCCTCTTGCATCCAACATGCCAACTGCATGGCGGCACTCACAGGGGCGTGCATGTAGCGCTGCAGGCAAGGCCTTGGTCGCCATATACGGCATGGCAGCCAACAACTTACGCCCGCGCCCAACCGGTACCATCCAATGCAGACACGCTCTCATGCTCAGGCTCTCTCAGGCTCAACACCTTCGTCTGCATCATGCCACCGTGGCTGCACACAATGTGATCGTCCCAAGTATGGCCAGAGTGACTGAGCTGGGCGGTGCGCGCACCTGAACGCGCAGTCCGCACAAAACTTGTGCCCACAGGACAGGCCGATCGGCTGGTACATGGCCTCCTGCGCCCGCGCAGCACCTCCTTTGCGGCGCTCCTCCCGGCCTGGTCCGTGCTCTTGCCAGCATCAGCAGCGCCGCCTCACCAGGCCATGCTCTTGCCAGCATCAGCAGCGCCGCCGCACCAGGCCATGGAGCATGTGTCAGCCCTGCGGAGCTGGAACATGGTATGCGATGCAAGCACGGGCCCTTACAGAGCCAGCGCAAAAACAGCGCGCTGCCTGTGCTGGGAGCTGCGTGTGATCATCGGTGTGAGAGTCAGTTTCCGCGCCAGCGCACCAGGCAGATCGCGCAGACGTACTCGGGGTCCACGTCCTCGTCGCCCATGCCCGACGACGCCATGGACAGCTGGCTCAGGTGCGCCGGGTTGCTGCCGCTCCTGCCGCGCGGCGCCAGCGCCTGCCGCCAGCTCCGCCCTGACCCCTCGCTGCGCTCGGCGCCGGCGTCCCCCCGTGCCGCGCCCGCAGCCGCCGCGGCCGGCGCCGGCGCCGGAGGGTGCAGCGGCGGCCGCACCGCCGGCAGGCCGTTCGGCGCGCCGGGCTCGTGGGCGCCGCCGGCGTGACCCGCGGGCGGTGCACCCGCCGCGGCGCCCTGGTCAGCGCCAGCGGCGGCTGCGGCGGTGGCGGCGCCGGGCGTGTGCGCATCGCGGCCGGCGGAAGCGGCGGCGGCGGCAGCGGGAGGGTCTGAAGCGAGGGGCGCGTCGGCGCCGGCGGGCGGCTCGGCGGGCTGCTCGCCGGCCTCCACATGCTCCGACACGACGCAGCTGCGCGCAGCGGGCGGGCGCCGTTGCAGGGTGAGAAGTCACCTCTGCAGGCGCTGTGAGCGCACCGCCACAAGGTGCTGTGCGAATGTGCACTCGCCCCTCCAGGCACTTGGCTACTGTGCTAGCCATATGCATGTACACCAAGGGGACGACCTGCATGAGGGAGGCTCCGCGTGGGCGCTTGCCGAACAGGGGGTGGACAGCAGACGGCAGGGTATCAAGCAAGGGCGCGGTGGGACGTTGGGAAGCAGCGACACGCACACGGCTTCCTGTGGCACTCACAATGCAGCACCGCACGCACCTGCGCTCCAGGGAGGGCAGCATCGGCAGCTCTTCCGAGTCGGTGCGCCCATCCGGGTACCGCTGCATCTCCACCAGCACCGTCGCCGACGCCTGCGTGTGTGGCAGGCCCCTGTCACACGAGGCCGGGAGCTTGCGCAGCACCGCGGGCAGTGTCAGATGCCCTCTTGGAGCCGCGCGCTTGCCAGGACAGAGCTCACGGACGTCTGAAGTTCGCGTCCTGCATCAAGCGCAGCTCTGCAGCCCCACTGCGCAGCTGGAGGCGGCAGGGCCGCCGCTGCCCAGGGTCCAGGCGCCCTGGGCCGCCCACACACGGCCGCACAGCGCGTGCGCGTCAGGGCCTCCGGCTCTGGCTCTGGCTCTGGCTCACAGCCGGCTCGCCTCCCTTCCTTTCTGTGGGGTGAGGGTTGACACAACCCTCTTTGACCAACAAGGGTTGTGTCACACCCCGGGGGCGCCCAGGTTGAGCTCGAGCGACTTGAGCTCCTCCAGCAGCGGGGAGTGCAGGAACTCGCCCTCGTTCGCGCGGCCTCCATGCCACACGTCCTGCCGCACGCGGCGCGCCCCCGTCGCGCCTTGCGGGCGGCGCTGCATGAGCGCGGCGCGGAGGCGCGCACGCGCGCGCAGGTGCTCGCGTGCGCCAGACCGCTGTCTCCGCGCAGGGGCAGATGGATTGGCATCTGTACATACCTACATGGAGCAACACAGGAGCAAGGAGCACAGGCCCTGTGCAGGTCATGCAGCCTGGGAAGGCGGAGGTCTGCAACCAGACTCGTGCATGACACTGTCAACGCTCCCTCCTCCCGGCACACACCAAAATTCTCCTGCCCTGACTATCACAGAGGCGCGACATCGCGACCATGCCACGGCCCCAACCACAAAGCAGACGCGCCTGCAGGCACGGCCCGCGCAGCCGCCGCACGGGCGCATGCGCCGCCGGCAGCACCCCGCGGCCGCCCCCGCGTCAGGCCTCCCCGGGCGCGCGCGCGCCTGCAGGAAGTCGTAGCCGAGCCGGTTGGCGCAGCGCTTGTCGTGCTTCTTGATGATCTTGCGCAAGCCCACGGAGTTGATGGCCGCGTAGCGCCGGCACCACTCCGCCTCCTGCGCCAGCCGCTCCACCTGCGCGCCCCGCCACGCCTGGGCGCCAGCACACGCGGGCCGCGTGCGCCAGCAACCACACCTGCCATGCCTGCGACACGCCCGTGCCGTGGCTCTGCCCCTCATGCGGGGGAAGGCGGATGCAGACACAGGTGAGCTTGTCATCTCATTTCAGCACACGGGCCTGTCGCGCTCTGCTTTGCCACATGATGTATGCTCTCCTTTGCCACATGATGTCTGCTCTCCTTTGCCACATGGTGTCTGAAGTAAGCACCAACAGAGTACCTCCTACATGCCGCGCTACGGCTCTGTGCAGCCGTGCGGCGCACGTCTAGCGGCTTCTGCAGCAGGCGCAGCAGCAGGCCGCAGCAGGGCAGGCAGGTGCGCTCATGGCGCTCGTACTCCCGGATGACCTTCTTGGCCACGCGCGTGAACTCCCTGCCCGCCCGCGCCGGACGCCGCTGAGCATGAACAGAGCTGGTGCAGAGCGGGGTGCCTTGTGTCCACATCCAAGACTGAGGCTGTTGGGGCACTCACGCGGTACCCCCGGTATAGCTCTCCGCCCGCACTCGCCTGCTAGCGCACCCCGATCAAGCTGTCCACCCGTACACGCCTGCCGAGCTGCTAAACGTGGCACACAGTGCTCATACCAAGCTTCAGTGACCGTGCGGGGGCTACTTGCCGGCCAGCGCGGGACGCAGCTGAGCACATGACAAGCACGCGACCTACCCGCAGTGCGTGACACCCGCAAGCCCAGGTTCTGCAAGTGGCCTGTCCTGTGCGGCAAGGATGAGAGCGGGTAGGGCTTGACTGCAGCGTGTCAGCTGTCTCACTTGTTTATGTGGTTGACTTCGCTCTCCAGGCGCCGGAAGAACGCCGTCTCCTGGCAGCCGCAGAAGCCGCCGTCCTCGGCGGCTTTCCCAGCAGGGCTGGCCTTCCTGCGCTCAAAGACAGGTGGTGAGCGGGAGTCTGCAGCAGCGAGGCCAGCTTCGTATTGCTCTCTGTGCGCACGCATAACTGCGCAGCCTAGCCAGGCTGACAGGGAGTGGCGCACTGGCACGTCTTCAGCAGCTTCTTCAGCAGTTTGTAGTTTAGGAACTTGCCCTGCCACTCGGGCGGGGCGTCCTGGTCCAACGCCGCCATGTAGTGCTGCCGCACAGCCATGCAGCCGTCAAGGGGGAAGCTGGAGCGCTGCAGTCCACTCTGTGCGGCACCATGCTGACAGACATTGACGCATTTGCATGAGGGCAAATTATAGCATGTACACAGGCTCTGAGCGGGCAGTGCCCACCGAATACTTCATGGCGGCACGCTGCTGCGCGCCGCGGTCTGCCGTCTTGCAGGACCCAGGCAGCGGTCGCGTGCGGCGCCTTCGAGTGTGTTCTGCAGATGGGCGCCTCAGATGCCTCTGGGTCCCCTGCGATACAGAGACAAGGTGCAAGTTGGTGCGCGATTCACAAACTGCTGAATCGAGAGCTGCCCTGAACCTACAAGGAGCCCC
>JAABUP010005303.1_pt1 | contig 19791 bp, 17 predicted proteins | sample 5559201 | NCBI WGS metagenome assembly JAABUP01 (sample SAMN10711887, study PRJNA513373) | rock metagenome | isolation source: Antarctica rocks | place: Antarctica
TCTATATCGCCTAAGGACGTTACCTATAGATTTCTCGGTAATTTTTAGGCCGTCGTATTTATTAAATAAGTAGTATACTATCTCGAAGAGATACGTAGTCGGTCTATCTTCTAGAAAGCGTAATAAGCTATTCTCCTTCTTATTATTAAGGATAGGGCGTCGCCCGTTTAGTCCATTTAGTAGCTAAATAACGGAGCTATATTCCTAGAGGTTCTTCCTCATCTTATCTATCTACTGCTAGCTAACCCTAGTACGCTTAACGATCTAATTAGTCGAGAGCTCGCTATAGATCTATTACTCGATATTATAGCGAGTCTACTCGCTAAGTAGTAGAGGTATAAGGAGGGCGACTAATAAGGGCGACTAATAAGGTTGCGGAGGTGGGTACGACCGTGTAGGGCTAAGGAGTCTGCTACACCACCTTATCTTATAATTATAAGTATACTCAGCTTCAAATTCGACTATTTGGGACCTCGTATCAAGCAATTAGGTGGATTGCGTTAATTTGCTATGAAATCCCGAATTTTGGGGTGCGTTTGCGGGGCCGACGGGAAAAAACCGCGCTACAACAGAGTTTTTACAGGTACGATATCTTTGTTGATTAGCCCGCATAAAAATTGCTTTGATATTTTGAGACGCAGAGCACTCTAGACGTCCGATGTCGCAGCCCGAATCATGCCATTCATTGAGAACATCGGCCAGTCGTTTTGACTTGGCCAACATGATCGCATTCTAGGTAAGAAACGTCACACACTGGACAAATCAACCGAGACCCCAGATCCAGTATCATACGCAAGACTCTTCGGATGTGTGTCTAGGTCTGGTTTGTCCCATGCTTAGCAAAGAAGGCACCCAGCTGCTCATCAAGCCATTTCAAATCCTCTTTGCTATCGCCGGGACCGCCAGCCCAATGGCCCCAGATTGAAGGGAAGACTTCTAGCTGGCCGATTCCGGATTTCATATTTGCTACTTCATATTCTGAATCCTCCGGCCTACAGTCATCAGCATTAGCGCAGTGTAATCAACGCACATGGATCCTGGGACGAACTTACGGGAAGTACAGATCTGTCTTCGACGGTAGGACGAGAGTCTTTGCCTTTATGCTCGCCATCGATCTCTCAAAATCGCTATTGTAAGGTTCCTGCAGGGAACAATCGCCGCTCTGCCACGTTTGCAGCATTACAAGCAGATTCTCCGGATCTTCAACCATGTCAGACTCGCTCGAGTAACATCTATACCAGCTTCGATCTTCGAATTACCTTTCGAGGTCGACCAAGTCTCCCAAAATCCGACCATGAACGACTCCAGGTCCTTGAACCCAAAATGCTTCTCATGAACCTTCTCACGATAAAAGGCCTGACTGAAGCCCCTGTCCCACCACTATCAATGACCGAATTTCAATGTTCAAACTTCAGGGGAGAGGTCAGCTCACCACCCAGCATACCCTCTTCCAAAAGCCTTCAATCCCACCCTCTTCTCCTCTTCACTCCAAACCCTCTTCCCCTCCGCCCCTTCCCCCTTCACTCCCCCTTCCTTACTCCCCCGACTCTCAACTCCCTTCGCAGCCAACAGCGCACTCTTCACTCCCTCCAAAAACACCTGGTTATGCAAGCTCGTCCTCGCGCTCCCACAAAACGGTACAGCCACGTCCATGAAGTCAGGATATTGCGTTATCCATTGATACGTCTGGCCGGCGCCCATCGACCAGCCGAGGACGCAGTACAAGTGCTGGATGTGGAAGTGGTCGGTGACTAGTTTGTGCTGAGCGCGGACGTTGTCATAGAAGGAGATGAAGGGGAAAGGGTGCGAGTACGAGGTGTTGGATGGAGAGGTAGATTGGCCGTTGCCGAAGAGGGCGGGGATGATGATGAAGAACTAAAGGAAGATCAGAACAGTTCAATGTCCTTTCTTGGGTGGCATGGACTACCTTCTTCGGATCGAGAGTCTTATCCTCGCCGATCAGCCAGATGTTGTCGGCAATTGCTATTCAATCTCGTCAAAACAAAGTATCCGACGTTCGTATTTATCAGCTAACCTCCAGAGTACCATGTCGGATAGACAATGGCTGGAGACTTGGGATCTCCAAAGGTCTTGAACGCGATGTGAGCATTAGGGAGCGTGGACCCGTTTTGGAGTTGCCAGTCTCCTAAAGGGTGCGTTTCATAGTCGTCTTTTGACATCATGGACAAGTTCAAATCGAGCAGAGACACAAAGTAATAGCTTGCTGTGAAGTCTTGAGATCGGGGCCTCCATTATCTCAATCATTGCCCTTCCTTCTGGTAGAGCCTTTCCCCGCAGTCACTCTTATCGATAAGGAGACCCCTCCAACCTTCGGCAATGCCCCGGCAATTGGACAGTCCTGTGAAAGCGCAGAAAGTCACAGGCAAAATCGCGGTGGCATTCTGTAAAGGAGGCTCACGGGCAGATCGTAAGTCCTTGCTTCGGCCCATAGCACAATCGGGAATGACCGCCATGTTCAATACTAGTACTTTATAGCTTTGGGTGTGATGTTTTCATTGAGTCTTCATCTATCGTCATTCAATGTGTAGACTAGGGCACGAGGTCCCTTTGCCAGCTCGACTTCTTGATCTGGTATGTCCAGAGGGCATCAGCTCTATCTGCATGGACTACTGCCCCTCGGCCTTCGGCTTCGCCAATCCCCCAGTCTCCCCATCCTTTTCCTTGTCCGCGAAATCCGGCCTGGGTATCTCCACCCCCTCTGTAGTTCTCCCATATGTGATCCCACCTAGTCTGCTCATCGGCCTCAAGATTGCCGGATCTATGATGTTCTTCTCCTCATTGATCGCATCCTCCCTCACCCAAAACCTCACTCCTTCTACAATCGCCAATACACCTGTCTTCTTCCCTGGTGTCGCCCTCGACTCAAATTCCTGCGTCGAGAACAGTTTTCCTTCGATGGAGAAGATGGCTTCTTTGACTCGGTTGGGCTTCACTTCTTTGGATGGGGCGGGGGTAAGGCCGGTGAGCGCCCATTCGCTGATGCCGTAGGGGGCGTTGATGGAGGTGGCGTTGGCGGCTTCGAGGTAGTGCTCGGAGATCATGTTGATGGTGCACTCTTTTGTAGCAGCAAGGTTGCGGAGCGTGTCTTTGGCGTTAGAGAAGCCACCGGCGAAGCCGATGGTGAAGAGGGGTGGGTCATGGTTTATTACTTGAGTGTAAGAGAAAGGGGCGAGATTTGTAGAGGTACCTGCTCGTTACAATTGAATCGGTCAGTAAGTGCATTAAGTTCATTGAAATTTGCATCAACTATTGGTGATGTAGAGACATACCATCCTCACTCCTAGTACTCACGAACCCAATTGGCCGAGGAATGATTCCACTGATCAACAGCTTGTAATTGAATACCGCGGGCCTGCCCTCCTCATACGGGTCAATCTCCACATGATCTTTCTTCACACTCTCCCCGCCGTCGTTGGCACCCTGTCCTAGCTTCCATCCCGGTTTCTTCGTCTTCGTAAAATGCCATTCGTTTTTAACATCCCAGTCTGGGCGCGAGTCCTCGACTTTGGAGAAATCAGCATGGGGGTTGCGTTTCACTTCCTTTTCCTGGTCGAAACGTTGTTCATGAGCCGAGGTGTCCGCGGCCCGTTGCTGAGCATCGCCAAAGTTTTTCGTTGACATTGCGGCTGGGTACGGTCGTGCTTTCTGGTGAAGAATGGCGAAGGGAGAAGATTGGCTTGAGATGCGGAGTGAAGTCTTCTTGAACATCAACGAAGGTACCGGTGAATGCACAGCAAGAGCCGAGAGAACCGTTGCACCCATGCCCTACGTCATGTTCGGACTCAAGCATACTTGCATCGGGCCAATTAGATGGCATGGATGCGATGCTCGACGAAGACGACATACAGAGCGACGAAGATTGTTCGTCGCCCAGGAACGTCGCGGAAGCAATTGCTAATCGTCTTGGGCCAAACCTGGCGCTCGATTTTACAGATCTAACCGTTTTGGGGCACGTTGCGAATTCTCCGGACACAGTAGGAAGGCACGAGGGTCGGTCAAATAAGTCGTGGCCGGTAGCGCGAAAAGACCTTGATGTTTGCACAGTCAAATAAGTCCACCGCAACACTTCCAATTTTCTTAAAACTTTCAGGTGATCTATTTGAGAATTCTGGGATTGCTCTAGAATTTTATCGAAATTTTTGGAGCTTGGTGTCATTGGTGAGACCCCGCGCAAGTAGAAATCTTGAAGTTGGAACACCGGCCACGACTCATTTGACCGACCCTCGGCAATTGATTTGACGGAAGTGATCCAGACGCTGAGGGGATGACAATCAGTGCCTTCATTGAAGCCCTTAGACTACGAGAATTTTTTATTTATTTAATCTATCTACATATTCAAGCTATCTGCTATGATACTGAAGGAAGGGCATTATTGGTTCACATGAAGCTATTTCCTCCATACTTTTGACCAATGCAGCCTAATTGTGTCAGCAATGTGTAGAACTCGAATATGTGCCGCAGACATAGGTCGGGAAGGATCTTGCTCTTCATTCCCTGTCCCTCGAAGCTAGCATTTCTTAGATTCTGCAGTTCCCCCCAGTCTTCTTCTCCTTGGTTCTTCAAGTCGTCGATGGTACTTCATCATTGATTAGTATCTTTTTCCTAAGCTCCGTCTCTGCAATTCCTCTAAACAGAGCCGGATCCCCGCCAATTTTCCGGTCCGATGAGAGTTATGTACTAGCCAGCTCCAGAATGGCCATTGGGCGAGCGGCTCGTGAGCCGGGCTTTGACCTGGGCTGCATGATTTAGTGCATGGTCAGTGATTCGTGTCAGGCAAAGGTCAGTGAAGCACGTGGGTAGTGTATGGCGAACCGTTCATCACGACGCTTGTATCACTTATTATGATCTTCGACGTTTCATGTTATTATCGGGTTGAGGAGGGCCCTATGCCGTTTGATAGCTCCGTCAGCAAAACCCAAAACCGATACAGACTTCCTTGGTTAGTGCAGCAGCCTCAGATATATGATTGTTGACGAAGTAGCGCTCAAATAATGTAAGGAGCAAGTGGGGGAGTTACCTCGATACCGTCACCATCGTGCGGTCTCTTCTTGGTTGCAACCTTCTTCTTTGGCCTCGTGGGCTTGGATTCTCCTGGTCCAAATACATCGGCAGGTAGGTCATAGCTGGTGCAGATGAAGTCAGCGATCTAGCCCACGAAGGATTGGAGAAATATTGCCTCATATCTTACTTTCGAGTGTGAACGACAAAAAGAGAGTTTAGATCTGGATTGTAGTTCGCCCAGTCAAGACATTTGTTTCGGAATTCTTTCGTCTGATATGAAATATCAAGTCTTTTTGCATCTATTCATGGTTAATGTCTGCCTGTATCGTTTCTTGAGAAATTTACCTTGCGCAATCTCAAGTCCTACGTAATAAGTCGTTGTATAGATGGTGTGTTTGTCGTTGCCGTTCGTGATAGGTCCGCCGTCGCCATTAGGCATTGCCATTCCATCGGCATCACCTTGGGCAGCGGCGGCGTGCTTGGGGTCCTTGACAGCATCCGTAGTCTCCGTCTTGACATCGGTAGCTTGGTACTTGAGATCGCCATTCAAGGCTGCATCAATCTCATCCTCATCTCTGCAGTGGTGCACTCGTTCAAAGCCCTTGTTGAAGGGTCTAGCAACGGCTATTGAGTCTTGCGTTTCCAAACTCGCAACAAGAGTTCGGACTTTGGATTCAACAAGACCAGACCAAATGTGCTGAGCTTCCTGTGTTCTGCTTGAGGCAATGACGCTCAAATAATACTTGTAGCCGTCTGAGAAGAACGTATGCTTTGTAAATAGATCTTTCCACTGCAACTGACCCATGAAAATCTTATCGGTGATCTCCCTACCTCTCTTCAACTCGCGAAGGATGATTGTCTTAGTCGACATGGTAATGTTGTGGGTCGCGCACATCGAAGGGTACGCCGGAGTAATGATTGGCATGAGGTGGAATTTATCACCAGTATAAAGTGATGGATTCCAAACTCGAACATGTAAAGGACCGTCCTCGATGTTTTTAAGCAGAATCGGCTGGGGCCAACTCCATGTGCTAATGATGAAAAAGAACTTTGCTATAATTACAGAGCCTGTAGCGTGGGGATACAGCTGGCAAACCCTGGCAACCAACATGGCCCATGCTACACCGCCTGGAAACCCCATGATATTAGCGTATATTGCTCGCCGCTGAGCCCAAAGTTTGATAGCTCTTAATGCTGTCCGAAATGTCTTCTGTTGTGGGACTAGCTCCAGTATTTCATCCGTCACGCGCGTCCCGTTCAATGATCGTAGGTCTCGCTCTTCTAAACCTCTCAAGATACTGGTATCCTTGAGAGTAAGGTTTGGCGGGACAGATGGCAGCTCGAGACGTGCGAATATTAGATCGATGCTGATGCCTGATAGCTCGAGTTTAATGATAGGTACAAAGGCATCAGGTACGGGCGTGAGCTCCTGGATTACTCCTGGAGGTGCCATGCGGTTCAGGAAGGTGGGTATGTGTTGGAAGAAATCTTCTCTAGTGACATGCTTTGGTACTACGACCAGGGTGTCGATATCGGAGCCTAAGGATGTTCAGACGGGCTCTGGCTGGGATACAGAGGAATCCAAGCTTACCAGGACCATAGACGCCCAGCCGATAACTTCCAAACGTAAAGATCTTACCACCAGCCGAGGTGATGGTGGACTGGGGAAGATTCTTGCTTTTGCTGACGTGCTTGACAAATTCCACCACGATTTTCTGTATGAGCTGAAGTGTAGATTTCCTACACGCCTGTGTGAGTAGAACTCGGAGTTTGAATTTATTGTAATGTACCTTTTCTCGGTCTCCTCCACACCCTCAAAATTATGTTGTCTCTTCAATTCTGCCACCAGGGCATCATTCGCGGCAAGCTCGGGCTCTGTAGGAAAGCTCACGGACACCGGTGGTGTAGTACCCCATTGGGACTGAGATGCCGCCATTTCGGTGGTTGTAGACGCTCAGGAAAGCCAGTAGCGATAATGGATGTGGATGAATTATGGTGGGGAGGACGTGGATTAAAGTGTCTTGTTGACGCTCAGGAAAGCCAGTAGCGATAATGGATGTGGATGAATTATGGTGGGGAGGACGTGGATTAAAGTGTCTTGTAGACGCTCAGGAAAGCCAGTAGCGATAATGGATGTGGATGAATTATGGTGGGGAGGACGTGTCTTGTAGACGCTCAGGAAAGCCAGTACTAGCGATAATGGATGTGGACGAATTATGGTGGGGAGGGCGTGGATTAAAGTGTCTGAGACGAGTGGCTAGCATCGAGAAGCTGAACGGCTGAAATACAATCCTGGAGTAATGACAGATTTGCCAATGTAGTCTCTTTGGTTGGTAGATACATGCTGGATGAGGAACATAGGTAGATCTGCGCTAGTATCGGCGCTAGCCTTTAGCGCCTCTTTCTATCGTCCAAATCGAGTGCATATGAGTCCGCTTGTTGGGACAACTAAGATTCGCTACTTGGTCATCGCACGTGATGGCTCAGGCTCCCAGCGTAGCCTCGAGCCTCATCTCCAGTTGTGTGGGGGCAATTGGCACCTGACCTTGGATATTGTCATAGACCTCACACATTACCCGTCAATTACTATACACTGCCGGTAGAGGATTGATGTTAGAGCTTTTTTTCACTCTCCACTCTCAGACTTTCAAGAAATTACCTTGTATCCTCGCTGGACTTTGTAACAAGATCTGATTTGACGTCTCCCAAAACTCATTGTTCAGACTGAGAAAGTAATGCTGCATTCATGGATCTAGATAAGTCCTAGCTTTATTGGGGAAACTGTGGAGATGATCTTTGGCGCCAGCCCAATGCTTTATTGTCAATATACAAAGTTCAGCTACCTCTCGTCCGCCACGCTCATCCAAATTCTCGCACCCAAGCATTGTACTTTTCCAGCCCTCTACTACCCTCGACGCCTTGTTGACTCTGCCTATCTCACTCAATGTATTACATCACAGTCCAATTTCCTATCCTCTGCGCTATCTAATGAATCGATCGATAGTGCTCATTGTATTCCGTCGGGAACTGCATTGACTGCTCTCAACTTCAGGAGTTTTAGGAAGCTCCAGGTGGCTCCCAAAACTTAGGCTCATAAGCTGCTGATTGACGCTAATCTTGTTTGCGTGAACCAGCTCCATTTCAACGTCAGAAGGGCTGTCCACCGCTTCAAGACGGTAGACCAGGACATCCTCTTGTTGACCGTTACGGTACGCACGGCGTAAGCTTGGAGCTCGAAGTTGTGATTCCACCAAATCTCCGTCTGAATCACTATCGACGCCTTGGTTATGTTGAGCCCGACTCCTCCCGCTCCGGCGGTCAAAAGTAGAGGAATCTCCGGGGATGATAAGTTGAACCTAGCTCGTACCACTTCGCGGCTGCTTAAGCTCATTGTACCATCGAAACGCAATGCGGCAATCGAATGCTGGTTTTTGAGCGTATAGAATAAAATGTCCAGAAACTTTAAGTAAGTCGAGAACACGACTATGCTCCTATCAGGGTATTTGGTGCGTAGCCAGGTGTATAGGTTCAGAAGTTGCTCCACACGGGTATACTCTATCAAGGCCACCTCAGGATGATGTCAATATCGAGAGTCTTGGTTAAGGGATGATATCAGATGATGCTTACTGCCTTTCTGATGATGGATGATAGATCGGAATCTTTCTTAGATTCTGACAGCTGCTGGAACCTTGTCTTTTCCAAGAGTCTCTCTGGGTCCACTTCCACTATTCTCTAAATGAGACTTCCGCATCAATGATCTCCCAGTGTGAGTCCCTCAGCTCGGCTTCTACCTCCTCAACGGTATCTTGTCCGTCCGTCAGCCTTCCGTCTGGCCTGTCTGAATGAAAGCCTTCGTCTCTCCTGCGCTGCAATCGTGAGTCTCGATTGCCACATATACAGCATATCAAGCTTACCTTTCTTGGCCGAGGGGTTGACAAGTCTTCCCTGTGTGAGATGCCTTGGCTGTGGGCTTTCTTTCTTTGCCCTTCAGGTTCGCAGATCTCGCCGAGAGAGAATGACTAACTATGCCTCGATTCGACTGTGACAGGAAAAGCCACGCTCTGCAGAGTGGTCCGACATCATTCCATGTGTTTGGATCTGCCTTTGCTGAAGGTTGTGATCTTTATATATAACAGAGAGAATGTGAGGAAGAAGGCTAAGGAGAGAAGGATGCAAAGGAGAAGATGTAAAGGACAGGATGTAAAGGAGAGGATGTAAAGGAGAGGATGTGAGGGAAAACATTAAGAGAGAAGGATGCAAAGGAGAAGTTGTAAAGGAGAAGATGTAAAGGACAGGATGTGGAAGGAAGAGAAAATATCTGAGAAGGAGAAGACTTATATACCCACAGATGCTCAGTGGCAAATCCCGCTCTACGTGATGCTGCAATATGAAGGCTCTCTTCACCTGCTGTGACGGTGAAGATACGAGGTGAACAAACAGTTTCATTCTTCCTCAGCAAGAAGTTGCCGAATGGCATCACTTGCAGGCTGTGTGACTTTGCCGCATGAAAGGGAAAATATGGCGTATTCAAAGCTCGTCTACATTGGCTTGAACAGAGTGATTTTTTGATCTTGAATGGGCGAGAGAATACAAATGATGCCGCAGAATGACGTTCTGATACGTAACAGAGTCATGACCATGTGAAGTAGATATTCATCCTCAGTGTGCAGTGATCCATTCAGAATCTCAGGCTTTGAATTGAAGGAACTGCTGTAAGACCTGGAAAGTGATTTGATTTAGTTGTGACGAAGTCCGTATCACGATCGAACATTTTGAAAGCTAGATACTCTGTATTGAAATCGTGGAAACACACTGTAGGGGTTATTCAGGTAAATATTGTATAGATGACCAAAGCAAAGAAGATAACGCCATTTCTTTGAGAGAAATAGCTAGATCACAACTCCAGGCTGTGACTTTGGTCAAACAATGAAACACCATATTCATCAAAAAATCACTAAACCACCAGCGCTCGTCATTTTCAATTAGATAGAACTTCATCGAGCTATGGCGACGCCTGCAGTGATACGGCCGTTGACTTCACCGCGTGACCGCAATATCCATGGCTGAGTATTGAGATTTACTAAAGTGAGCCTGCATAAGTGATCAGACGATCATTGAAGTTACGGGAGAAGACTATTGAAGCACGAAGTGAAGAGTAAAGTAATTGTGATATGGAAGTGGAACACTTCTATCCCGACAGAATGCAAAATCGGTGGATAGGACGCTTCTTGAACATATACAGGTTGGGAGAAGAACGTCTCGCAGAATGTCAGAATTGCCGTGGGATATATTATTTTGATTTCAATATCTAAATTCTCTGCTGCAATGAATCGTCCAAAACGCTCAACACCTCGCTGGTATCTTTATCCCCTAACGCAGGCATAGAGTCGCTGCATCCCGGAAATCATGCTATGTGCAGCCACGCTCATCGCTGAAGAGCACTTTGTACTTCATGCCTCATACTCATCATAACCCCTAAGCCATCTCACTCATAGAGATCCATGTTCCCATCCTCCAGCAACGCCTCCGCACCATCTTCCGCCTCATCCTCATCGACCATCTCATCCGCATCTTCGTCATCGCTATCAGCATGGTTTGGTATCACGGTGATTCGTCGTCCGTCTTCCATCACCACGCGGGCGACTTCACCGTCTTGGATACCTCCTCTGAGGATCAAGACTGCTAGACGGTTAAGCACTTCTTTCTCTATAAGCCGTGCTAGTGGGCGAGCGCCATAGGCAGGTGAGTAGCCGGCTGAACCGAGGTAGTCTTTGACTTCATCGTCACAATAGATCTTGACCTTGCGGTCATTTGCAGTCAACCTCTTCTGGATTTCTTCGAGCCGGATATCTACGATCTTTCTTATTTCTTTTCTCGACAAGCGATTGAAAATGACGATGCTGGATATTCGGTTGAGAAATTCTGGCAAGAAGTAGTTTCGGAGAGCGTTCATGACCATCTCGCGGGTAGTGGCGCTGATTTTGCCATCAGCAGCATTTTCACGAGCGAGGTATTCGGCCCCGAGATTGGAAGTCATGACGACGATGCAGTTACGTGCGTCGACGACTCTGCCTTGGCCATCTGTGATACGTCCGTCATCCATGAGCTGCAACATAACGGTCAAGACCTCTTTTGCTGCTTTCTCCACTTCGTCAAAGAGAAGGATTGAGAATGGTCTTCGACGCAGAGACTCAGTCAGCTGCCCGCCAGCGTCGTGACCTACGTAGCCTGGCGGTGCACCTATCATACGAGACAACGAATGCCGCTCTTGGTACTCGGACATGTCAAAGCGGATCATTGATTTGGCGTCATCAAAGAGAAACTCGGCAAGGGCTTTGGTTAGCAAAGTCTTACCTGTACCTGAGGGTCCACAGAAGAGGAAAGAAGGTGGTTGGTTAGGATTACTCAGACCGGATCGCTGCAAGCGTATGGCATTCGAGACTGACTCAACAGCTTCTTTCTGGCCGACCACAACCTTACCAAGGTGCTTTTCCATCAGCAGGAGTTTGTCCTTTTCTGAAGTTCGCAGCCTTGTGACGGGAATCCCAGTCCAGCGAGCCACAATCTCATTGATCTGGTCTGGTCCCACAGAGTCTGTGAGCATAGCCTCCTGGACGCCCTCCGAGCCGTTCGCAGAGTACATTTCTGCATCTGCACGTGCACGTTCTGCTTCGAGCTGCTCAATGCGAGCTTTGATATCTGGCATTGCGCCGTATAGGAGGTCAGAAGCTTGAGCGTATTCCTTGTTTCGCTCGGCTTCCTCCTGCTTGACCTTTAATTGATCGTATTTGATCTTCGCTTCCTGTATGTCTTTGCTCCGTTGCCTTTCACTCTCGTACTTTTCGCGCATTGGCTTGAGGTCTTCTTCAACATTGGCGGCCTCTTGCTGTGCAAGTGAGAGACGAGCGCGTGCGGCCTCATCCTTCTCGCGTTCTAAGGCGTGAATTTCGATTTGCAACTGCCGTAACTTCCTCTCCATAGTGTCAAGAGCTTCAGGCTGGGATTCTCGAGTGACTCGAACTGCTGCTGCTGCTTCGTCTATAAGGTCAACCGCAGAATCAGGTAGCCTTCTGGCGGTCAGATATCGAGCTGCAAGGGTGGCCGCTGCGACGATGGCCCCATCCAGAATGTTGACAGCATGATGGACCTCGTATTTTTCTTTTAGACCGCGCAGAATCGAGACGGTTTCAGGTATTGACGGCTCTTTTACCAACACTTGTTGGAACCTCCGCTCGAAAGCTTGGTCCTTCTCGATGTACTTCCTATATTCGGCAAGCGTGGTAGCGCCGATGCAGTGCAATTGACCTCTTGCAAGCATAGGCTTTAATAGATTGGCGGCATCCATTCCGCCTTCACCGCTAGAGCCTGCGCCCATGAGTAAATGCATTTCATCGACGAACAGCACAATCATCTCTTTCGAATCTTCGATCTCTTTCAAGACGCCCTTCATCCTCTCCTCGAATTCTCCCCTGTATTTGCTGCCAGCCACCAAAGATCCAACATCGAGTGAAAGGAGCTTGCAAGCTGCCAGATTGGCGGGCACGTCTGCGTTGACAATTCTCGACGCAAGGCCTTCAACTACAGTCGTCTTCCCGACACCCGGCTCTCCAATCAGAACTGGGTTGTTCTTCGTTCTCCTTGATAATATTCGCACGACTCGTCGTATTTCCTCCTCCCGGCCAATGACCGGATCTATCTTGCCCTCACGTGCCATTGAAGTCATGTCGATTGTGAATTTCTTTAAATTTTCATTCTCTTGCTCCGCATCCGCAGTCTTGGAGTCCACCCTCTTCGTCCCGCGGATTTGTTGTATGGCGCTGTCGATCAGCTTCGTATTAGGAATGTTCGCGTCCGCTAAAGATCGCTGGATTGAAGGGTCTTGCGAAAGAGCTTGAATAAGATGGTCGACAGCGATGAAACTATCTTTCTGTGTCTTTTGTAGCTCGTTTGCTTGCCGTAAGACTTTGGAGAACTGAGGTGATATCGATACATGTTCTGGAGGTGGATCTTGACTCGGTAACCTGACCAAAGCTTTCTTCATCGTTCGATCTAGCACTTGGGGATCCCCGTGGGCGCGGTCTACCACTTGTCTGAAGAGAGGTGCAGCTCCGGAGGTATGTGAGGCGTTCATCGCTTGCTGCTGATCTTTGGACTCATCCACTGGTGGGTCGAGCAGAGAGACAGCTAGATGTAGAGGTAGTATCTGCGAGTGGGAGTATTGTTGTGCAAGGTCGTGGGCGTCCGCGAGGGCCTTTTGCCCTCGATCGGTGAACTGCATGCCTGAAGCCATGGTGACTTGCGTAGACTCTGAATTGTGGGTCCTGCCCAGTGATTATTTGGTTCTCAACGTGGTGACCAGCAGCTTGGTATGTATTTGGATTCTCTTTTCAAGTTCGTTGACCTTCTTTGTGCACTCGGCTGCCTATGATGATTTGTGTTCGAGGCCAATTCATCAAGTCGCCAATCGTGATATTATTTGACATATTCGTTGGTGCCGGTTTTGGAGAAGTAGCGAGCTTGTTTTGGAAGTCGGCGGAACAATCGAGAGGGTTCCACTTCCCACTTCTGTAGGGCTGACCCTCGTCACCGCTAAAACGTGGCAGACAGGCACGGGTCACATGATGCAATGTTGCAGGTAGTCTTGAATAAAGTATGTCTGCGAGGCCGAACACACACACTATGGGGTTTAGATATGTATCGGGTCACTGAACCCAAGGGTGGCATACTCCAATCAAAGCTTATGATCAAGCAAGTCTTGCGGAAAACTCTCATCGACATAGGTTTCTTCACATTCTGAGGCCTAGTGGAGCCGTGACAGTAAAGGAAGTGACACACAATACCCGAGTAGCATGAGCTGCCAGATGTTTGAAACCTTGTTTGATTGAAGTTTCCTGATGATCGTAGCTCGAATGATATCAATCATCTCTTTGATGTGAAAATTTGTCTAGAGAAAAGTACAACTCATAATTCATACCCCAAACACCAAAAAGAAACTCTGTAGCCTGCGCCATTGCCAGTCGTCCGGCAAATGGTGCTTTCACCGGCCAGAGCGTCGGCCATTCAAAAGATGCCGATCTATATACAATTACAGTCCTCCAAAATGATGCCCTGGGTATTGTGACCTCCGATCCATGGAAACTCCAATCACGCCGTATCGTTTGCCGACCTGATGCTCTGCCCTATTGTCCTTTGTTCTCGTTTTGATCCTTTTTGTCGGATTGATCTTTGCTGTCGTCGTGCTCTTGTAGGATTTCCTTCGTCTTCACCCCATTCGTCCATTCAGCCTTCCAATGGTCAGGCCCCTGGAGGGCGAGGCCTTCATCTGCGTTGATTCTGGCGGAGATTTGAATCCCGTTTCCTGCAACGACCTTTTCTTCTGTGACTTCATGACCGAATGCTTGTCCGCCTTCTGAATGCTTGATATTCGTCTTCGACTCAGCCATGCTAATGATTTGAGGCCAAACGCCAAGGCACGAAAGCTCAGGATTATGTTCGCAATCACTCCAGATCTTGAGGTCGATGGGCGAGTTGGCTTCTCGGAAGACCTTCTCGAACTTATGCGCTCCCTGGTTGCTTATCATGTACGCCGTTGTGCAGACAGTTTTGCGCATTTGGAACACAATACGGCTACCCGGTGGTCGATGACCTTCACCGGGTCTTTCGGCAAAAGACCAAGCATGTCCCTCGTCAGGTGCGCTGGTATCGTTCCAGGCAAAGATTCGGCCATTGCCATCAGCGGAAGAGCCGCAGTGTCCCATCCACACCAGATCCCATTTGTCTCCGTATGGGCTGTGAGTTTGCATCTCTTTCCCAAAGTTTCGCGGGTGCTTCGGGTCTTGGGATTTTTGAGGTGGTTCAAATGGCCAGTCAGCTATCGCTTTCACACCCTCACCCAGGCCGACCATAGAATCTTTAATCCTCATGTCCCAGTCGACGTCACTCTCCATGATCAATGCAGAAGAGATGTTTTCGTGAATCATCTTGCGCCACGTCCGCACATGAGACATCAGGCAGCCGAGTTCTCCTTCTTTTGGCACCCAGCCATTAGTGCCCCACCACTGGCGCAAAATCAGCATATGAAGCAGATTTGTACGTTTCACTTGTAGAGACCTACCTTAGGCCAATCAGATTGAGGTATCTGTCTGTCTCTTATAGCGTCGAGGACGGTCAATGTGAGGTTTGTACCATTGGCGGCCGCGAGCAATGGGACTCTCCTGTCTGTTCGCTCGGGCAACGAAAGTACAAACAGTTTCTCGAACTATACATGTAGTCAGTAAGACGTAAACACATGATGAAACGTATCGCATACCCCAAGAGTGCGGTTTCTGATTGGATTCGTGTCGACAGGCGCTGCAGGGACTCGCTGTATAAAATGCGAGCAGACGTCGGTGATGATATTCCGCCAGAAGATGAACAAAATCAGGATCAGGAATATGATGAGCGCTTTGGGATTTCTGGCGTGTAAATTGCTGGTCTTCGTCTGCAAACCGGTGGTGCTGGGGAGTTGAGGAAGCCGAACATAGGAGTATGACTGTTGTAGGCGACCGGGCATGCCGGCCATTGCTTCCTTGAAATAAGAAGACATGGCGAGGGCTTGTTGTGTTCGAAATGAATTCGTGAAGTACGAGGATTGGTGTCCCTCAGGAGCAGGTTGAAGGAAACGAACCGGCCCCTCGAGAGAAATATCGCGAGTTTCTAAATGGAGCGCACTTGGTGCTGGAGTAAGGCGGTCGGCTAGGGCGTTTTAGGGTCTAGCCGCGGAATGTTGCTTATTTGACCCTAAGCCTTCAGGGCTCGTAATCTCAATCGTAAGGGGGATGGTGCAGGAATTGGGTTATTTGATGCCTTGCTTCTTCTGAATCGCTCTCTGGGTCTTTGAACTTTAGTACACGTGGCGTGGAGTCTCGATTGCGCCCTCATCTGTTTGACTTTGAGAGGAAAGCAAGTTTGATCTGGCTGAGAAGAAGGCCTCGTTCCAGCGACGCCACGCGCTGAAGAAAAGATGTGAAACGTTGGATGGTTTGGCCGCAGAGTCGCAGACTCTCGCGTGAGACGATCAGGGGGGTCCTGCCGCAAGCCTCAACTCAATCCAAGACTCTACGCCCACGTTCCTGACGTGCGTCCTACTTGCCCTGCAAGACCTTGGCTTTTGACAGAATTCGGAGTCTGCGCTGAGGAACGGGCCCACGCATTTGCTACGCGTGTGGGCTGGCAAGGCTATTTCACGGCTAGTCGAGATTACCTAATATCCTCAATGGAGGCCACTTCAAGCAGGCGTCTTCCATCAAAAGGGCAGATCTGAGTGATCTTTGTCTATAGACAAACAAGGCTTTGGGGAGATTGTGGGCTTTCTTGGGGAAATTTCAAACGAATACCATGTCGCAGGCTGTTTTTAGACAGGAGCTTCGACACTTGAAAGAAACTCTCCCTTCATTTGTTCTTTGTCTCTGTATCTGCGAACGATCTTTTCCTCTTCCAAGATGAAAGTTGGGGACGATCTGTCGTCATTTGCTTTAGTTATCTCGTGTGCTGGTAGGTTGCAAAATCGAAGGGTTTGACCGAAGTCCTGGGCCCTTGGCCCCTGTCCCAACATGATGGTTCTAGGGACAATTGATACAGGAGGCGCTGAGAGTTGGGGTCATTCCCCCTTAGAGTCTACTGCCACGCTGCTGTTGTCGTCATAAAGGGTGAAAAGGCTTCGATTAAAACTCCCTGAGACGAGGCATGCTAGGATCTGGGCTGTCGCAGTACAGTAAATCCCAAAGAGTTTTTCGGCCAATGCACTAGCATGTGGGACGGTTGGAAATGGAGACAGTGAGTATTTTCAAGGCATCCTCTGGCATGCGACTTTTGTGTATCAGAATAGAAATTTCATTAACGCTTGTTGGCCTATCTCTTTGCACAGACCTCGAATTTGGCATGCATAACCGTCACAATTCAATTCATCTGCTTCATCTGCCCCCAATTCTGGTCTTCGTTAATGCCGCTTTCTTGTCTTCCCCGCATCCCTGTCCTGGTCGGTGAGGTGCGTCATATACGTCAACGTCTCTGACTCGGATAAGGGTTGTGATCTGACGGAGCATAGCCAGGATGGCCTGGTTGCGGATGATCTAGGTAGCTGGCTCGAGGGAAACCGGGGTAGTATGGCCGAGAGAGGCCAAGGGAGCCAAGGGAGCCATTGCGAGACTGATTTGGAAGATTGTTCTGGGAGCCCGTGGGCTGCCCTGACCGAGAATCACCTGGACTCTCCACCCAATGAGTGTCGTAGTATCCTCCAGGAATGGATCTTGAATGATCGGGCTGCATGTAGCTTGATGGAGGCGCGTGTGGATGCCTTAGTGGTCCTAGCTGGGGGAGAAGAAATGGGGCGTACGGAGATACAATAGTCGGGGGATGGGTTCTTGGGCGTCCATCAACCGAGACGTTCCTGTCGATATTGGATGGTACTGGGACATGACTACCTGTGGGCCGTATTGTGGAGTCTTCCAAGGCCGAGCTCAGTCTGTCAATAGCAGAAGAGACTTGGTCGACTTGCCAGCTATTGGGCGGCGAACTTATTCCAGAACCCATCGACGAGAGTTTTGGCGGTTCAAAGACTTGCCGTCGACAACAAGGGCAGGAGTTCTTGGCTTTATTCAACCACAATGAGATACAGGCCGACCCCATGATATCTGCATAATTTAGAGGTCAGCTTCTTCTTCACAATACCGGATGACCAAGGTGGATCTCCTGAGGCTCGTGGCTCTATCACAACATTACTTACGACCACACGGAAGTCGAACGGCAACTTCAGCAACTTCTTTCTCCGAAGAGGCTGTCCCGTACTCGCAGTAACAAATTATGCAGCTGCTGTCCTCCAACTCGTCGCTTGAGACTTTTGGAAGAAAAAACCGGATTTGAGCCGTTACGGCCATGTTGTAATATGCAACAGTCTGGAGTGGTTGGGATGATCTGGAGAAGACTTGCAGATTAATCGTGGGTACCTGGTTTGTGGAAAATGAGGAGACTTGTTTTTATGTGGTGATGTTGGCATGGTGTGATGTTAGAAGACCAGTGATCAGGAAGTGTTGTTGTTGCCACCACGACCACTTTCCGAATTGACTTCATCACCTGAGCAAAGATTCTACCTGCCAATAACGGCATTTCTGGCAGCTTGAGCTAAGTGCCTGTCGTCAAAGTACCAAAAGTGACCATCAAATGTGAATGGGTCTGAAGTTCCTTTATCGGGTGGGAGCTTCATTCGAACAGCTTATGTCCTTTGTCTTTGCAAAATCTTAATTACGTCATCGGGCACGAAGTGACAAGGCTGCTGTGAATGCAATGACAACTACCTGGGTGATCCAGGCTGCTGCGCCCGATGCGTACGATCAAGCTACTCCGTGCAAAGTGTGCTCTCTTCACGAACCTCTACTCTATTCAGTGTCTCTATTTCTTTGATGATGCATTCAGCATAATCAATGCATCTAGAAGAGGCAAAGGGATCGCTGCTGACGAGAACGGAGTACAGAATGGCTGTCATACTTTGCTTCAGCAACAATCACGCTGGACCGTACTCACACTCTTCACTGCTCAATCCCATACGCCTAGAACTTGGGTACGTCCCGTACACATTAATCTATCACACTACCTCCTGAACATCATATTTCCAATGACTTCTTCTCTTCGTACTATGTGAACTTACTAAATCTCCCTCCAAGATCATGCACACAAACACAAGGGATCAAACTACGGGACAAGCACCTGAGATCTACCAGTATCACATTGGATACTGGAAGAGCCTGTGTTCATAGAGACGAGTTGAAGACAGGTATCAATTTCAAATGTTATTCCGCTGACTGCATTCTTTGAGTTCCGGAATAGACTACATACTGGGCCTGGGATACCAAGGGTTCAGCATTCAATGCGAAAGGATTAGCTTCGATCTGCAGAAACGCAAAAATCAGTCTAGTCGCCGTCGACCGAGTCATCTCTTCTTCGAAAAGACCCCTGTCTAACGGCCAAGTCAAGGCCATCAGTTTGAAACTCAACAAGGGAAGCTCAGGAAACCTTGTGTCATATGTGGTCGAGGACTTCAGCAACCCTACTAAATCTAGCTGTTTGTCAGATGAGATACCAGAGAGTCATTCCCCGAAGCACATGATCGGTTACCATCCAGCCATACTCCCCCATCGATGCCAACGTCGTGACTCTAAGCCAAACCCTTTTTCAATTCTAGCCTTTCATAAAACGCCCCTGTCCGGCTACATCATCTGCCTAGGAGAATTGCATCTCGCTCAGTCAGATACAACCCCGAAATCTTCGGACAGGTAAAGTAAGCGTACAGGTACGTTGTCAGCTGCTTGACGCCTTGGGCTGTTGAGACTTTATAAGGGACGAGGGTACCACGTTCGATACTAGAGGCGATGTGGAGGGCCGTACTATCCACAACCTCAGGGTGTTTGAGCCCTGTGGAAAGCGCTTCAAGTTTCTGGTTGTATAATTCCGAGCTCCTTTTCGATCCCATCTGCCAAAGCCAAAGAACCCATGGATCACACCCACTCTTTTCACTTACGGTACAACGAAAGTATGGAAACAGAGACAGTGCACCACGCGATGAACAGCTCATTTTCAGGTACACATCGAGATGATGATCATGATCATAATGAACGACGGGGAAGCGAATCATTATGTAGGCTAAAGAGGAATGTATGGCGGGAAAAGGTCCTTTGCTTTGGAGAGAAAGGTGAGGGGGTTGGAGTTGCTGTGAGAGAGGGGGGTATGGGAGGCTTG
>JAABUP010005304.1_pt1 | contig 19789 bp, 33 predicted proteins | sample 5559201 | NCBI WGS metagenome assembly JAABUP01 (sample SAMN10711887, study PRJNA513373) | rock metagenome | isolation source: Antarctica rocks | place: Antarctica
GCAGCCTGGAGAAGCCCTTGAAGTTTGGGATCCTGAGGGCCGAGAAGGCCTCATCATAGTGCACATGGAACCAGTTGACTGCAATGTAGAGGTAGCAGCCAAACAAGAAGCCCACTGCTGGTGTGGCCAGGACCCAATAGTAGGCAAGCATGCCCATGTAGTACGCTCCTGCCTGCATGCATCACACATCATATAGCTTCAGGCTGCTGTTTTTGATATGACTTGGAAAAGCGGTAACAAGAGATCATGTGTGAGCAGAGGCTTGAGGGTTGCGTCTGAAGCTGCAACGCAGTGTGTGTCCAGGCTATTTTCCGGAAAGCTTCTGCCCATAGACTATTTGCAAGAGTGTGTTGCTTGGAAGGGAGAATGATGGGCACAGCAGCCCTGAAAGGTATGCGCAAAAGCAACCTTACACAAACCCACTTGCTGTCAACATGTTGCTTGTACCTGAAAGCGTGACAGCTCCTTGATGCTGCCGGCATTGCAGATCTGGGTTCTGGAGACAGCAATGGCCTCAGGCACGTCAAAGAGGGCCATGGCGGCCTGGATGCAGTTGGGGTAGATGTGCAGGGTCCAGCGTGCGACTGTGTCTCTGAGGCCCTTGGGGTCTGGGAAGTGCTCGGCTTCAAAGGCTTGGTACCACTTGTACAGAGAATGGTACCCTTCCTTACCCACAGACTCATACCTGAACAAAAGAGAAAGCAGGTGAGCCTTGACCACATATGTGCATGAGAAGGAGGGGCGCTCTTCTTGTGACCTTCCACATGCAACTGAGTGTCAAATCACGGTCCCTGTCTGTGCCAGGTGGCTGATACACCAAAGCAAAGGCTGCTGTTGACACTGTCAAGATGCTCATTTTGCAACCTGTGTGTTGCACTGCCTCACTCACACCTCAATGCTTCAGTGTTGCAGCAGCCCACAAGCTGCATGAAGCAAAAATGGAGCAATGTGCAGTCTGTCTTGCAAGTACAGGCTGTGGATCGCAAGCCATGACTTGCATGTTGTTTGTCGCAGACTAGACACCAAAGCTGAAGGAAAAAGCACAGCTTGAACTGCCAGTAATGCAGGCAGCGTCTGTTGTGGCAGACTAGACGCCAACGCTGAAGCGAAGAAAGCACAGCTTGAAGTGGCAGTGACACAGAGGCAGCATCCCTCATGCTGAGCAAACAAACAGAGAGCAGACAGTGGGTGGTGTGAGAGGTGGTAGTGTGAGAGGTGGTGGTGTGAGAGGTGGTGGTGTGAGAGATGGTGGTGTGAGTGGTGTGAGAGGTGGTGTGAGAGGTTCTGTGAGAGGTGGTGGTGTGGGAGGTGGTGGTGTGGGAGCTGGTGGTGTGGGAGCTGGTGGTGTGGGAGGTGGTGTGAGAGGTGGTAGTGTGTAAGGTGGTGTGAGAGGTGGTAGTGTGAGCTGACCTGATGCAGGTTTCCACACCCAGCTCCAGCAGCACCATGAGCATGAGGGCCACCAGCAGGTGCACTGCTGTGTGCACAAAAGCAAAGACACATTTGGTGACGGCTCCACCTGTCCTGGCCCTGAACAAACCAGGGCACTACCTTAGTGCCTGCCATCAGGCAAGACTATGTAACACCTGTGTGACCTGAAGCTTTATGTATAATCTCTGTGGTTTTATCGCACAAAGTTAGGATTAGACACACCTACCAGGTATCTACCCAAAAATGGGTGGCCACACCTGTAAGTACACACACACACACACACACACACACACACACACACACACAGAGACACACGCACACACACAGACACGCGCGCATGTACACACACACACACACACACACACACACACACCCCTAACCATCGTGCATGCCAGCACAGTGTAAGTCTGCTGTGCAGGAACAGAACACAGGAACCTTGCATCTTTCTGTTATCATAATGCAATCATTTATCTTATTCTGTTAATGCTCTTTTACATGCTGCATGCGGCTTGACTTTGTACTTTTGCCTACAAACTTTCAATAGCTTTGCATCAAACAACGGTTGAAACACACATTCTGTATGCTGTCCAACAACTGATGTGCCTCAATTTGTGTCTGTTAAGTTTGGCTGTAGCTGACGTGGCACTTCTAGTGCCACTGAAGAGCTGGAAGGCTGGCTGCTGAGCTTTATTTCAAACTGGCTGCACATATCATAAACGTTGACATTTGAGAGATTAAGGGAATGTTTCCTTGAGTAAGGCAAGTGCTTCTGGCATCTGACATGACAAGAGTTGCAGATTGAGCCACACCTGAGGGCTAATCGGCTTCTGACAGAGTCTTGATCCTTGGCAAATTTGGCAACGGTGGATCCAGCAGGGGCGGCAGAGGCCCCCACCCCCCCGGCCGAGGCAAACCCAAAGGCCATCAAGAACATGGCCAGCAGGGCTGCCAGAGAGATGTAAGACTCTGTGAAGATGATGACCAGTGCGTCTGACACTGCCTCCATGACATACTGCAGACAGACATCATGATCAGCATAAGCAGCTCAAGACGCATTTGCAAGGTTCCCCCAGGATTGTTAGAAACATGCCAGCAGGCAGGAGGGATGTGAGATTCTGTGTTGATGACTCCCACCCCCTGAACACAATCCACAGACATGCACACAGAGACACACCCACCACAGTATCAATGTTTGATAGTGGTGACACCAGCTGCAACCCAGGACATCCTGACATTGCTGCCAGCATACTCACATTGGGTCTGCACTGCTTGATAAATTTGCATGTGCTTGACAGGTGGCTTTTGGTGTTAACAACAGCAGCAGCAGCAGGAGCAGGAATAGACTAACCTGGAGGGCTTCAGACAGGGAGTGAGCGTCCAGGACTGCTGACACGCTGCTGCACCGCGGCAACACACTCACCTGTATATGATACAAAACATAAGCCAGGAGCAAGTTCAGTCAGCCTATGTGTGGCAGTACAGCTTGGCGCTGCAGCTCCTGCTTGCATGCCGGGTTTCTCACCCAGCAATGAATGCTGTGCAGCAGGCATTGCATTTGGAAGGAGTACTGACAATTCTGGCGCAATGCAAGTGCATGGGAATGCCATGTAGCACTCCATTGTTGACGGATCAGGAAGCTCTTTTCAATCCTGAAACGTCTATGTCAATTCAGAAACGTCATCCCTACACTGGAAACCTGACCTCAGAAACGTCTGGGGACAGTGAAAATGCATTTCTACATTGTGGAGATGTTTTAGCTCCTAATATCTCTGAGAGGTTCCCCAGAATAACATATGTTTTGTCACAGTGCTGGCAAGCAGGTCAGACAGAGGTGCAATGCATACCACTGGGGGTAAGCAGCAGATTGACCAACAAATTGCAGTGTTTGAAGGCCGCTATGTAGACAGTGACACTATCACTAGGCAGGGGCAACAGGCTCACCACCAGGCAGAAGTAGAAGATGCCGCCAATGACATCAAAGCGCGTGTTTTTGAGGCGGAAGAGGTGCAGGTTCTGGCGGCCCAGCTGCATGCTGCAGGGGGGGGAGGGGTAGGCCGCTGCACAGTGGTACTCCCCGCCCCCCCATAGCTCTGCTTCCTCATTGTCCTCTGCTTTCACTGCTGCTGCATGCAATGTGCCAATCATCAGCAGACTGTTGTGACTGTTTCTGCCTTTCACATGCTATTCTGCTGATGTTGCAGACAAACACACTCACAGGCGGCAAGAGATCACAGACAGGCTGCACTAGTATAAAAGTACTTGCTGCAAAAGCACGAGCAAGAGCATCGCTTAGCTGGACTGACAGCAATGACAAACCTGCATCCACTGCTCTGGGTGATGATCCACGGATGAACCTGGCCATTGGGGATGACCCTCTGGGGCTGTTGCCCCTGGAAGGGGATGATCCCCTGGGAGAGGAGCCCCTGGGTGGGCTTCTCCCCCGGGGTAGGGTGTTGGCTGTGGGGCGGGTGCTGGTGACTGTTGCCTCATCTGCAGATGGATCTGGAACTGCACCAATACAATGCACAATATCAGGACTGGAAGACTGCATTTTACAAGCCGGGCAAATGCATGTGTGCAGGTGCTTGGGTCAACTTCGCTGACTTGCCAAATACAACGCCTGTGTGATAGGAGTTGAGCGGGAAAACTGACATATCATGTGATTCTCACTCACTAACATGTGAGTGTAGCAGCCTGCTGCATGTGATGTGAGGTTGTATCCACCAAAGGCAGCTGTCAAAGCAGAGCAATATCTTCTGATCAGCTTGCTGTTTGTCTGATGTGAGTGTTGATGCCAGGTAATCACCAGGTAATGATAAGGGGTTACAGCAGGCAGTGACCCAAGGCAGGTCAACATACCTGACACAAATCTGGAGGGCGAGAAGACATGTGTGGGGTGCAAGAAAGCCCCACCCAACCCATTCACTATCAGATGCTCGGGGTCATGGGGGTGCCACCCTGACACTGTTGCCTGTCCACTGCTTGACGCACCATCACCGGACAGACGCCTGCTCTGCAGCTCTGCCACATCATCAGCTGAGGTCGCTGAAGTACTGGAACTGGCATATGTGGCTGGCTCTGCCATTGAGGGTTTCTGCTGCCCAGTGGAAACCCTAAGATGCACAGGTGCCCCCACACTGCTGCTAGTGCCATTCATCATGCCATGCCCCAGCTGTTTTGAACTGGTCTGCGGCACAGCAGGCACAGCATGCATGCTTTGCACGCTTTGCCCAAACTTGGCGCCGTGAGTGACGGTGTGTGCAGAGTGGACATCAGATGACTGATGCCTGCTGCTGGAGCTTGTTGCTTGGGACTCTGCAGGACTCATGCCAGTGGGTGAGTAAGGGCTGAAGTCGACGGGAGCTGGCTCAGAAGCTGCTTTGTCAGCAGGCTTGCTGGGGGCGGTGGCAGGGGGGTCTTGGGAAGCGCGTCTGGAAGGCTGCGCCTGGAAAGGCCTGAAGGAGTGGCGCATGTAGAAGTGCAAGTCTCCTGCAGCAAGACGCAAATCCACAACTTACACGTCATCAAAATGGTGGCCTGACACACAAATGTATCAGCTGATACTCTGCATTCTCAGCAAGCACACACACACACACACACACACACACACACACACACACACACACACACGCGCGCGCGCACAGACAGACAGACAGACAGGCAGGGTAGATCTGAGCTGTGTAGACCTTGTGCAGTGCCCATTGCGTCATACATACAACTCACAACCAAACGAATTTTCTTCTTTCTCATGCAGTTGCAAGTTGCAGCTCAGCAAAGCACAGTGTGGTGAGTAGCGCCACCTGCAAGGTGTACACGCGCCCTCCCCCGCAGGTGGCCTCGCACCAGCTGCCTCAGGTTGTGGCAGGCCGTCTCATCCCAGAACCAGTCACTGAGCCAGCGCGGTTGGTGAGTCACCAGAATGGCCTGATCATCTGCAGCCATGCGCTCATCTGCTATCCTAGCAAAGTACCTGCACCAAAGCAGCAATCTTCAGCCACAGGCATGCTAGGTGTCTGCTGTCTGGCATGCTCAGCGGCTGTGTGAGGCGCTGAACCAGCGTGCAAGATGCTGAGCTGTCATGATTATGACACGTGATGGGGAATGAAAACTAGCTTGCCAAGGGAAGTTCAGCAACAGACGCAGCTTGCAAGGATGAAAATACATGCTTAAGGGTGAAGGCAAACTGTTTGACTGGTTAGCAGTTGTGGAGGCCACCAAGAAGGCCAATGGAAGGCCTAAGAGGAAGGCTAATATGAAGGCAAGCAGGAGGCCAATAGGACGCTAGTATTGCCAGGGCTAATGAGGGGCCTAAAAGGATGCTAAGTGAAAGGCTAACAGTGGCAGGTTAGTAGGGAGGCAAGTAGGAAGGCAAGTAGGAAACAGTCCTGCCAAGGAAGGCTGACAGGAGGCACAACAGGAACGCAAGCAGGAAGGGTGAGGGGAAGGCTGACCTGCACTGACACATGTCAATGTCATCCACCAGGGCCAGATCCAGACCAAATAGCCACCAGCCATGTGGCAGCGCCAGGGCAAAGTAAGACTTCTCCTACAGGCACCAACAAATTAGCTCTGCCTCACTCAACACACCACTCTTCCAAAGCAGTCGTCACAGGCACATCTGGCCAAACAGCAGGCAGCAGTAAAAGCCTTGTCATGGTCAACTGATCAAGCTGACAAAAGCAGCTGACAAAAGCACAAGTGCTTTTGACAGACTGGTCTGTTGACCATGCCAGCGCAATTGGTGATGCTCAACATGTGCACAGATGTCACCATGTCAAATCATGCTACACACTACACAAAACAGTTACCACACATGACAGTATGCAAGAGACAGCAACACAAGAAAGCAACGTTTGTATTGGGTGGGTCCAAACGTCTGTTTGGGTAGCAGCTTGACTGACGCCCCTGGGCAGCCTAGTATAATACTTGGCTTCTCATTACATGTATGCTGAAGGGTGTAGTCTTTTTTTTCTTTTTCGTTCTGTTCTCTTTTCTTGTCTTTGCTTTTCTTTTCTTGTCATTTGTTGAGTGAGGCAGACCTGTGGGAGCAGCCAGCCTCCCAGCCAGCCCTTGTGCTGGATGTGGCGTGTGTACGTTTCCAGGCCATCAATCCAGTCGTGGTTGCCAGGAATGGCAAAGGCTGTGGGGCCGTCATACTGCTGCAGCAAGTCTGCTGATGCAGAGGCCCTGGGAACACACATGAGCAGTCTGAGCAAAGCTAGGCATCATTGATGTTCTGGTGCATGCATGTCTTTCTCTGCATCGCCTTCCTTGCCTCTTCTGTCAAGACAAAGGATTGCATGCATGGTAGGCTCAGGAATGCAACAGTTGCATTGGCCTAAGCCAGTCTGGGACAGACCAATGTCACTGCCACATTCTGCTTGATGCACTGTGAATTTCGCATCTGTCCTGTTCATCAAGCATGATTTGGCAGTGATGTGTATCTGTGTCCAGAGTGGCTCAAACCTGGAATGTGAAGCAAGATATGTACAGGCAAAATCTTCTTCACCTGGAAGGATTCTGCACCCCTCCAGAAGCATTGCCAGCAGCTGCCTGTGGTTGTGAAGAAGAGGTATGCTGTAAATCAGCTGCTCCAGGTAAGTCAGGCTTATACACTACCAGTCTACCCGGCCTCACATGGGGGGGTGGGGGCAGGGCTGCTTCAAACGGCCTGAAGAACCTCTGCTCATATGTCTCATTGGAGGGATGAGGGTATGCCAAATCGCCGCCAATCACCAGCACGTCAGCCCTCGGGAGCTGTACCACGTTTGCAGGCCTTAAACTCATGCCCTGAGGGGCAGGGCCGTTCTGGCCATGGCCCTGCCCCTCGGCAGCATCAGTCACAGGGTGCGCAATCTGAGCAGCAGCATCAAAGGGGGACTCCATCCAGCTAGGCCGAGACTGAGCTGAGTTGCTGCTGTTGTCCAGAGGAGAGCTGTGTTCTCTGAAGCTGACTCTGCGTGTGGTGAGCTGCACATGCGAGTGTGCGTCTTCAAACTCAGAGCTAGCATCTGAGTCAGAAGCTACTGGAGTGCCCAAGCCAGAGGAGGTGTCACTCCCAGGAGACATTGGCCTGTCGTGAGGGCTGTGCCTGACAGCCTTGACAGGGGAGGGGCTCTTAGAGGTGAGGGTGCGACCCCTCTGCCAGGGTTCAGGAGACCCCGCCGATTTTGGCCTGGCGCCAAAAGTGGCAGGTGCTGACTTGCCTTTTACACTGGGGCTTGGCCTGAGATCTATGTCTGGAATGTGCGTACCAGCTGGTACAGCAACCTATGCATCAGCCACAATGACTGTGAGCCAGCATCAGTGACAATTTTCAGCAAGAAAACAAAGCATGGATTGCAGCTTTTGGTGTTGGTGAAGGAACAGCCTGAGGGTGAGGAATATAGAGCTTCCTTGTGACAGTCATCACGCGTACGGTGAACAGCTGGTCAGCATCAGGCCACCATGGTGCGACAACACTCACAATGAGCAAGGCTGCACAGTCACTTTCAAAAAGGAAACATGGGAAGCGCTGGGCTGATCAGGTCTAGCAGCCACTATCACTGACAGCAGCCAAACACAAAGCACATAGTCAAAGAACTGCGCAAAAGCTAGGCGCATAGTCAAAGAGCTCATCACTTGAACATAGCTGAAGAAGTTTCCAGTGCTGACCTTCAAACCAGGGGCTGCCATGGCTCTTGCAACAGCATAGGTGGGGTCGCCGCCATCCCCAGTGTCAGCACAGAAATCCAGCCACAGCTGTGGCCTGTCTGCCAGGTGCTCAAAGGTGAACCCATCCCCAGCCCTGGGTGGGTCACTGGCACTCCCAGGGGGGTTTGTGGCAGTTGCAGCCTGCAGTTGTACAGCGTTTGAGTAAGGCCTAGCTGGTGGCCTCTGTGCTTAGATGTGCTCTTCTTTCTGCTGAGGTGTTTGAATTCACACATACACCCTCTATGCATTGGTGGGGACATGCATTGGTGGGACAGGCATTGGGCACACTAACACTCAGACACTAGACCCCCAATCTCCAGTTTGTCAGGGTACGCTATCAAAAGTCAAGATGCTGCATTAGTATAGCATAACATGGTTGAATGGTGATGGCTGATGCCACTTGTTGCAGAGGTTGCTCAGTAATGTCTACAAAGATGGCTCACCTGCATTGTGCGCATGTCAAAAGCGTCCCAAGAACAGCTTTACTGACACTAGCAGCTCAAACACAGTCCTGTACATGTCAGCACTTGTGCCTGCATCATCAAAACAAAGCTTTTCTCACTCTACAGCCTTGCAACATTTGAACCATGACAAAAGTCCAAGCTGCTGACTCATGCTCATATAATGTTGTACTTGACTGAGCTGCCAGGCACATTGACAAGCGCAATGAATCCTGGCATGCAGAGCTGTGGCACACTCTGCAGCAGCTTACCGCTGTACCAAGGAAACATTGGCAAGAACTCAGGTTGCTCTTCGCCACCCTCCCCTTGCTGTGTTCTGCAGCAGCAGGATAAATGCTGATACTTCAGTTGCAAAGCAATGTACAGCCATGACAGTGTGATGACTGGTAAGAGGCAGCGCAGCCGGGAATGACTGGCAACAGGTCAATGATCAGCAGCAGGGCAGACCTTTGATCCCCTGTCTTGCCCACATTGTGCTCATCATGCTCCTTGGCCTGAACACCTTGATAGTTCATCTGTTTGGCTCTGCCCTTCTGAGCACCACTGCCTGACCTCACCTGAGGTGCCTGGTCCAGTGAAGTACTCAAGCCTGGACTGAGCAGCGTATCTAGGTTGCGGGACATGCTGCTCAGAAACGTGCTGCCGAAGGACTCAGCAATGCCGCCGATAGACAGTCGTCGACGGAAGCCCACGCCCAAAGGTTCAAACAAAGTGGCGGCCCGCTGCATGGAGTCCTCTGTCTTCGGCGTGGAGGGAGTGTAGCCCTCGCTGTACCGCCGCTGTCTTCGACTTGATCGCCCCCTCCCAGCAAGCTGATGCCTCAAGCTCGAAGCACTTCTTGCTCGCATGTCCACAGCTGCCTGATAGTCAGCCCAACAATGGACTGCATGACCAGAAAAATGTGCTTTTGCAAAAGCAAAGCAGGTGCCCCTGCAAAATGCGGTCTAACAGTATGCATACATGTGCTGCTCATGCATGCCCAACAAGGCATTGTCAATGAGCTTTGTGCATGTTTGGATAACCTTTCAAAACTCCAAGCCTGTTGGTGATAAGACTGCTGGGTTGGCGCAAACCTACTTGTGTACATGGCAACCAAGGTAATCCACATGGTGAAGACCGGTGATATGGTCTCAGATGCAGGGATGCTGATGAGCCCCAGACCATCAAAGGGAACATCAATGTTCAGAATGTGAGCACCCTTTGGCTGACTGCTGCCCAGCCCAGCCCCCTCACCTTCAGGCACAAAGAGGCGATTGTTTACAGAAATCAAAGATGCAGTGCAGCTGATATTGCACATCATACTATCCGCATAGCCCAGAATGTGCCTAGGCTATACTGCTGCTTTGCTGTTGCACATGCTGCATTCGGTGCATTGCATCAAGACCACACAGCAGTTTGTTACATGGCACAGATGCAGCAATGCGCTGTCCTCAAGTCACACAATGTGCATGAGTATACAGGTCAGTCTGAACATACAGGATAGGGTATTTTACAAGTATGTAGCTGACTGAGTATGACAGGTCAAATATGTGCCTACCATACAAAACCCAGGAAGCAAAGGCAGGGTGATCTCTGATAGCCACAGGGTGCAGCCACTTATTGCAAATGGCAGCTCTGAACTCCCCTGCACTGCCGTCCTTCTGCTTCAGCCCAGCATTCCCACAGAAGCTATAATATGTGCTGTACACCAGCAAGGGCATCAGTCAAAGTAGCGCATTTGACAGAATGCCCAGAGCCTTACTGAATGTCGGACGACTGTGAGCTATGTGGTATAGGCAGTACTGCAATGGAAACCTGAATTGCAGCCTGAAGCACAAGACTATTACACAACAATGGGTTTTGTTGCCAGATTCAAGATGCACATTGCATTGACTGTGGCCTCAATACATGAGCCAGGTTGTGGACTAAAGCTGAGAAACCGACAAGGTGTCAGAAGCAGTCTCACCTGCATGCGACTGCCAGGTTCAGGCTATTGAGGATCACTAGGGTGTACATGTTTCTCCTGCCAACACCAGGGCTGTACAAGGCTGGAGACATCACTTTGAAGAACACAGCAACTGCGTGGATGGCGTGCAGTGCACCCAGTATCTGCAGAAACAGATGAGGGTCATGTTGCTGTGCTTGTCACTCATGCTTAAACAATAGATTTGCAAGCAAACGCAGCAACCATGCAGAGTATAGAGCATCTGTTGTACCACAATAGCCAAGCCGATGCAAGTCAACTCAGGACATAACTCCACTGAGCATGTTTTGCTTGGCTAAATTCAAACTTCTTTAGAGTCTGTGATGCTGCTGATTGTGCTCGAGGCAAATGCTTTGTTTCACATGTTTGACAGAGAGGCAAACGCTGGTGTTAAAACGCACCAGCAAAGACAACAAGAAGATGGTAAGCAGCATTGAGATGTCAGCTTTGACATCTATGCCCATAGACTGAAAGCTTGGCAAGTGCACAAACACGGCGCTTCCCAGCCAGAAGAGATATACAGAATAGTAGTTGATGTAGCCTCTGCAGGAGCTGAGCACGGTCAAAATTCGGTATAGCTTACAGCAAAGAACAAGCAAAGGGCAATCTGATGACACGCACAGTCAGAAAGCGCGTGAGAATCCCCTGTTGGTGAGCTTACTCTGAAGCTGAACCAAGCCGTCTGCGTATAAGAGGCCGTATGTACAGGTAAGCAAACAATATGGTAGCTCCTGCAAATGCCAAAGACTTTGCAACACATGCAGCTGTAGTGAGGAATGCGGTGTAGCACAAACAGACACATCACTGACCATATAGATAAAACCACTTGCGGTTGAGTGCATACTTTTGCATCACTCCCTGCAGACAACTCCAAGCAATCAGCAGGATCATCGAATGACGCCCATAATCTTTCTTTGCGTGCGTCTATCTTTGCAGTGGCTCAAAGTCTGCCGCCTACCTGGATGCTGTCATAGCAAATACACCCAACAGCAGAAAAACCACATAAGTAGACTGCAATGTGGGTATGTTGGAACGTCTCGAGAGGGGGTGCGACCCCAGCTGCAGAATGTTTAACTTTCATGCTGACAACACGGACCGTTCCGAGCGGACTGACAGGCTCGCACAGACTACGTGCTGTCAGGTACACAAGCAATAGATCACTGTCCCTGTTCTGTCACAGTCAGCACAACGCGCACAGTGTGTTGTCATAAATATGTGCAACACCATTGACTGCTTCATTCATGACCCAGGTGTTCGGCCATGCCTGTGGTCGCACGACCTGCTTTTGCGAAAGTCAACATGAAGATGCTCCGAAAGCACTTCCCATATAGCGTGGTCAAACCATGGCTGACTCACATGGCTGCAGTAGTCATGACTCATGACTCATGGCATCAAAGCCCAGCTGTTTGACAAGGAATCTATCGTCCATCAGAAGTAACAATACCGTCGCGGATGTTTGATGGGCAAATGGAAAGGTAATAATCAGTTCTTGTAGACAAAATTTTAAAACTTCTTTTGAGCTTACCCAACAGCCAGCATGCCTTTTACAGAAAGCTACCTCTACTGCTGCTGCTGCTGCCGTGTAAACACCAGCAAGTAACAATTGAACGCTGCTTGCTTTGAAATATCGCATGGTTGCCAAAGTGAATGCTGTAGCTTGGTCGTCACTTTCCATTATCCATGCTGTGGTGTGTGAGCAAAACTGATGCGGCGCAAGGTCTGCTCTCACACTACATCTCATGCAAGTGAGTGAAGAATTCTGATGACTACCATCACCACATTGCCTGCAAAATTCAGTTCTGATTGGCACACAACCTCTAGCTATGCCTATCCTACAGCTGGTGCATTGATTGGCAGAGCATACACACTGCATACAGCTAATCAAGACAAGGCAGAGTTACCATCTGCAGCCTTATACGACGCTTGACCTAATCAGCGCCATTTGGACTTCCGCCGTTTGTACTTTTCCCGCCACCAGTCTTGTTAGGCGTGCTTGGGCCTTCTTGCAGTCCTCTGTTCTCCTTTTCCCAGTCATTTTGGGACCCTTCTGAATCCCTGGGGCTGTCTACCCTGACTGCTGCAGCTGCCAAATAAGCAGCACCCAGAGATGACCCATCATTGACATGTCTAAATTCAACAGAATCTGCAGCTTTCTTGCCCATAACCTCACTCAGACCCTCCTTCATAGCTTCTCTATAGTGGCTGTAGTGCTCAAACACCCCGCCATCTACACCTACGACAGTCCTCGTGCCATTATCTCTTTCCAGCTGTCGCATGACAGCTGAGATTGCTGTTGACTTCAAGCGACCTGCTCTCCAACCCACAAGATGGCAGATCTCTTGTACCTGGACAACAGACCCACCACGTGTCATCATGTCAGCTGTTAATTCCAGGCAAGCTTATGCATGCAGAGCCTAGTGCTTGGCCCCATATAGCTTGTGTTGCCATGTGTTGCCACAGCAGAAGTTCTTCCAACACCATGCATCATGTTCTTTTAACACTGTGCATCACTCCATTCTTCAATCCTGCCCTGTGCATTGCATAGTAACATGCATTTGGGGAAGTCAGAATACTTTGCATGCTTGATGACAGGAAAGGGCATGTGAGTCTCACCACTTGGGTCGACTCTAATGTGATCTGATCTACAGCTAATCCAAAGGCTTCTTGCAAGACGTCTGCAGTTCCAAGCAAGTCTGTGGATGTGTCGTGATCTATTTTGCTCATCTGGGGGGTTGTAAGAGATCCCTGAGCTTGCAAGCCAGTAGGGATGCGCCGCCCAAAGAGACCCCCCTCCTCAGCTAATCTGAGAATGATCCGTCTTGCAATCTCGCCCATGTACAGGCCTGCATATTGAAAGCAGGCAATATGAGTGAAGCAAACCAATGCAAAGACACAAAGTGAAGAGCATAGACCCCAAAATGGCTTTGACAAAGGCTTTGACAAGACTATGGCTGTGCTGTGTCAGAGAGGATCTGTGTGTGGGCAGTTTCAAGGGCTGGGCCACATAGTATGATCAGTCTTTCACAAATTGTACTAGTGCATTGCTGCAGGTGCAACAATCGAGATAAGCATTCTAAGACCAACCTTGGCGAAGCTCTTACCTGCTGTCATTTTCTCAAAGTGCTGGTTTTCTGGATTGACAGAGTCAGCGTCTATGCCTTTGTCCTCATCGATCATAGGCAGAGCAGCAGTTGTGAAGTTGCCCCACTCGCAATTGATGATCATATTCTTGCCAGGTGGCAGCTTCTTGCTTGCATTATGCACACGCTCTGAGCATTCCACATACGCGCCATTGCTGCCTGTCCCTAAAATGACGCCCAGCATCGTATCTTGATCCTGATATCGGCATGCCGCTAGTGTGGCAACCGTATCATTCACCAATGACATCACTCTGGCCTGCATAGCAGCGATGCAACCAAATCAGCATGACAGCATCTCACACCTGGAATTAGATAACCTTGCTTCTGCATGTGAAGGCGTGCAACCTTGCCACACTAGCGGGATCGGCCAAAAAGTTACTCGAGATGTATCCTAGCATTGCCTCACTGGGAGATGGCCTGCCAAGCAGAGCCGGCTCCCAGCGAGATGAAGCTAAGATGCATGCTGCAGATACAACCAAGAATTGAACCCCTGACCTAAGTCTGGAATGCCATCTGCTGATCATAGCTGCACTTGCCATGCTAAACATCCCAATCTTATTACATATCAATAACCAGACACTCATCTGTGTGTCCAGACAACTAGCAGTGCTAATTTACTCGACTGCAGCACCACGCTGCAGCCTTTTGTGGGTATTGGCGGGAAAACCCATGTGGGCTACCTGCCAGACATGGCAACAGAAAACACACAGCAGGAGAAGCTGCAAACAGCTGGAGGACAGCAGGAGGTGCAGGGAGGCATTACAAGAGCCGATGCCCCCTCATGGGGTAGGGCCTTAGCCTCAGCAGGACTTGTATATCTACGCTGGCAACCATCAGGGTATGCCTTGCACAACAGGCCTGTTAGGACTAAATCAACAACTGCAGGGAGGCATGCATGCACTGACCTGCATGCCTTGCCGAGCTAGGGCTGCCTCCAGAAGTTCTGTGGGATCCTCACCCACAGCATTTGGGTTGGTGAAGCCCTTGTTCCACTTGATCAAGGTGCCGTGGTTCACACTGATCTGCCGCAGAGGGAAGCTGAAGCAGAAGCCAACGACAGGCATGCTGTCAGGCTTTGGCCTGCATCATTGCACTTTGCTGTTGCAATGAGGGTGCACGCATCTGTTGGTGCATAAGAATCATGCTACTGGTGGCCCAGCATATGTAGTGGCGCACCAGGTTGCCTATGCTTAGGCATTCACCTGTTGACTTCCTTTCACAGCATATGCTTGACTGCGAGCATCTGTGAAAAAATCGTAGGAGGATAGTCACTGCTGTGGTGTACATAAAGGTCAATGGAAGGGTGAAATTTGTAGCATGTATTGCTTGCAGGTTTAGCAGCTGTTTTTTGGCCCAGCAGCTGCTTTTGAAACCATAGTGCGTGACACATGCTGAAAGATGCAGCAGGTGATACTGGAGAGCACGGCATGAAGCTGGGCAGACTCACTTCTTGCCTATTCGGTCAGCAAAAGCTACCAGCTTGCCTGCCATGAAGTCAAATAGGTCATCAGCTGGAACATGGTGCATGCTGTCTTCAATGGGGAACTCATCCATCTTCAGCTCATCCTGAATGCATACCAAACAGCTTTGCAACATTGCCAGAGTCACATGCATTGGCATCAGGCATCAACAGTGGTTGTGGTGAGATTCTGTTGCAGACAATGCACCAAGTGTTGATGTCGAACACCCATATGAAGACAGCCCATGTAATGAAGGGCATAAAGCAGACATGAGCAGATGAGCCTGATGACACATTTGTGCTTACAGCCTGCACCTATGTGCCTGACAGGACAGGACAATAGTATGCAGTAGCAGTGAATACAGTCAGCAGCAGCATTACCATCTCTCCATGCTTGTCTGATAGCTTAACGTACACTGTTCTAAAGTTGGTGCCGCCCATATCCAATGCAAAGAAGTCACCAGACTCAAATCTGCAAGACAAGCCCCCAAGACTTTCGCCATGTTGGATGATATATGTGCTATAGCGCACCCAGATATTCTGGACATAGGTTTAGTAAGCATGAGTCATACATGAGACATACCCATTTGGTAGCTCATCTACCATACTTGGCAGCATCAGTAGGGGCGAGTGTTCTTTGCCTGACAGGGTAGCATTCATCTGCAGGCACAGGAACCTTTCAGTAGCATGACTTGCAAAAGATGTGGGTGCAGGGACCACTTGAACACAGCAGGTGCCTACCTGTGTCACCATGTCATCTCGAATTGTGCAAAGAAGATCTGCTGGTATGTGCAAAGCTTCTCGATACTGCATCGACAGTGACCTGTCAGCTGTGCACACACCTCTTGGGCCCGCTGAAGTGGCTCAGCAAGCACTTTGGCGTCGAACCCGACGTATGCTCGAGTCGCGTCTGTGACATACATATGCCAGCGACCAACATTTAGCATGACAGACGTGACTGTGTATCACCTCTGCAAGCAGCTGCTGCAATTTTGCAGACTGCTGGTCGGTGTGAGGGCGTTTCGAAAGCCTATACCGATTGTAATACGTAGCAGCCAAGGCAACAGCGGCTGTACCAGCGAGCAAGAATACCACCGCGTTTCCATGACGTTGCAGAATTTTCTTCCCCATCAAGACGTCAAAGCAGGTAACACTCACAACGTATGTGCATGCACGTTAACTTTGCACAGCAACGCTCTGCAAAACTTGTAACTCAACAGTACAGTTTCTGCAGTGGCTCGGCAGATCAAGATTTATGGGTTATGGATGATAATCCCGATAGGTCTATTGACGCTACTGAGATTCATAAACGAGTCTTGTGCAGTCAGCAGCGCCCCGTGCATGCAGGGAACTGAAACCGCCCTAGGAGCTTACTAATCAAGGGGATTTTTGGCGCGTACTAATCATACTAGATATGCCTGCCAGTGATCTTCTTCTTGGACATTTGCCACGCCAAGCCACAACAATCACCAGGCGCAGGCACTGCGCGGCGACGAGACGCTACTTCGTAGACGGACAAATTTGTCGGTGCGTCAGGAAAAGGATTGTAAGGTCTGCGTGGATCAGGTGTGTACGAGACAGCGACCGTCGTGTCCGTCTCGTGTAGTGATCTAGTCAAATACGGCTTTCGATCTTTTGTTGTCAAGGCTGATCGCGTGATTGCTAGATCAGTCGCAGTCTTGATCAAATCGATATATATGCTTACATTGCAGAGTCTATGGACCGTCGACAACCACTTTCTCAGCTTCAGCGTGGACTAAACTCGCATGTGTCTGTACCACACAGGCTGAGGGACGCAGCAAGTGCCGTCGAGCAGCCTTTCGTATGAAATGCAGCGCAATAGTATGCAATCGGCTGCAGCATCCGACAGCAGCAAGATCAACTCAGCCAGGGTGCCCAGCTCAGCCTGTTGCAGAGCTCAACCCCCTTCATAACCTCGCCCACCTGCACGCACTGCAGTTTCGACTACCGACTGGCAGATGGGGTCAAGCCCCACATGTTCAGCTGAGAGCACAAGCTGCACCAGCTACTCAAAGTGCTGAATCTCACACAAAAAAGCAACAGGCTTCTTCAGCACAGTCTGCAACAAGTGTTGCAGCCAACGGGCATGTGCAGTCTGAAGGCAACAGACACAGGCAGCAAAATGCAACTTCCAGTACTAGCGCTGACAGTGATGCATGCCAAGCAGAGTCCTTAAGACTGCTAGAATGGCCAGAAGTCTGTCAACAGGTCAGGCAAGCTGTCAAATTGCTCAGAAAAAATTTGCTAAGCTGCTGTGGTCAACCTCAACTGTCTTGACTGTGCAACGCTGTTCTAACCCTCATGCTGCTGCACACAAAGGCATTTCAACATGCTTGCATCGCTTCCAGCAAACACCACCCTCTGCATCTGTTTTAGCTCATTCAACATGCAACTCAAAGAATGTAAACCCATGTGCAGCAGGACCGTCTTTGTTCCTTGCTTGTTAAGTGATGCAACAATGCTTGCCTGCTGACTCAGGTGGCATCATTCACGTCCACAGCTGTGGCAGCAGAAAGAGCCCTAGGGGCCAAGTTGCCCATTGCATCATCTCAGAAGCAGGCAGAGCAGCTGCTGCAGGAAACAGCAGAAGCTCAGCAGGCCAATCTTACCCTGAAAGGCATCCATGACCTGCGTGGCTTACTTGAAGCTGCCAGCAGGAACCGTGTACTGCATCCTGTCCATCTGGATGGGGTAGCCTCAAGTCTAGAGGCAAGTTGTCTTCCAGCCTTTAGGATGTTGCACAGCTCTCTCCTTTGCAACCCAAATACACGTGTTATATGCCATTCCTGAGCTCTTTAAAATGCCCCTTTCTGATGTAATGGTCATGATGGGCAGCACCTTGCAGCCGCATAACCAGCTACACATGATAACACAACGCTTTGATACATGCTTTGATCCATCACAGGTTGCAGCAGCAGTGGCAGACAGGCTGGCGGAGAAGGAAGGAGAGACAGCGCTGTTCCCCGCCTTGCAAAATCTGGGCCGGGGAATCAAGAGCGCTCTGCCAACTCTGCGCCATAGCATCAGGCATTGCATTGAGGTGAGCATGCTTCCTTGCAATTATAAGAATGGTGGGTCTGCTGTGTCAGCGTATCTTTTTGCATGCTCGGCATGTAATTGTGCGCTGTCTGAATGTCAAGGAACACCTTGCTTGTATCATGCATGCTGTCTGCAGACTTTACAATCCAGGCTTGCTGTGAATACAAGGGTATTTCTACAAGCCAGGCTCAGCAGTCGAAATGTACTGTCTCAGACAATCATGTGTTACCATTGCAGGATGGCAGGGTACTGGACAGGGCCAGTGATCAGCTGAGCAAAGTGAGAGGGCAGCGGCGGGACAACATGCAGTCCCTCAGACAAAGCATGAACGAGTGGGCTCGTAAGCTAGCAGCTCAGAACGTCTCTGAAGAGGCTTTGGTGGTGATCAGACGAGACAGGCTGTGCGTACCTGTGAAGGCTGGCCGGCAGGTAGGCACCACAGGCAAACTCAATGTACCTTACCCTTGGGCTTTCTTTTGACCAATCCTTCAACTAATGCTGGAAGGTTTTTCTTTTTCTTTGCCAGGCAACCCTGCTGTTGACGCTGTCATTCCTGTTTACATGGGTTAGCTTATGTGATGCTGAACCCTAGTGTCAGCTTGCATCCTGAGCTTTGCTGGTTGTGAGCTCACTGGCATGGGTCATGAGGGCGACCATAATGAGCTGTGCTGATTACTGAGCTCAGTTGCATCTTGTTGTGATTACTGGCTGTATAGTGACTGCACTGCAAGCTGTTCAGGACATTGGTATTGTTTGTTCTTGGGACAATGCACTGTTGCCTGTCTATGTGTACAACAACTGGTCAGATTGATGGGTTCCTATGCATGCACCAAAAGGATCCTATATAGGAAGCTCCTCAGGCTGTATGCACCTGACCCTAGGGGAAGACACGTACTGCTTGCTCCAATGAATGATCTCATGCGCTTAGAAGACTGTTTAGGCACATGTCTAGCACACAGAGCTGCCTGACACAACAGATTTTGGCAAGCATTGCCTGTACATGCAGCTTTGAACAGCGAACTCTTCCCCTTGGCTTTGCCACCAGGCAATGTCTCAGGTCTCTGATGTCTGTCTCAGGTCTCCACCCAAGTTTGTAATGCTACAAAACCTTACCTTCCCATTCACTGTTTGTTTGGGCGAAGGCGGTCACATAAATGCACTGATTGACTGGTTGACTAACAGGACTCTGAGCGAGTTGTTGACTCATGGTTGCAGAGTCAGCTGCCCAAGGGCAGTGTCACACTGGCAGTGAGTGCTTCAGGATCCACTGTGTATATGGAGCCCGAGCCTGTTGTCACTCTCAACAATGCTGAAGCCATGCTCAGAGGCCAGGAGCAAGAAGAGGAGCAGGCCATCCTAGCTGGCCTTTCTCAGATGGTGGGCCTGTCTGGAGCTCACCTTGGTTTGTGACAAATGCATCTGCTGGCTGCACTGAGCATGGTCTTGTGTGGGCAGTGTTGATCTGTGAATGGCATTTGCACACAGGGGCTTTGTGTACGCATCACAAGCTTGACCCAAATGCACATGATTCATGCACTGACTCCAAATGAAGTCTGTAAAGAACAGCATTGCAGATGCATGA
>JAABUP010005305.1_pt1 | contig 19787 bp, 22 predicted proteins | sample 5559201 | NCBI WGS metagenome assembly JAABUP01 (sample SAMN10711887, study PRJNA513373) | rock metagenome | isolation source: Antarctica rocks | place: Antarctica
ACATTTTCGGTCAAGCCATTCATAAACATACTAGAACATGCTAGTAACACTTAGTCAGCTTCTGTGATAGCTGCATTTACTAACCCGCTTCCTGAGTCCCAGCGGCCTGTTGAGTACTATATAAGCTTCAAACTTTGGTTCACCGAACACACAGTTTGCGATCAAAGTCCTCTTGTAAATATTGTGTCAAGTCAAGCTTGCAAGTCTGCACAGCTTATTTCAACATGGCATGGCATGCACTGCTTTTTTCCCAGCTGCCACTAGGTATTCGACGCCATATGCCATGTTTTGTTTGTAATGACCGTTTAATAATAAGATTTACTCACGTGACCTCAGTGAGCATTTCGTCTTCTCGCCCGTGAGCCTGCGAGCTGCTTTTTTATTCCGTCCGCACCAAGTCCGTTAACAGGCATCAACTGTCATCGCAGGGTGTCCGATGCTGAAAGGCTACCTGCTTCGCTGGCAGCCTGTGCATCGTCTAAGGCAATTAGGTCAATTCCATCGCTCTGCATGCGACCTTGCCGCAAATGGGACTGTGCAAGCATCAAAGGCAGAAAAGCTTTTACCCGCGGTGCCTGGAACAGTGAAAGAATACCAACAACATATACTGATTCAAACAGCTCCATTGAGTAGTGACTCTTCTGCCAAGGAGCTCCATTCAAACCATGGCTGCTGGTGGCCATCCGTGGTCGAAAAGCGAGCTTTTCCCTGATGCTCTCCAGTATGCGTGTGCACTCACGTGTCTGGAGGAGCTGAACAGTCTGCAAGTGCAATTGCAGGCACCCAGCTGTCATTGAAGCCGTTGCGGCTGCTGCCATTAGTCAAGGCAAGCTTTCTTGAACCACGTCATTTTGCTTGTGATGAACGCCTGCTGCATCTGCCAAGCTTGCATCATTGTGTGTGAGCATCAAGTGGTGTTGAGTAATGCAGCTTGCCCAGGGATGCATATCACACCTCTCTGTTAGCAATAGAGCTCTGCTGCCAACTACGACCCTTGCTCTGGGACTGCAGGCAATGTCAAGGTGACAACATATGAGGAAAGTACAAGAGACACTTTCCTAGAGGCTGGCAGACCTGTTTGCGACCTGAGAATCTATCCTGCAGGTAAGCCAGAGGCTGCATTATATTGTCTTGCAAAACTCTGCACTGCCATAGTGGCCATGCTGACAGCTTTTGTGAGATGGACAGGTGTGCAGTACCTGAATCTTCCCATCAACAAGGTCCGCCAAGTCACCGCTGCGCACATGGACGCAAGCTCACCAGATGACGATGGTGATGATGGCGAAGCTGAAAATTCTTTGCAGCTAGAAGCCGTGCAACACTTGCAGCAACCTCTGAATGGCCTGCATCTGTATGTATGCTGTCATGGCAGCAGAGACACACGTTGTGGCAAACTTGGCAGAGGTCTAGTGAACACTTTGGACAGCCTGATTCAGAAACAGCAGCTTCAAAGCGTGGTGCAGGTGTTCAAGTGCTCTCATGTGGGCGGTCATAAGGTCAGCTGAAGCGGCATGGCTGCACCCAACAGCTCCTGCCAGCTGTTGTCATGCCTGAGCAGTTTGATCTGCAGTGCATTTGAGCTTTGTATCACCCCAAGGATGCTGTGCAGTATGCCGGAAATGTGCTAGTGTATGGCGCCATGAGTCCATGTGATGGGGATTGGTTTGGAGGTGTCAATGACTCAAATGCTGCAGAGTTCCTGAGTGGAGTGCTAGATGCTGAGGTATGCAGGATGTCAACCTTTGAAGCACACCATCCATGTGTTGCAACCACCGAGGCCTCTGGAATATGCATTGCTGCAAGATGCCAAGACAGATGCACAACTTGTAGTGCAAAATCTAAATGCAACATCCAGCTAATCATGCGTGCTGGCAGGTTGGAAGCGAAGGAGGAGCTGAAGAGCCTGCATTGAGACATTTGTGGCGTGGCAGAATGGGCACTAATAAACAGGAGCAGCTGGACCTTTATATGGGGCGCACTGTATCCGATGAAGATTCCAGTGATGCTGATGATGTTCAAAACAGTGGCAGGGAGGCTTTGCAGGCCGCACAGAGCGCCAGCGTAGACGCCAAGGGCGCATCTGCAAATGGTGCATATGCAATGTCTTGTGCCTGTCGATCAGCTGATGCCATCCACACTAGCACTGCACATATGCCTGATGCCTTTGGTAGAGATAACAGAACAAATGCCACAATAGACATGAGTGCTGGTGGTGCAGATGCAGACAGCAGGTCTTCTGATGCAGACACCTCATCATCATCTGAGCCAGATAGTGGCTCTGAGAGTAGTGACGACGATCTTGATGGTACAAATGCAGACAGCACCTCTTCTGATGCAGACACTTCATGGTCAGATAGTGGCTCTGAGAGTAGTGACGACGATCCTGATGGTGTGCCTCCTGTCCGGGTCTAGTCGATTGCAACAGCTAGCTAGGACATGCCTTAAATCTGAGCCTGGTGACATAGCTACAATACCTTGTTAAAGCAGGCATGAGTATTCAAAGCAGCACTCATGCGGGTATGCACTTGCATGAGTAATGGCATACTTACTGCTGTGAGCAGTCCATGTTCCAACAACAAAATACTACCTTACTACACCACACACAAAGTCTACCATAACCCATGCCGATCTTTTCACTACACACTAGAGTCATAGCAATGCAACAGAAACACAGTGTCAGCAAACTCTGAAAGATAATTTATTGCAATGCAAAGAGGTTCATGCATTGTCAGCATCTGCTGCGGCTTGGGCAGGGTACTTGCTCTCTACTTGCTGCCAAGTCATCTCCATATCAGCTAGCTGTTTGAGCACAGTGACTACCTCAGCAACTGGCACACGAACCTGTGCCGTTGTGTCACGCTCCCTCACGGTCACTGTCTGCTTCTCAAGGGTCTCATAGTCTACTGTAACAGCAAACGGAACTCCAATCTCATCTGTGCGAGCATACCGTCGGCCAATACTGACTCCGGTTGTGTCTACAACATTTGCAACTGCAGCTCGCCGCAGATCAGCAGAGATCTGCTGAGCAGGACCATTCAGCTCATGCTTTTGCAGCAGGGGGAAGACAGTGGCTTTGATGGGTGCCACCAGGGGAGTGAATGAGAAGACAGAACGCCTGGCATCTTCTTCAGCTTTGCCTTTGGCGTGCTTGGCCTTCTGGTTGTCCTTCTTCTCGGCAGCTTCTCGCTGCCAGAAGGTGTGCTCAAACATGCAATACATGATTCGACCGATACCAAATGATGGCTCAATAACTGATGGAGTGAAAGACCTGCAAGCATGCATGAGTTCTGAATACCTAGCAGGGTGGACAGTGGAGACTTCATGAGGTGTGACTACAAACCGTCAACACTGGAAGCCATTACACATATGTCCTGTTGCTAACTGCCAGAACAAAGCAAGCATGAAGTTGTGCAAAAAAGCTATCTGCTGTCCTCTGTGAACACATTTTAAGGATGACATATTCATCTTGATATGGCATCTGTACATTGTGTGACTTCGTTGAAATGTGCACATATTGATGGCCGGTTAGCACATAGTGCAACTATGCAAGATTGACAAGTGCATGGTCACAACATGCTGGCTCACCCGCCATTCTTCACCTCCTGCTTGATTTCCACCATGTTGGGCTTGATGGTGACTTGCTCCCCATCTACCTCTACGGTTGCCAACTGATCCTTGTCCAGCTGCTCCTTCAGTCTGAGGGCATCCTGCTCTGCGCATTCATCACCCTGTGCACAAAAATGGCATGAGTTGAAGCACTCTGGAGCGACCTGGAGCTGACAGTGTGGCTGACCAAAAAATACATGGTTTTGATGCAAGGAAAGGATGACAAGTTGCTGGAGCAAAGCATGGTGGTCATGTTTTGAGGACAAACAGAAAGCATGTTGTCAGTCAGATCATGTTGCAGGTGGCAATTCAGCAGGCTAGGTGACAAAGCAGCAGATGCCAAAGACCAGGGGCTAGCATGATATGTTTAAAAGGACCAGCATGTGAAAGCAATGACAAGAAGTCATGGCAGCACTGCACACCTGCATCTGTTCTAGTGCATCTTGTACAGACTGAGCTTGGCGTTTGAAAGTCTTGCCCAGCGCCTGCTTGTTGGCCTTGACTATGACCTTCAGCTGTGGCTCATCATACTTCTCAAATGCACTCATATCTTGCTTACTCTTAGCTGCATGGGCCTGCAACACTCAGCCCAACAGCTTCACTTCAGCAGACAGTCTAACACCATTGCTTGGACTTGCATGCTCTTAATCAGAATCAAATGGAAATAGACGGCAAAACAACCACCGTCATGAAACAGCCAGTGGATTTACCTTTTTTGACCATGCACAAGTCAACATTGAGCATAGATGATGTAGCTTGCATTTCTCAGCCACAAGACTCTCATGTCAAGCTTGAGCGCATGCGTACAGCTTCAAATGGTCAGACAGAAGTATGTACCTTGAGGTCAAAGGCTGACCGATCAGAGAGACCAGCGCATTCGATCCAGCCATAGCTGCATTCTGCTTCAGCATCCCAGCAGTCTGAGGCGTAGTGAGCCATCTCATTCTGCAAGTGTTGCCTGAAGCGCAGCCGCTTGGGGTCCATTCCGATCTTCTTCATGTACAGGTAAGTGCGACCAATGAAGTATGCAAGTGTTTGACTGCCTATGATGCCCTGCTGAACTGCTTGGCCTAGTTTCATGGGCTGGGCTTGCTTGTCTGCACCCATCTGCTGCTCCCGAGAATACAACAGAGGCTCCTCTTCGGCCACAGTCTGGAATTTGGGATGGTCCTGTGCAGCCACAGATTCCTTCATCGGATACATGAAGACAAGCAAACAGTGCAGCTGACAATTGAGTACCTGTGCATACAAGAACTGCACTGTTTTGATTGACGACTGGGCTTGTTGGGTCGAGGTGTGTGTGCTTTCAGGCTGCACGCATATCAGTTGCTGAAGGTGCAGATGGAAAAATAGATGCTGCTGCCTTGCTGTTGCCAATAAGGCTCTGGGCATGTCTAGCAGCATGTAGACAAACATCCAGCTGCATCTGGTAGTCTGGGCATATCTCAAAAATGCTCACACAAACAGGAATCACAAGAAGGCGCACCTTGTGCTTGGGATGGCAGAAGTGCTCTATCTCTGCTTGGGTGAATTCTCGGACACGGATCAGACCAGCTCTGGGGGAAATCTCATTTCTATACGACTGCCCGATCTGTGCTGCTGCAAATGGCAGCTTGCCACCATTGTAATATAACAAGTCCCTGTGGCAAATAGGGCATCGTTAGTTCAGTTGTCAGAGGTTTCATACAAGTTTATCTATTTTGGACAAATGTATACGAAGCCAATGCGACATACATTTCCATTGATTCAGCTGACAAAAAATTGTTGTTTTCAGCAGCAGGATGGGAAACATGCTGATATGCTGCCTGGCAAGACACAGTATAACTTGTGGCAGTACAGATGCAACAAGATTGTACCTGAAGTTGACAAACAGACCCTGAGCAGTCTCTGGGCGCAAGTAGCCTACTTGATCCCCTTTGGGTCCAATAGAGGTCTTGAACATAAGGTTGAAGGGGAAGGGGGCAGAGATGTCATTTTTGGTGTCTGGCGACTTGACGTCATATGCTGTCAAGGCATCGCCAAGCTGCTTGGCTGAAAGCTCGTCTACACTGGCTAAAAGATGATTCACCTCCTGATGCAATGCAGCATCACTTGAGTTTGATGTAAGGTGTTTTGGCCACATTGAAAACATTGTGCTGATTGATTAATCGTCTGTGCATGCATTGTGAAGCAAGTAGGAAGACACTGTGGCACAGACTATGGAACAACTTTGCAATGCGAAGGCCAGAACGCAGTGCACTGGCATAGACTACGCATTGCCATAGTGACACTTGGAGAGAGAGGTGTTCATGGTGTGTTCTGCAATGCAAAGCATGGTTCACTGACACACCTGTGCCTTGTCAGATGACAAAGGTGTTTTCTTGTCTTCAAGCAGGGCTTCCAAATGCCCCTTGAGCAGATGGTCAGCCCTGTGGCAGTCGCCAGTTTTGGCATCTGTTACCATGAAGTCAGTGAATCGCTCAACATGGCCTGATGCCTTCAGGACCACTTCTGGGGTGACAGCTGGACATTCAACCTGCAACCCCTTGCACGCTGAATGTGGTAACTGCACGTTACTGACAAGCAGCAGCTGTGCATGTTTTGCTCTAGAATGTTGCAAAGGTAACAAACACTCTTATATACAAAAGCCGCATGGATGAAGCAATAATGAGTCTACGCTATCACCACAGCAAGCACACAGCTGGGTTTGCTGGTTGTGGCTAACTCTAACTAAAGCACCGCTGCGCACACTCTGCCTGACATGATTAGCTGGCAGCAATACTCCACAACACAAGACTGTGGGCCTTCTGCCGATATATGTCCTCGTCCTGCTGTGGCAGCATAGATGCAGGGAGATGCTATGCAATACCTGCAACATGTCTTCCTCCAAGACGAAATGCTGGCGCCAGAATTGAGTGATGTATTGCTTGACTGCACATCCAGGAGGTCCATAGTCATAGAAGCCTGCAACGCTGCCATATATCTTGAAGGAAGGCATGTAAAACAGACGCCGCTCCAGTACACCTGTCTGCAAAGGAAAACTCGGTCGACACACGATCAACATCCAGCCCACATTTGACTGCCTTGACAGGAAGCACAGGCAGCTATCAGCAGCACTCACAACTTGAGCCCTGAACGCTTCCTTGCTTTGTTCTGCAGAGTCGCCAGCAGAGCTTTCATACGCCTGCAATGAAGCAGTCAATGTGGGGCAGTCAAATGGACGACAGATTTCGCAAACGATCCGACAATTCATACCTTCTGAGCGGCATCTGCTTCAGCCTTTAGCTTCTTCAGCTCTTGAATCGCGCTTTCAACATCGCTCTACACAAGTCAAATCAGTATATCAGCAAAGGCGGGACCTCAGCGACTGTGCATGCACTGCTGAGCAGACAGTCGCGGTACTGCTTGCCTTCTCGGCTTTCCCGTCTTTGAGCGATGCTTTCAAGCTCCGGACAGTGTCGCCTTGCTTTGCTGCCGCCGCCTGGGCTTGTACTGCCAGGGACTTCTGCTCATCGGCGAGCGTCATACTTTACACCGCTGATCTCAACCGCCGATCGCTTGGCATGCAGTCGCCAAAACAAGTGTAGTGATCACTGATGCTTGTCTTCTTCTTTACTGCTGAAGAGCAGCTTATCCAGCTCATGACTAATACCTGAGTCAACTAGCCCGTTGAAGCGAGAGTCAACACAGGCAACCTTTGCGTTCCTTGCTAGTGCTAGTCACGTCCCTTCGACATGCCATCTTGTGCGCACGTTGTGTCGCAGCTGAACTTGTCGAGCGTGTTCCCCCATCAACAGAGGTGTGAGGCAGCAGCCTGCTGATAGCGTCCCTGTGTCCTTGACGGATTATGGCTTTGCATGCTGCATCATATGCAAGCTCAGCTGTGGCACCCACAGTTTCAGGCATACACGGCTACGGAACGCTAGCTCTCGGTGAGGATACGCTTCCGGACGCCTCTCACCCTACTTTGGCAAGAGACCCAGCAGTGTCCAACGGACTGCCTCTTGCCTATGCTAATCCCATACAAAGCTTTCCCATGGTGTCCCCTGCCCTCAGCGTAATGGTGCCTGCCAGTGCAGCCGGACAAATCTTTCACAAAAGTCCCATTGCGTCCCAAGTATGTGTCAGTCAGATGCGTGCTGTACAACCACCTCAATGGTGTCAGACACGTGACCCTGCTGTGCTGCCCCTTGCAGGCAGATGTGCTAGCAATGCGGCTGATGCAAGATATAGCTTTTCAGCAAGCTGTACAGACAAGTCATGTGCTTGCAGCAGCAAAAGCTGCTGTGAGCCTGCTTGGGGTAAGGCTTTGCACCATGACCTCATGCGCCGCAGTTAGCAGCATCATTGCAGCATACCGCTTGCTTAATCTTTGATCAATCTCTGCAGGCTGCCTTCAGCAGTGAAACGCCAAACACAGGCACTTCACCAAATTACAGCCATTTTGGAGGCCGAGAGTTTAAAGAGGGTGACAGGTCAGCACAAAGTCATACCACATATGCTTGCTGGTGCAAGGCATCCGAGTCCTTTTGCAGACTGCAGCTGATGCCACAACATGTGATGCACAGGGTAGTCATCACTAGCTCTAGCCGCAAAATGAACCAGGCTGTTGTTGGCAAAGAGGGCCAGGTGACCCAGGTGCTGACTAATGGCTGGGTTAACATCTTCATCCCCACTCTCAGGCTGAATGAGCAAGTGCAGCAGCGATATCTTGCACACATAGAGCCTGGGCGAGTGGTGCGCATGGACCCTGCTCACCCAAGCCAGTCACAGCAGCCTGCTGTCACCGAAGCTGCTCTCATTGCCGACTTTCCTGAGCTTCCTCATGACTTGGACGGGCTTGTTGGCGGGCTGGATGGAGACCTGTTTCTGGAAACTTCACATCCAATGTCCCTCGGTGAGTGACAGCAGTGGACCAGTGTCATGCTTTGTTACTGCATCTGTGGAGGTTTAGCTGTGTTGTGGAGACAGAACAGTGTGTCTTTACAGGCGCATGCATGACCTTGATAGTTGCTGGCTATATCACCTCACAAACAACTGTCTACCAATTTGCTGCGTTGTCATACATGTCCACATCTTCCAAAGTTTGTGACAGTGTGTTTGAATTTGCAGCCATGCCCAGTGCTGCTGTGAGGCCAAGCAGTGGCGGACTTGGCCTGCCAGCTTTGTCACACAACACAAGCATCTTCTCAGACATTCCCCTGCCTGTGCCTGGCTTCAGCAGACCGGCAAGCGCTGCCAGCCTACCTAGCAGCTTGCAACGGCAAGAAGTGGTGGAAGCTGTTCAGAGGCAACTCATGGAGGCAGAAGATTCAGTGCCGTGGACAGCAGTACGCAAGCACTGGAAGGGCAAACGTAATGCGTGGCGCAAGGCTGTCAGACATGCGGCTTCAGTGCCTGAGCTGGGCAAGTGTATTAAGGAACTCAAGGCAGCATTTTGCAATGACAGCAGCGCTGCTGTGGAGTGCAGTGCAACATGGCAGGAGTCTTTAGAGGATTGCTGTCAAGGCAACGGATCACATCTGTTGCTGCATGGGGTTTGGGGTGAATTGCAGCCCAAGATCTTTGACTGGCTACAGAGCAGGAACAGCCCGCGCAAGGCTGCAGCAGCATCAGTGCAGGACAGTGTACAAAGGGGAATTTCAGCCATGCAACAAGTCTTCCTCAACTCTGATGGTTCTGCTGATGCAATGGCGCAAGTTCCTCTTGAGCAGATCTGCAACTATGAGGCAGACACAGCCAAGGCCATCAGGGACAAGCTGTGCAAAGAGCGCAGGGCTTTGCTTGCCAGCTCAAATTCCACACCCTTCTTGCTTGCTGCAAACATTGCTGCCAATGAGCGAACTATTGGCACAGCTTATGCACAGGGTTCTGATGCTGATACTGACACCTCAAATGCTGGGAGTGACGTTACTGACATGTCTGACTCAGAGACTGAGTTCTGACCACCATTTGTCTGTCGTTATGCTGATGACACGTGAGCCTTTTGCTGTTGTTGAGCACACATTTCGCTGGAAACGTCAGTGTTCAATACCAGAACAGAATGTCTGTATGCTGTCTTGCGCTAATTGATGCTGTTATGGTATAAAGTACTGCTCAGCTGTCATGCGTAATTCATTAATTTCTTATTTTTGTGCCGCTGAGAAGAGTTTCATTTGAGTTCATTGCAACCAGAGCATGAGCTGTGCAGTGATGTTATGACCTCTACACCGTAAGTATTAATTGGGTCTTGCATTCCATCCTGTGCTGGTTCATGCCATTCTCTTTCGTCTTCTTTGAACCTGCTAGCTAGTGCTTGCAGAAGTTGCATTAGTTCCTGCTCTTGCAGGCTAAAATGTCTGTGACTGATGATTCAACTTAAAGTCACATGCTGCTGTAGACAGTGCTTGACTGGTCCTTGCGCAGCCTCCCAATTCCATTTAGATCTGTCGGGCATTCAGGTCTTGAAGCTTGTTATTTAACCCTGTCACTTTTGCATGCTGCATTCGGTATAGCCCGATGACCATACATCCAACTAACAAAAGCAGTTGTGAGCTTAAGCTTGCAATCGACAGATATCTTGGATCTCAGACTCCCAGGAGTGACTGGGCATCGCGTCCGTCCCGTCACGAGCGGGGCAGTCGTCGTTGCTTACCGGGTACAGCTCAACCGCAAACCGGGCTGCACGGCGGTAAGTCAGGAAAACCGGCGGGAAAGGAACGTACACAGGCAAGTTGGAGAGGTGTCAATCAGATTTGGAATGGCATCAGTCAAATTGGAAGCATTTCAGACAGCGCAGACGTCCAAACAGGGAACAAGGCTGCTCCTGCTGCTGCGGGGTTCATCGAACTGCCTTGTACCGCAAGGCTGCGCAGCTCTGTGAAGCGAAGCTTCGCCACGGCCATTCTCGTCTGCAGCTATGCTCAAGAGTGAACAGGGCCCACTGATAGCCTTGGCAACTGCAAGCTACGAGTACGTCAGACCTCTAGCTGCCGCTTGCAATATGCCTATGACGTGAGCTGAAGCAGAGACTGTCATGCAACAGGGAAGCTGACCTGACCCCTTCCAGACCGAAAGTCCTGCCAAAAGCGCCTATGCAGCCCCTGTCAAGATCTTGCCAGGCCAGGCTCGTTGCAGCTTGGTCAGCAATGCCTGTCACAGGTAACACAGCTACTACTCAGACAGTCAGGCTGCTTTCTTGCCTGCTATGCTCACTTGCCTGTCGTGCATCTATGTGCTGCTGAAGCATTGCGTTTCCTTGTTATGATCTCATCATGAACATGTCCCAGATGTATTCATCACACAACACTGCTCACAGTACAATCTGACATTGATTCTGCTGCCATGACTGAAGGTGATGAGGATTGTGATATGTTCAAGGAGTTTGTGGTCAGCAAAGAGGACCTGCAGTCCCCACGCAGCAGCCCTGTCAACGCAGATGCAGACTGTTATTGTGACCCAGATTTAGGCAGTCAGTCGAGTCCAGATTTAGCCAGTCAGTCGAGTCCTGCTGTCACCACAGTTTGCAATGGTTTGACAGCAGGAATGGATCTGACACGTCTTGTAGATGAACCAGGGCAGGTCAACATCTCAGCGCCTCCTCTCAGCCCTAGTGTTGATGGCAGTGACAGCCATTTGCCTACCAGCTCATTCACATTTGCAGGTAAGACATATGGAGTAAAATTCACGCTGGCAAAGCATGCACAGCACGCTCAGTGGACTGAACCATGCTGGTGGTTCAGCATGCTGTTGCTCCCGCTGCAAGGATAGCTCTGTTGAGGTGCAGTGCTTGAAGTGCTATTTTTTCTTTGCTTGCAAGTTTAAGCATGACGGAACGATTCTTTGTCTTAGATCCCAGCTTGTGTGCAATCCCGTTGTCTCAGTCAACCTTTCTTGACAGTCTGCCAGGTATGCATCTGCGTCCTAGTGCGCCTTGCTGTTGTTGTCAGTTGATGGTAATGCCTGACTGCAGGTTGGGAGAGGCCTGACACTGGGCAGGCTCGTGACGCGACAGACGAGGACACTGAGCACGACGATGCCCAAAGCGTCCTGCCCCAAACCCAACCGCACGTGCCAGTTGCCAACCGGGAAGGATGCTTTGAACAGCAGCAGGCTGCCAACTCTGCCCTTGTGGGCAAGTTGGGCTCATCTTTGCCTGTGTCACCCTCAAGAACTGTGGGTCAGGAGGCCAGTGGTGACTTGTCACTAATGCTGTAAGCCCCCTTGGCTTGACGAATATAAGGATCTGGCATAGCCCTTGCTTTGACTTGTGTTCAGTGTGAATGTGCTCTGCAGGGAGTCAGAGCACACAGCCTACATCAGCTCACCTGATGCCTTCTCCCCTCTGCAACTCAACCTGACACAGCAGCTGGACATGTCTGACTCCATGCCAGAAGGAGAAGGATGCATAACTCCAACTGCTGATGCCAAAGGTGTGCCATGATCAGCTCTGCATGTATGCTACAAAGCAGATATTGGTGAACAAGTCATCCTGAGTGCTTTGGATTTGCAGGTCATGGTGCAACGGGGCTGCAAATCAATATGAATCAGATTCAGCGGCTGTCAAACAGCACATACACCTCTGTATCAGGCTTAGGTGCTGCAAATGCATCAGACAGGGCTGCTCAGCCTGGTAATGCCCATCATATGCAAAATCGTGCGCTCAGTGGCTTCTTGACACCCTTGGGCAAGCTGGCTGGCATGTTTGGTTGGGCACCGGGCAAGTCCGCTGAGCACTTCCATGCTATGCCTGTGTCTGGGGGTCCTCCAAGGGCCAACACCAACAGAGACAGAGATGGCCACAGCCAGTCAGGTGTTGGACAGCAGTTGGCGCAGCCGGTGAGACCTGCAAATGCATCCGTCGGAGAGACACAAACCAGTTTGCCAGTCAACATGTTGCAGATCAGGCCAGATCAGCTGACGGTTCATCAGCTGCAGAACCTTCAGAAGTCGGCAGAGCTGTTGTCACCAAGGAGCTCAGCTCCATGGCAACTTCAGATGCCATCTGCGCCAAGCAATAGCATGGCTTCAGACAATCTGGGGGCTACGACAAGGCCTGCACCGATGCCTGCCAATGATCCCTTGCAGCAGCAGGCAATGGCAATCAGCAATCAACATGAAGCTTCACTGCAAAAAAACTGTCAAGGAGCATCACCAGCCGGCATGGGCCAAGCCTCAAGGGTGGTGGATGCTGCAGTAGAGCCTGATGCAATGCCATATGCTGAGTCTGCTAGCCAGGAAGAGGATGATGCTCTAGCAGCAGCTCTCAGCTCAAGGCTGGCAAGCATGGCGCCTGACCCCTCCTCTTTGTGCACAGACACTCTGGCTGTTGGGTCTAGGAGGCAACACTGCTTTCACTCAACAAGAAGGCATGCACTTGACGATGATGTGTGCAAGCGCAAACGAGAGGAGGGGCCTGACATGTCGCAGCATATTCAAGAAATGCCCAATCGCAGGCCAGAGTCTGCTTTCCAATTGATTGAGAAGCAAAGCACTAGGACATCACCAATACACAGTGCTGAGCCCAACAGCTCAAGTATGCATGGTGATGTAATTTCAACAGTGCCAGGAAGTGTTCAGAGTATGCACAATTCATTACAATTGTGTCAACAGGGATTGGCCCCTCAGCCCCGCAAAAAGTTCAGAAAAACAACAGGTTTAGAGGTTCTGTACCGCTGTATGCCTTCATTGTGGCAGAATACAAGCCAAGTGAATTCATGAAGTGCATCAAGAAAATTTCCTGATGCAGTTCATCTGTAAGCGTCTTCGTGACTTTCAATACACCTGACTGCGGCTTCGACTTCAAATTACCTTATTCAAAAGCTCAGAAGGCTGATTAGGTCTTGTATTTATGACAAAAACTTCACAAAATCAATGCATGTAAGTCTGACTTTATGGCACACAACAGAACGTCAGTGATACACTGTACATGCTACTGAACTCCAGCAGATAAGTGTTCCAGCATTGCCCAGTATGAGCTGTCGAATTCTGTGTTGAATTTGTCGACATAGTGCTCCACCCAAACATTGTTTAGCAGAGGTGTGTTGCTCAATTGCCCTACTTGCCAAGCAATATGCCCGTTGTCTGCAGCTTCTGCTACATGGATGCCGCTTGACGTCGATGACGACAGCTCAGGTCCACTCAACTCAGCCTTGCGCATGGCGTTCTTGAGGTTTGCAAGCCTGATCGGTACCTTTGCATGAGGTACAGCAGGCTGCTCAGATTGCGCTGCCACTTGCAAAGCACCCTGAGGCAGCCTGCCTTCTGCTGGCAATACTCCAGAAGCTTGCTCAACTTCAAGTTGAATAGCTGGATCCAGCAGAAGCTGCTTCATGGAAAGATGAGCTGTCCTTGCTTTGTGTTGCCACCGCTGGGCAAATACAACCTTCATGGACACCATGTGCTTGTACTGACCCCTAGGAAGCTGCACAGAGCCATTGTCATCCAGCTCATAGCCAGCTTTATACAGAGTATGCTGACGCCGAAGAGCTTGTACAAGCTCCTGTTCCTCTCTGTCTTTGACCAACTGCTGGCTTGGTGTCAAGCCAGGTACCACACAGGAAACATAGGCAGGTGCTTGAGTGCTGATGGGTAGCTCCTGACACCTATTAGGGTGGCCATGCAGCCCCTGTGCAGGCTGCGCTGGTGGTGACAAGGTCGGCTGAAAAAGCACATGGCAATCATGCAGCTGTCCATCTGCTCCTGCCTGTGTCATGCCAAAGGCATTCAGCTCAGGTAGATGCAGCCCTTGTTGGCCTTGCCGCTGAGCAGGCGCCTCCTCAGCACTGCCTAACTCCATCAGGTTTGGGTCAGGTGCATACTGTGCAGCAGCGTGCCGCAAAGAATCTGGCCGGGATGGCTGTGCACTGCCAAGCTTCATGCGCTTGTGCTGGTGCTTGGGAAGATTGGATGGGTGACTGGAAGTAAGGTCGCTGGCATCTGAGCAAGGTCCAGAGCCACTGAGCGTGGCAGAGGAGTCTGGACTGTGGTGGCGTTCATCAGCTGGCATGGAGGGTGAATTTGCAGCCACAGAGGGGACGCTAGGGTGGGAGCACCTGCCAGATGCTGTGGCGCCTTGCTGCAGCAGTGTCTGACTGAGTCTAGCAGAACTGGGACCTGATGCTGCTGCTGCTGAGCCCAAAGCAGCATCCTGATGTGAATCATATCTCTCCAGACAAGGGTCAACCTGAATTGACAACATTGACTTGTCTAACTGGTAAAAATAAAAACTAAAGAAGGTGACTTGTCTAACTGGTAAAAATAAAAACAATGCAGGGCATCTGCTGCGCACCATCAAGGTCGTATCTGCGCCCTTATGCTCCAACAGGGAATGACAAAAAGTCATTCAACTACTCTTGGGTCTGTAGGGAGGGCTTTCAGCAAGAGCTAGCACGGCATGTATGGGCTTTTTACAATATTGGGTTTTAAGGAATTGGACCGCAGTCACGTGCAGATTGAGGCGACGCAATGTGCAGATGACCTGAATTGCAAGATGCAAGCAGTGTGTAGCATGTGGTTTGGCAATACATGCATGCTCACCATGAGTGAGAAGTCAACATCAGCTTGATGAGAGGAAGTATGGCAGGAATCGATTAGCATTGCATCCCCATGCATATTGTCCCTGAGCTGAGACGAATCAGCTTCCAGGTATCCACTGCAATTGGCAGCTTCGCATTGGCATCTGCAGTAGCATTCCATTCTGTGTCACCAGGAGCACAGCCAAATCCAGCAAATTTGTACAGCCCAGCTCAGCCCAGCACAGTGTGGCCTAGCATGCAAGGCTGACAGTACCACAGTCAAGCCCAAATTACAAAGCACAAGTCAGCACAGCAAAGCTTAGCACAGCATGGCCAAGCACAGCTGAGCACAGATTAGACAGCCATAATCACATGCGCTGTTTCTCCGGGCAGGCAGATATGGTAAGACTGTACATCATGGGTTCATGGCTTTGAATGAGGCATGCCCACAGGGCAAGGCAGGGATCAGCTGATGCAGCTGTCTATGATGGCAGATATGCTCTGTGCCAGCACACCAACGAGGCGTGATGTTGTAGCTCACACCAACAACAAGGAATGAATTTACCTGACACGTTTGCCTCCGCCCCATTGCAAATGGTAGTCATAGGTCAGCTCCTCCTCTACTGCTATGTCACGAATGCTGAAGATGCAGACAGAAGTTTCCCCATCTATCAGCCACTTCTGTGTTTCGCAGTTGGGTTGGCAGGAGTGATTGATGAAGCGAGCCTTGTTCCCCTTGTGCTTTGCATCAATGACTTCATGTCGACTGCAGAACCAAGCCTAATGACTGTTGCGCTTCCGCAACTGCTTATGCGAGCATGCATTTCAAAGTCTGCATCAACTGCTGATGCTGCTGCATGCTTTCACAGCAGCTGAACAAAACATGCAGTATGACTAAAGTATTGTTATGTACAGTGAAGGCGGGCATCTCCGAAATAGTGCAAAGAGTCACTGGTATGCACACCTGAGGTGCATGAAATAAGTATGCCGCTGATCACCAGCATTGTACACAGCACTACGCTCAGCAGCTTGAGCAGCAGAAATCACCTCCCCTGCAGCAGTCAGCTGCTCAGAATGGCAATGCAATATGCAGGTTGAGCTGGGAAAATCAAGCAGTGGCAGCACATGGTCCCCCTCTGAGATGGGACTGTACCTATGTACTCAATCACAAAGCAGCCTGCAGGAATGTTCTGTGCTGCTACAAGCCCCCAATCTTTGCTCCCCACATGCTGAACACTGCATAGCAATTCAAAAGTTTTTGCGTTTGCATGATTGCCGCGTTTGCTGCTACAAAGGCATGGAAGAGGTATCGGTAGACTCGAGGCATGTACAGAGGCAAGCGCACCTGGTTTTAACAAACTGGTGGCGCTGAATTTGCTGATTTTGGCACTGGAAACCGCAGGGGCAGTATGCTGGGTGACACTCATGATTTGTATGCCTGTTTTGACAGTCGTCCCCACAGCTGTCTCCGCCCTCACAGCAAGGCTTGCATTGACATATAGGAACCTCGTCAGGTGACAGCCTGATCCTGCTGCGTCCTAGGTAGGAGTTGCTTTCGAGCTCCTCATAAGCTGAGGGGCGGAAAAGGCTGCCCCGTGCCGAAGGCCTCTTTGGCATGGGTGCAGTTCAACGCAAAGATGGCAGAGTATAGGCAATGTCGGTCCCAAGCTGTCCTTTCATACGTTGGCCAGATTATCTGCTTCAAGTCGAACAGAGTGCGATCACCCAAAAATGAGGGTTCCGGCAAGACCTGAGTCAGATCGTCAGCCGGTGCACCTCTATGCAGCTGGTTGACACCGACGCTATGACTTTGGCTGGCAGCGCAACCTCGTGAGCAGAACGTATGCGCAAGCACACGATGCTGTGCACGTGGACACAACGGAATAACACACGCTGTCACCAGTTACTCACAAACGATCTAGAGCAGCTATCAAACTTGCCAAATTGGCGCTGTATGTGTTCAGGACTGTGTAGGAGACTATACATCTGACAATTTCATCGGTATAGGTTGCAGTCAGTCACGAAAGGTAGTCTCAAATTCGCGGTAGAGACACGGGACTCAAAAGCTCGTGTACGAGTACGGACTGCGTCAGAGAACTGCCTGGTTGCTTGACCTTGGCTAAGGAGTTGCCGATGGGTTGTACTTTGCTTGCAGACCTGCGAGACTCTCTCCTTGATCGCAGCCAAGGCAGGGTAGGGGCATTTGCTATTAGGTGCGTCACAGTCCACCTATGTACAAAGTAATTGGCAAAGACTACTAGAAAATCAAAGCCATCATTCAATATGACAAGTATGCTCCCCGCTCGTTCTGTCACATACTCTGTAGCACATCTACCAATGTACACAATGATACGGCTTCTGGCTGCCTTGACAGTTATAAGCCTGGTATTGTACATTCCCAACAGTTATCCTATCAAAAACACAGAGACAAGAATTCAATCGGATATATATCTCATTTTTGGGGGGAGGTCGTGATTTATTAGACACGCTGGCACATCCATACATGCACAAAGCAGATTCCAATGAGGAAATTGTTGCACTTACGCTAGGTGAACAACACTCTGTCGTTGCGGAGGTCCAAATAGAGATAGCAAGACAGGCAGCAGTACCAGGGCATGACTGGCACCCAACAGAACCAGACCAAAATACACTCTGAAGAAGTACACCTCAAAAATCTGTGTCTTTGCAAATGCCAACACAATGACACCTACAACACAGACCGCACTAGGTTAGAACCGCATACATGATGTTATGTTAACATATGTAAGCCTGTTGCTACTGCAAACACTTTCAGAGCCGCCATCATTGCCTAACAGCAAGGCCGAGGAGCTGAGCAACTGGGACGGGAATGCTGACCCAGAACGAATAACCAGCTGTGCAAATGAGCATCTCTGCAGAGAGCTACGTCTACATACCTGCAAATTTGGTGATGGTAATGCCACTCAGGACTGAAGCCCCCATGTCTTGCAGCGCTGTTGCCATACGCTGCTGCCGGCTCCCAGCAGCAACCAAAAATGTGTGAACGATGTGGGCACAAAACTCAACTGCTATTCCCAGTGCCATGGTTAGGTTGACCACAGAAACTGCATTCAGCTGAATGCCCCACAGATACATGACGCCCAACAGATCCATGAGAATCATGCCCACCACGAGCAGTATGATTCCACTGGCCCACACACTTGCAGTAAACAACCAGCAAACTGCAAAGACCCCAATGAGAGCTCCGCCCAGCAACCATATGCTATCTTGCACCACATACAGATATTGCTCAAAGAATATATGGAAGATGGAGTAGGGATACATCTGGATGCCAAGCTTCTTGTTGGTGGCATGTGTGAAATCTCTGATAGCCTGCACACAAATCAGCCATTCTCATCTTTGTCAAGACACATGCCAAACGTCTGTACAGCAGGCAAGCAGTGACTTGCCTTGCTGATCATACCTTTTTGAACAGCAATTGCAAAGCATTGGCATGTTTCACTGGCACGCCATTGCAAACAAAGCCTTGTTCACAGTGCCATTTCAACAGAAGCCATCCAGGAGGCAAGCAGATCCAAGGCAAACAAATATAAGGGAGTCCCCAAACTTAGGGGTCAGATGCAAGTCATGCCCCCATCAGTGAGTGTTGTACCTCATTGCAAGCATGCACCACAGCACATGCATGACTGACCTGGTAAGCATCAATGAAGTTCTGCTGGGTGTTCAGAGGAACATAGTATGTTCGGAAGCTGGAAGCCGTGACTTGGCCCTTGGAAAGACCAGCTATGCCAGTGGGGTCTGCAGGGTCCATTTGCAGAGCATTGTTGTACCCCCCCACACCCCCTTTAGCACACTCTGCAGAGGGAACAGCCTTCAAGAACCAAGGCAGCTTTTCTTGCACCTGTAGCAGCACGATCTTTTGTGCAAAACATCCTCAAACAACATGCCGCATGTTGTGACATTGCAGGACACCATGCCTTTGATGCAATTGTGGGGACAGGTGCACAGCTGAAACATGGACAATGCTACACCATCCAGCATGAACAGCAGCAGCAGCAGCAGCAGCAGCAGCAGCAGCAGCAGCAGCAGCAGCAGCAGCAGCAGCAGCAGCAACCACACATGTTGCCACCTGCATAGCCATGACCGCTTGGCAAAAGCAGACTGTCATGCACAATATCAGCACAGCGCTGCACAGCCGCTGTCGAGGCATTCTGCTCAGACAGCTGGTTGTTGATTGTACAACACAGTGTTGTGCAGAGAGAATAACCTGCTGCAAGGTTGGGCGGTTGTGTGGCAGCACTCGGGGGTCAGGCCCAGAGCCTGTAGTGAAGCATGTGGCACAGGCAGCACAGGCAGAAGCAGAAGTGTTGCAGGGGAACTGGTCAGGAGGGGGGCACTGCTGCCCCTGGGGGTCCTCTCTGCAGCAGTGGGGTAACCCCGGGCTGAGCCATGATAGGAAGTCATCTAACCAACTGGCTGGAGGATCTGCTATGAATGTCCTGCCTGGCTCACGTGCTGCTGCGCTCACCTGCATGTCACCACCCCTTGTACCAGTCAACCCCTCTCTCACTGTCCAGTCAGCACACAGCAAAGCAGCAAATGCAGACAAGCTGCTTGAAGAGAGAATGCAGACCTTGCCTGCATTCGACTCAGAACAGGTCCAGTATCAAAACAGAGATGCAGCTTTGAGGTTGGGTCTATTGGCAGCAAAGATTGTGTCATCTGCAA
>JAABUP010005306.1_pt1 | contig 19785 bp, 16 predicted proteins | sample 5559201 | NCBI WGS metagenome assembly JAABUP01 (sample SAMN10711887, study PRJNA513373) | rock metagenome | isolation source: Antarctica rocks | place: Antarctica
TAATTTCTTAATACCTCAAGGTTCACATGTTTGAGAGCAACATGTCTGAGAGTGAAAGTGATCACTTTAAAAGTGTTATTCACTTACTCTGAAAGTAAAAGTGCTTACTTTAAGAGTGAAAGTGATCACTCTGAGAGTGAAAGATGATTATTTTGAGAGTAAAAGTGATCACTCTGAAAGTAAAAGGTGATTATTCTGAGAGTGAAAGTTGTCACCTGAGAGTGAATCTGATACTCTAGAAATAAAATATGACTCTTAAGGTGTGAGATACAAGGGCACCTCAAAAGTAAAGAAGACACTTTAAGAGTCATAAAAGACATCTTTAAAAGTGAGAGTACACACTTTAAAAGTTATGAGATGTTCTTAAAAATAAAGTGGACCACCAGCCCAGCGATGAAATCGACCTGAATGACGTCGAGTCCCAAAACCAAATGTCCAAAGATAAAGTCAGCCACTTCCAAATAGTCAGAAGTCACTCGCTCGTCACACCCGCCGTCCTGCACCACCACTACCAAGGCTCTGGCACAGAAGAGGATCCATATTTGGCGGAATTTATCCCCAATGATCCCCGCAACCCCATGCTATTTCCACTGTGGAAGAAGTGGACAATCACAATGATGGTTTCGTTCGCGGCTCTGGGTGTCGGCTTTGTTTCTTCAGCATACACCGGGTCTGTCGCTCAAATCATCGCCGAATTCCAATGCAGTACGGAAGTGGCGACTCTCGGTCTCTCTGTGTTTGTGCTTGGGTTTGCCATAGGCCCATTGCTCTGGGCGCCGATGAGCGAGTTGTATGGCCGCCAGCTTCTCTTCGTCAGCACATATGCCATACTTGCCGCTTTCAATGCTGGTGCGGCCGCCTCACAAAACATCTACACATTGATCATCCTTCGATTCTTTGCCCGCGCTTTTGGTTCATCTCCACTTACCAATGCCGGCGGCGTCATAGCAGATATGTTTACGGCTAACCAAAGAGGTTTGGGAATGGCTGTCTTTGCGTCGGCGCCCTTTCTTGGGCCTGTTATCGGCCCGATCGTAGGAGGTTTTGTTGGCGAGACCGTGGGATGGCGCTGGGTGGAAGGGATTATGGCCATGTTTACCGGAGCTATCTGGCTGGCCGGCTCGCTGTACATCCCTGAGACCTACCATCCTGTTTTCCTTCAGAAGCGTGCTGCCGCCTTGTCGAAGCAGACTGGCAAGAAGTACATCAGTATTCTTGAAAGACAACGAGGCAAGACGACGCCCGCGCAAGCGTTTGCAAAGTCTCTTGCTCGGCCATGGATACTTTTGTTCGTGGAGCCCATTGTTATCCTCATCTCCATCTACATGGCCATCCTCTACGGATCACTTTACATGCTATTCGGCGCATTTCCAGTTGTCTTCCAAGAATACCGAGGCTGGAGCCAAGGCATTGGCGGCCTGGCTTTCATGGGTGTTGCTGTGGGCATGACCGCCGGCGTAACGTATACCATTTTCGACAACAAACGCTACGCCAATGTGGAGAAAGCACACAACGGCGAGGCTCCAGCTGAAGCTCGTCTCCCACCCGCCATGGTTGGCGCGGTCGCAATCCCGCTCGGAATGTTCTGGTTCGCGTGGACCAATTATCCCAGTATCCACTGGATCGTCTGCATCATTGCCACCGTACCGTTCGGCTTCGGCGTCACGTTGGTCTTTCTCAGCGGTATGAACTACCTTATTGATTCATACACCATCTATGCCGCCTCAGTACTTGCCGCCAACTCGGTCCTGCGATCATTGTTCGGTGCCGCTTTCCCACTCTTTACGACACAGATGTATCGCAGTCTCGGTATCCACTGGGCCAGCTCAATTCCTGCCTCCTTGGCTCTAGCCTGTTTACCATCCCCGTTCTTGTTCTATAAGTATGGCGAGGCAATCCGCATGAAATGCAAGTACGCTGCCCAGGCACATGAAACAATGGTGCAGATGAGGCATGCGGCAAAGGAAACGCGGCAGGATGACGGTAGTAGTAGGGATGAGCCAATCGAGCCGAAAGAGCGAGCAGAGGCAGAAGCAGTTCAAGAGGGCTTTGACCGACCTTGATTACGATGTAATGAGTTGTACGTTTACCGCGGGCAGACCACTACCAAGAGTACAAGAAGCAGTGAAAATAATGATTTATTTGGTGCTTGTCGGAGATCTGAATTATATGGTACTTGAGCGACACACTGTTGCATCCACGGACTAAGAGGTGTTCCAGTGTTTCTCTTCTCCGATTCAACACGGTTGACAGCAGTATAGAATCACTAACAGCGTTGTTGTCTAGCTTAAGGCTTATGAGGTTATTGCCGAAAGGGTTCACGATATTTATAAGAAGCTGGACCACCCCATAGTTCGGCGACAACCGTACTATGTTAGTATTAAGAGCTTCGTTCGGTGGGGCGGTTGTAGATGCCGAGGCAGTAGGCTGAGAAATGCGGAAGGACAGATGCCTCCATGTCATTGGATACGATCGCAGGAAGCTTCGCAAATGACTCGATGTATGATAGATCTAGAAGATTATCTTGGTCGGAACTTGAAGAGGAGAAATTCAAGTATTGGAGGATTGGCTGTTAGGACAGCTTCGAAAGCTGATCGAGCGTCCGGCAAGCACTGCATAAGCACCTAATCATCCTCAATATCACTTGTTAAGATTCTGCTATCTTGAATATTCCGTATACGTTCTGGAGAAGCCGTCCGCCCGGGTTCTGTAGCTGGTGGAGGCATGGCGTTGCTGAATGGGCGTACTGGAAAGAATAATTACTTGGGGCTCTGCTTGGGATATAGGATCACGTATGTTTCTGATAGAGGCGACGAGAACGCTACTATGACAGGAGTGATATTTCGCGAAATTAAATGTGGTGCACCAGCAAACGAGTGCGAACGTGGTGAACCTGCAGTGTAACGCAGGCCATGATGTCCGTACGAGGCTGCCTTTCCATGTAATGTTTAACGCTGAGCTCCCCTTCGCACAACCTTCAGAACATCCGATGTGAACCCCAAGACATCTTAGAAGGGTAAAACACCAGATCTCTTCCGAACACTGCCCAAACCTGGCACGACTTGGTCTTCGGCATCTTCGCATCATAATGTGGCTGCATTGCTAGCTTGGACATCCGGCGACATAACACACTCTGAAAATGCCCTACAGTCCAGCTCCGAGGTCTGTAGGGTTGAAGTGATCAGCACTTATTGGTTCAGACGCTCAGAAGCTGTTAGTTGTATAGGACTCTTCACTCATAACAAAACAGGAAGTTAGGATATGGACGTATCATCGGTCGGTATATCTTGTATCACACTCAGTGGGACGTCGCAGAGGCTTACAAAGTTTTTTTCAACCCAGAGCTATTTGTGCCTCTTCTCCCGGTTCATCTCAGTGAACCGCCAGCCCCTATCCGTAGGGCTCAATGCTACCAACACGTGCTTAGCATCGCGGCTCATCTGGCCGAGCGTCCCTATCGTGCCGCCAAATGAGTCTGGTCCGTCCTCGTAGAGTCCGTGGAACATCAGAGGCAGCACACTGCCCTTGAAGTCGTGGTTGTTCACCTCATGACCGGTTCGCCGGGTACCGCTAATCATTGCCACAAAGAAAAAGAGCGTCATGATTACCAACACGGCCGGAAATGTGAGCCATGCCCATTGGATCCGTACACATGTTTCATTGTGTGTTGCTAAGCCAACAGCAGGACTGCTCAGATGAGTGATTCCATTTTGTCGTATATACGTGGTGATCGAGTAAGTGATGTTCGTAAAGATCTCACTCGTCCTAAGCAGACTTGCCCGGCCGCCGTCGTAGAGCTCGAGTAACAGCGCAGATGATGCTGTTGTTAAAGATGCATGTTCGTCCAGTCCGGTGGTGAAAAGGCCCGCAGCAGGGGCTACTTCAACTGCACCATCGAAATAACCTGCGAGCCACTTGGCAAGTGCGTTTGCAGATAGCCAGTCGTATGAATAAATGCATTGTGGGGGTACGATAGACTGTGTTACGTTCGTGTAATTGAGACTGTAGTCTGAGAAATAGGCAAGTCCAGGCCCGGCGGGTGCTCCGCCATGGATGTTGCCTTGTCCGGGACCAATCGTGACAACAGAGACGTTGTATGCAAGCCAGCGGGTGGTGTCTTGGAATTTGTAGCCCAACCCGCGCAGCAGTGCTTTCTGAGCATCCGTAACACAGTCCATGTCAACGGTTGAGATGTAACCATGTTCTACAGCGCCCCATTTGGAGCTTGAGCTGCTGAGCGTCTCGTGCTATAATTTAAAGAAATCGCCTTGTTAGCGGGCATGATAGGGAGACTAACAGGAGCAGGGGGGCAAGAGTCGACATTGACGCCGCTGGAGAGAAGCCGTTCATTCCCATTGGAATTGGAATGTCATGTAGCAGAAAGATGGTCATCTCAAAAGAGACACGTTGTTGCTGTGAACATTACACTGATGAAAGCTGTCTGTGGATCACTTACCAGGATGCCACTTTGCACTGTGGCAGCGTATTCCTTCACACACGCTCCAATCTCACATCTGGCAGCACCATAGCCTCTTCGAACCCAGGTGTCGTCGGGCGTGCAAGGGTCGTCTTGGGTGCAATTTCTTATGGCACCGGATAGCTGCGGCGCCTCGTACATCACCTCAACTATAGCTATCGGGGCCAGAGGAGAGTCGGAATTATTGTAATAGCCCCCAACAGCCAAGGTAGCGCCGTCGGCAACGAGGTATAGACCGGACGGAAGTGTATAGTTCAGCTGCCATTCGGGAACGTTGATGCCTGCTGAGTTGTTAGAAAGGTAGGTATAATTGACTGTTCTGAGCTCAGTGCTGATATCTGAACAGCTGCTGCAGTACCCAACAGACAGGTAGGGCGTTTGAAAGGTACAGTTTCCGGTAGGACAGATGAAGGGAAGGTTAAAGGCAGATGCGCTAAAAGAGCCTGCGCTGATAGCTGCTTGTGTCCCAGCTCCTAGTGTCTGAATTCCGGCACCTTGACGGACAGCCTCATTATCTTGATAGGAATTCACCCTGGGTATAAAAGCTTCGTATGAATGCGCTACCTGGGCACATGTGTAATAGTGGGCGATTTGCTGTACGAAAGGGTCCACTACAACTGCCAGGATGGTGACCATAGCACCCAAGGACGTGACAAAGGTGTTTCTGGTTCCGACTTGGTTAGTTGAAGGTCAATTCAAGCCAGAATCGATCCCAACGTACCGTCGACCCAACCACCACAACAGGTTCATGGCACCCCACGAGCCTCTCGAAGCGTCGTCATATTTGGCAAGATCTAGCAATGGACGAGTATGTTCGAACCAATCCCACTTAAGCTGGCTGAGACCTACGATTCTGTTATCAGTAGTTGCAAGGCAGTGCTGAGGTTTACGGCGACGCCCTACCTTGAGCCACCACGAACAGCATTGCAGCTTTCAGCGTTGTGACGTAGATGGCGATCAACGTGTTGATAGATAGTCCATATGGCCATTGCGGTAGAGGGCTGCCTGAGTAAGGGTAAACGGTGGCTACAATTGCCAGCAAAGCGCCCATCACCAGCACGCAGCAGACGAACTCGGTCCACCACTTTCGCAACAACCCCGGGGCTGGTGAACTGTTATTCTGTGGTCTAGAAGGAGTGTCTCCAGCTGTTTCATTGTGATGAGTCGTAGCGACCCTGTGGTGACTGCGAACGTCCGAGGCTATGTTCTTTGAGTGGACCATCAATGGAATCGCATTCTCGTCGTCTTCGCGCGTCTCCCTTGGAGATGAAGGAGGCATCGCGACACCTCCCGCTATCTCACAACAGAGCTTGACGTGGAGCAGTGGCACACCGAAGATACCGTTCAGGGTTCGCAAACCCGGATGCCAGGATTGTTTGTTGTAGCTGTCGCACAAGACTCGGTATTGAGCGACTGGCCGGAGCTCATAGAAGCGTCAGAAGTATGTACAACCCATCTTGGTCTCTGACTATCATTTCAGTCTCCAGATTGACCGCCACAAAATTCGTCCTGGGAAGGCTGCAGCACGGAAGGACAGTTCCGTCCCGCCCCAGGAGGATCGCTCGGTATTCCTCCTCAGTAAAGACATGGCGAAAATGGAACGGACATGTACGGAGCTGATTCATGCATTAGTGATATGTCGATTCGTCCAACGGAGCCAATTGCGTCGAAGTTAACCACCCTAACTGCCGCTGCTGTACGGAGGCGTGGGGCTGAAAGAAGCTTCTGCCAAGCTAGTATGTTACACGCACTATGTGTTATTGTATAATACGTACCCCTAAGACAGAGAAGGCTAGCAGTTATTACGTTAGATATGGTAAAGGTATAATAGCTAAAGTCTAGGTAACGGTTACCGCTAATAGTCTCTAGTAGTGGTCGCCTAAATAACGCCTATATAATCTCTCTTAGGCATATATTTATTAGTTATAATTTACTTCGCCTCTAAACCTGTATCGCGATATACTAGTGGGTAATACTGTAGGCTGCCGTTCGGGTCGGGCTTTCGTGTAAAATACGAGCCCGAATCGTAAACTACTTAATAAGGTTTAGTAAATACACTTAACGCGATAACGCGTAACTTAATAACTTCTTTATTTAGCGTGATTTTTACTTACTTTTTTTATATACATATCTGAATTAGTAATAATATTAATAATAATAAATTCTATTAATAGAAAACTTTATATATAAATAGTTATTAAGCTCAGCCCAACTTATGTCAAGTTCAGACCTTATATAAAAAATATTCTTACTAGTTTATTGCTTAAATTCACTTTACGCGTAAATGCAGAGGCTTAATATCTCATTAAATAAATGTGTTTTCAGCATTTTTTTTAAATATATATAAATATTATATGATTAATTATATATTATTAGATAGTACAAAAATTATATAATATATATATAAAATGCATCACTAATTTAGTAATTCTAATATTATGTGAGAAATGTTTAAAAAACTAAAGAAAACTTTTTTTTTAAGCCTAAACAGCAGCCTAGATAATAGCTTGATAAAAACTTCTTTTAACTCACATCTTTGTACTTTATTCTTGATCACAATCTCATGTTTAAGCAGATTCTCAGTATCTTATATCTTCAGTGCTAGTTACTTAAGCTTAAAGCAGCCTCATTCTTAACTGAATATGATGTAAGTTAAAAGTGCATTTCTTGCACTTTAACAAACAAGAAGTTCTTTAAACAGTTTAAATGCTTCACTTGTGTTACTTATGTCAGCAGTGTCATCAGTTAAAGCAATAAAATTGATGCTTTATGATGTCTGACTGAATGTACAAGCAATGCATTCATTAAACTCAGTGTAAATCACTCTCTGTGTCACTTATATCTTCAGGTTTGTTCATTAAGCAATAAAATTGAAGTAGCTCTCAGAAATTTACAAACACCTTTAAACACTCAGTTTGCTATTCTTACTGTGAATTATTTAACTGTCTTATGTGTATCTTCTATTAAAGATGATGTGATCAATTCATCTATTAAAGAATCTGTAATTGTAAAGAAAGAATGAAAAGAAGAAACAATGTGTATTGTGAGCTGACAATTCATCAATATCAGCTGAGCAGCATAGCTCACAAATGAATCTGACATTCTGATGCTGTAAGATCTCAGTCTGCAGTCAGCACAAGCATTTCTGTCTGTGATTGATAAGTAACTTAACATTACTAACACATTGTCTTAATTGTGATGATGATCATCTATTTGAATGAGACACAGCAGCATTAATTCTATTCTACCTCTCTGTGAAGATTGTAACTGAGTATGATGAGAGGTTTAAACTACTATGTCTCTCAAATTTAAAATCAATAGTCATACTTTAGCACACAGAAAAGAATAGTAGCTTTAATCTTCTCAGATCTTTCTTAACTCATCTTTCTTAAATGATAAATCTGAAAATTAAATCTTTGAGCAAATTTCTGAAAGATATATATTGACTGTCTTAAATGACTTACTTAAAGCCTTATAGCTAATTCTTTATCTTCATCAAAGCACATAGAACAGGTCAGCTTTTGTTTAAGCAAAGAAGTTATTTATAACTTTAGAGAAAGCTGATTAAGTCTCTTTTTCTGAAGATTGTTAAGAGTATAATCATTAATAGCAAGAATAACAGTAAAAATTGAAAGTGAGCAATGTTAATGAGTTAAGCACAATACTTAAAGAGTGTTATATTCAAGAACTATATACTTAAAGAGCATGATGCTTGTTTAAAACACTCAAATTGTCTAAGTACTAAGTTTCTTGATCTCTTTTGCTGAACTAGCTGACAGATGTCTGACACTGAAACTGAATTTGACTGAGTTGTCATGCATCATCATGTGTTTCATTTCTATCTTAGCAATCATAAGTTCATCATGTAAGAGCATGCTTCTCTTCATGTTAAAATATGAGAAACTGCTTAAGGCTCTTTTTGTGAATTCTATATGCTGAAAGCTGCACTCAAAAAACTAAACAAACTAGTTTATTGCTTTACTGTAAACCTTTCAAAAATATGTACTGTACTATTAGCACATTCTCTAGTCTTCAAACTCTATAACTTACTTCTGTCAGTTCTTTAACTGATACTGTCATCATTAAGTCTATAAAGTTAACAGTCTCTGCAGATCATTTACTCAGCTTTTACAAGTTAAGTACTTCTTCTTCATCTTCATTGTTTATAAGCTCTTTCATCACTGTTTTTAGTGTTTAAATATCTGCTGAGACACTTTGTTGATCAGTCTTTTATTAACACTCTGAATTGACTAAATTCTACTTGTCAGTGAAATCAAGAACATAAGAGTTCAATATGTATCAATTTTTACTATTTCTTCAGTAAAAAGCAGTATATTAGTGTAAGTAATGACATCATGAGTTAAATCTTACAAAGCAAGAAATGAAATGTCAATCAATGTCTGAAAAGTTTTTAATTCAGTATCAAGCTATAACAGAGAATAACACACTTAAGAGATAATAGCTGCTAGTTGAACCTTATCTGAACATGCAACTGTAAGTTTCTTTAAAGATATTGTCACAAGTTCAGAAACAATCAAAATCTCATCTTTAAAGAAATACAACTCATAAGAAAAAAGCAGGTTTTTATGCTAAAGCTGATGAAGCATAAAGAGCTTCTTTTTCACATCAGACTCAGAAATGCTTCTTATTATAAAGAGCTCTTTTGTTGCTGATATCTTATAGACAACTGCAACAGAGTCACTCAGCTTAAGGCTGAGATTCTGCTTATAGCTGTTTCATGAAGATTTGTCAAATACAGATATCAGCTTTGCACTGTAAGAACTCACAGATTTGATAAACAGATCAATCACTCTTTTTCTTTTGCTTTCAGCAAAGGTTTTTTCAGACAGTGTTGAGGCAACAGCTGTTGCTGAATTGACATTGTCACTTAAAGATCTTGATATCTTTTTTAAAATGCTACTAGTTAACAAGATTGCATTTTTCTTATGACTCTCAGAGTTCATAACAATTGTAAAAGTTATAAGACTCATAGGTGCAGACTGTGAGCTGATGAGCTAGTTTATATGATACACTTTAAATAAGAAGAGTAAAAACAAGGTATCTTTCTGAAGCTAGAATGAACATTAAAGTTTAATGCTGAGCTTAAAGTTCTTATTGTCACACTCAGTCTTTGCTGATGATTAAAAAACATACTTAAAGACTTACTTTTAGTTTTACATAGTTAAGAAATAGGTTGTGCAGTGTAGAATTCATTTTCTATCATCTTGACATTGAACAAGCCTGTACAATAGAGTTCAGAATGTTGAATCAGAAGATGAAATCTGAGAGAATCAAAACCATGTCTCATGACAATGTAAAGAGCCTTAATTTGACCACCTTTTACACTCTCATAAGAAATAAATAATGCTTATCTGATAAAATAACCTAAAATATCTTGCTTAGTGTCTCAGCTTCAGCTGCAAGTTTGTGCTCACTGTTATAAACTTACTGTTCTTTCTTTTTTCTTTTTAAGTTTGTGTGTTACTTTCTCTGTCAAAATTGAATTTTGTGTTGAGCTTATTCTCACTATCAACACTGTACAAAATTGACATTAAGCAATAGTTACACAATATAACTAGTAAGAAATGTAATCTGTAACACTGTGTTTATATTCTCTTTAAATACTCTCTATTCATAACTCTGACATGCTTAAATCTATTCTTAACTCATCAGTGTCTGAAGAATCTGATGCTATCTCACTTAACAAGAAAGTTGATAAAGATTTTCAGAGCAGCAAGAATAAAGTCTTTACAGAACAGAGAAACACTGACATAAAGTTTATTGAGAAGCTAAAGACTTTAGTAAAGATAAAGAATGCTACTAAGAAGACATCTCAGAAGTATAACAAGTGTACTAAGATGTGTGACTTTCTCAATTTCAGATGAAACACTTTAAGTGATGACTGTTTCTTGAGCAAAAGTGACTTCTTTAGTGTGAGTACAGATTTCAAGATGAATGACATCTTGTCTTTAAGCTTGAGAAAGAACAAATTTTCAAAAAAGCACAAGTTCAAGACAGTCTTGCAGCAAGGTCAGCTTCAGAAGCAGCAGTAATCTTATGTGAGACAGAGCTTATCTAAGCCTCAATACTTCTGCATTAATGAGCTCTGAGATGATAAAGTTCATGCTTTCAAGCTGACAGAGATCATAGTGACTACTGATGAAGATAAACACAGCAAGAGTATCTTTCAAATTCAGTGACATTTTAACTATGATAATAAGTACACAGAGACTGTGATGAACATCAAGTTTAAGGTTCTTTAAAACTTTTTATGAACAGTTATAAGCTTCTGTAAGGCTGTTTCTCTAAAAGAAGACACTTTTACAGTTAACTCTGACATGTTCTTTATTTATTTAGAAGACATCAAAAAGCACTATAAGACAATGAATGACAAGAGTGAGTTCAACAAAAAACTTACTCATAAAGTGATAGTTAAAGAAGCTATACATTTAAAGTGTCTTATCAGCTATGTTGAACAAGACTATAAATGAGTGAATAAGGCCTTGTACTCACTGATTGAGACAGATAACATCATCTTTAACCTGCTTTAAACACTGTTCTGATTTAATGAAATTGTCTACACTTTTACATACTCTGTTCTGAACAAACCTAGAGCTTTTAAGGTTGATCATGTCATTAAGAACTCTTTTTATGTGAAATGTACTTGATATAAGATACAAGTGTTGAGAAAATGACTGTTCATCTCATTTCTAGATAATGACAATAGACTCATAACAAGAATGATTGTGAGAGTTATATGCACAATGATATGCTCACTGATCTGATAAAGAAGACAAAGTATTATTTTAAACAAGAAGAACCTATCTAGAACTGTTCAGAATAAGTGCTCTTTAAAAGAACTGAAACTGCTGTGTAATGTCTGATGTATGTTCTCTATGAGGCTGAGTTTTCAATTTAGCCCTTATTCACTTTCTTTCATTACTCATTCATTTCATTTTCACAACAGTCTTTCCCCTTTGATTTATTGCTGTATTCTCACAGTTATGTTCATCATCATCACTAATAGTGATCTGCTGATCTCTCATCTTCACTGTCTGTCACAATGTTAATCTTGTTGTCTTGAAGTTCTGATGAAGAATCATCTGAATGAGAGGGTTGCAGTTTCTGCTTCTGACAATAGAAATATGACTTTTCACAGAAGACATAACACTCTATCTGCTCTACTTCTTTTCATTGACTCTTGATAACTCACTTTGTCATCATGATTCAGTTACAGAGGTAGGCATTTCTAATTGTGTTGTCACTGCTCAATAGATTGCATAAATAAGATATAACAATGAGATTAGTTCAGCAAACACAATCAACTAACACATCTGAAATTGGTCTCAGATTGATGAGTTGCACTGTCACTGAAAAAGAATATGAAGGTGTGCTGTGCATGTTATGTAAAAAGAAAGAAGAGAAAGGGTCAGAAATAAGATCATGATGTGTTGCAGAAAGCTGACTTCATGTTCTGAAATCAGATATGTTTAGTGTCTTGTGATCTTCTGCAATGTCAACATATTAAGACAAGATAGTTTATTAAGTTTCTTGTGTGATCTGTGCTTCATGAGATAAGTGTGATAGTGAGACTCTGATTTCACTGTGAAGACATGACTGTGAAGTAAAATCTGTGTTATACTTCTGCACATTCTTCTTTGTTCATTCATTATAGATTATTTAATAAATCAATTCATTCAATGATTCTTTTTCTTTTATCTTCAGTCTTCTTTGAACATCCTCTCATCATTTGCTGAGATGATATTGCATTCTCAAAAGCATTTCTGTGCAGTCTTCTTTTCTTTTGTTGTTCAACAAGACAGAATTCTGAATCAAATGCTGTTCTTTTCTCTCAGTCACTAGTTTCAGAATATTAAGATTGATGTGTCTAAAGAAAGTCTTGTCTGAGACATTCTGAAACTTGCTGTAGTAAGGATATGAGATAAGATGATGATTATAATCAGGGTGAAGTGTGATGTAAACAAGATAGTATGCAGAAGATTGATGAACAGTCTGCTGAATAATATCATAGAACATATTTTGAAGTCAGTCATAGTTCTGCCTTCCTTCAACTTCTTGAAGATGATGATGGTACATTTGAAACTTCTCATTGATGATGATAGAAAGTGAGAATGATGACAGATTAAACTTAAATAGTCAGCTGAATACATTCAAAATGACAACAGACTCATTTCTTTTTCAGACTTCACTCTTAAAATGTATTCAGTTTAGTAGTGCAGCAACATCAATTCTTAAGAACAGATCATGATGAAGATAATTATAAACTTTCATATTATCAGTCAGTCAAGAAGAACAATCAATGACTTAAAACCATCATCAAGTCACAGCATCTGTCTTCAGTTTTGATATTTAAAATCAGTTATTTCAATATGTGTGCAGGCGGAAATCTATTGCATCACTTCATAAAAGTCTAACTTGAAATTCAGCAGTGTCTGTCAGTTTCTTTCTATGCAGATAACAGACACAGCTGTCACTATTTTCTTTGTCAATGAGCTTTTCAATTGTCATAACAACATCAGAAATCTGCTTGTCTGTCTGTTCAATCATGTCAATAAGATAGGTAGAGACATTTGTACATCTTGCACATTTTGATTTTAGTGATTTTGATTGTGACAGAACTCACAGATTCAGATCTGTGAGTTCATTTGAGAATTTGTGTATATTCTGTGACTGAGTTTCATTATGCTCTTTTTGAAATCTAATCAATATGAAATCCTCTCATCACCATACTGATTGATTGTCATTATCTTCTTCATCATCATCAGATGTCATGTTGCGTCAATGTTTAATAAGAGTAGTGAATGTTAAAAGATGAGAAGAAAGTTCTGAGCCTTTAACTGATGAAAGAATAAAAGAATCAGACTCAAGATGCTACTGTGATGTGAATGAAGAATGAGAAGAAGATCTAGTATGAGGTAATAGATGTTGAGTGACAGTATCAAGATCAGAATAATTGTAGAGATCAGTATCAAAAACAAGCTGAAAGTTTCAGTTTCAAAAGTTATGATATTCTGAGATTGCTTAAATTCAGTCAGAAGAATGAACTTAAGCAGACTTTCTTTGTTCTTGTGTTCTGAATTCTAAACATTGATAAATTACAGCAAGAACTAAACAGCTAGCTAAGCCTCAGTCTTTGCACTCTTTTATCAGCTTTCAGATCTCATTTACTTCTGTGTATGTGATTCTTAAATTATTCAGATATCTTTCTTAAACACTATCATCTCAGTACTGTTAAATAGTAGTTATGACAGTTCTAATCTTATTCTGCTGAGATCAGTGCTTTCTTATCTTCTTAAGTGTGTCATTTTATGCTGACAGAAATGTTCTCTCATTTATGTAACACTGTCAGAGTTTCTCTTGTTGAACATAGTCAACTATATTGCTCTGTACGTCAAGAATGCCTGCTTGAAGTCAGTTAAGAGTAGTATTCAGATCTTCTAAAAGTGAATATTGATCTTGTAGAGACAACATGGCCATTGCGGCGGCGTGACGTGTAGTGAAGGTCTTCAAGATTGGTTCTTTGGCGGGGTACTCTTCAATCTACCCTCTCGCTCCTCCCTCTTCTGATTCCTCAAGCTTCTTCAAGACCGTTTGATATATGCTAGTGCTGCTGTCAGTGTGTCAAAGTTTTGTCCTTTCTGAAGATGAACTTCTTGTTGAGGTTCTGCTGTAACTAGTGATTATAATGTGTTCAGTGCTTCTGATGTAGATGATGCTGCTGACAATGATGAATGCTGATAAACAATCTTGTAAGTCTGTGATCTGATGATTCTTTGAGATGACTCAGACATGATGATTTTGTTTATGTTATGCTTAAAAAGAATAATCAAGTCTTGTTTTAAATGTTGAAATGAGAATGAAGATTCACTTTTCTGCTCTTTTCTCTCTGTTTTGAAAAATCACATTCACACAAAGAAGAAGTTGCATGTGGTTTTGATGTTATAACATGATCAGTGTGAATGAAATGAGTGTGATACTTAAGAAAATTACAAAGAAATGTTTGCTCTATGATAAAAGGTCAGTTTGAGCCAGTGTATATGACATCATCATTATCAGTTTTCTGAGTTTGTCAATTGATAAGTAATGTGAGCATTTGCTGATGTGCATCATCATTTAAATCTGAGTCTGAGCTGTCACTTTTTAAATACACATCAAGATGTCAATTATACTTCTGACTGACAGTGAGATGACAAAGAATATATGGTTTCAGTCTGAATTTTAACACTGTGTCAGCTTTTTTGACGCTGTCAAGTTCTGTCAACACATAGTTTTCTTTTCTAGAATTTGCTTTGATAATCTTATATAATTCTAGTTATCAGAATTCAAGCTTTCATGCTGCTGTGTTATCATTCTTATATCTGTTATTATAAAGCAAAACCATGTCTTCAATCTTATAATCTCAATCTATAGCATCTTTAACATCATTCATGTGTTCTTTGCTGCTCTGAAGCATTCACTGTATTTATGCTGCTGTCTCTTCAAGATTCATATCATGACAAAGTAGTTGTTCTGCTCAAATTGTCAGCAAATCTGAATGCATTCTTACTTTCTTTCAGGTCAGAGTGCTTCATGTTGAAATGTGTGCTTCAATCATTAAAATACAGACATATTCATAAAGAATCTCATATAATGTTCAGTCAGTACTTCTTCTGATAGTTGTTTAATTCACTCATAATACTAATGTCAAAAGATCTGATCACTTGCTGAGCTCTTCTGCAGTCATTTTAAACAATGAGTCAATTAGAGGTTTATGTTCACATTTCATCATGTCATTTGCTTCAGAGTTATATGCTGAGACAACTATTTAATCAATTTCATATAGTTCTGTCAGCATTTTAACTCACATCTTATTTTCTGATTCACTGTCACAGATAAGTTTGTCAAACACATCATGTCTTGTTATGATGTTCTCTCATAGAAATCTTAAGACTGCTGCTGATGTTGTGTGTGTTAATGCTCATTCTTTAACTCAGTCAGAAAAATCATCACATGCTATAATAAGATAGTGTTTGTTCTGACACAGCAGCATCTTAATCACATTCACAGCAATCTTCTTAAATAGAACACTAGTAAATGTTAAAAAGATTGTGTCATTATGTAATGTCTTCACACATCATTGACACTTCTCACAACTTTGATAATGCTTCTTGATCATGCAGTAAAGCTCTGCTCATCAATATAGTAATGACACTCATCAGTATGTGAATTCTACATTCTTATGCTCAGAATGATCATGTAAGTGTCAGATAATCTCTGTCTGATTCTCTTCTTTATTGACAACTTTATGAATTTTCATATTCTTACTGCTGCAGTGAAACAACTCTGCATCTTAAACAATGTACTTCAGAGTCTCTGTCTTGAACTTTGTGAATTTCTTGCCTTGCATGCTGATGAGATGTCAAAGTGTAACAAGATATGTGACTATGAATATTTGATCCTCAGAGTATTCAGATTCTGAATTCAGAACAGAAGTGATGTTCAGTGTCACAGGTTTGCAATGAGATTGATGCTCAATTGATAATTTCTAAATACAAGAAGAATACTATGAAGAAAAAAAGAAGAGCTTCATACAGAAGTAAAAAGATAATGTGCTTTAGTCTTAGGGTCTTAGTAAGCAACTAGATCATACCTTAGTATGAGTTCAACTCATGACATTACCTCTCTCTTTTTCTTCAAGATTGTGCTCTAAGTCTCTGAAAAGGTTGTTGTATGATTGTCAATGTCTGTTGACACATGTTTTGCCCGCTTTGTACAGGTAAGGTTTGCAGATGAAAATTTTTTCATTGCTTGTGTGGTTTTCTTCAACAATTCACTTGAGCTTATCTGTCAGTGAAGTGAGTTATAAATCCCTCACCTCACATATGACTTCTTTTTTTCTTTCTTCTTCAACTTCTTCACTCACAACTTTTGTACATGAAACCTCTCTTGATTGAATATGTCAGCACTGACTCTCATATAACAAGCTCAGCAGCAACAACATCAACAACAACAACAATGTAAGTGTTATATGAGTATGTATCTTGAAGCTGACAGCTCACAGAATCCTCATTCTTTACAATGTGTATGTTGTCATTCTCACCCTTGTGGCTGCTGATGAAGATTCAGTTCTCTTTGTTGATCAGCAGCAGCTTGTCTAGTACACTCACTTCTTTCAGACAAAGGACATTCTTGTGCTGTCTGATGTGAACATCTCATTCATATGACTCTGTATTCTGCTGAACCAGGTAAGAACTCATTGACTGTCATACATCAATGTGATTCTGATTCAGAGTCAGAATGTATTGATTTCTGCTGATTGTATTAACTGTCAGACACACAGTATGACACTCTTTCTGAAATGTCATTGTACATCAGAACATTTTGATGAGTGTTGTGATAACTGCAAGTGGCGTGACCATGCTGCTCACTGTTCTGTACACAACAATGATGTTCTCATTGTCATCTCAGATGATGAGAACAACAACAATGTCAATGAGAATGAGCCTGCTGCTCAGTCAAGAAGAATCACATCAGTGCTGTCAGCAAAGGTGGTCATCATCTATGTTGCCTCTTAGATACATACAACTCTTCTTTCTTCTTTGTACTGTGCTTGTTTAGTTGTACAGGCTGTGTGCAACACTTATAGAGCCTAATTGTACAGATTGTGTGCAACATCTGAGCAGTGTGCCTCACCTCTTTGCAGTGCTCAGAACAAGTAGCTTTGGCGAAATCAAGAAGGCATCATTAGTAATTAGTATAGAAATAAATCAAATAAATTCAACACTAAATTTTGAACTCTGTATGATCCTCTGAACTCATGAAGCATCTCAACCTTCTTGCATACAGTTAAGATTTAGTCAACTCAGGTTGCATTAACTCTCACTGATTTAACACCACTGTGTCTTTCAGAACAGATGTCAATTTTCATGTGAGTTGAGTATAACTGACTCATTTCATCAAGTACTTCTTCTTGAATCCTTCTCTATGTCATATGAACCTCTTCTTCAGAATCTTCTTTATCTCAAACTCTTCTTCATCACTTACAATTTGTGGTGAGGGTTGTGAGTCTGTCATACACTAAGAAGAGAGAGCATTCATGACTGCTGATTGAAGCATGATGAAGTGAAACACATGATCAATACTTGATGATGTGTTTAAACAGAAAGAATGTGAGTTAATCTTCTTAACAATGATGTACTTGTCATTCTTCACATCAAACTTCTTGCACAGGTGATCTGTATGAATGTTCTTAAGATTTAGCCAGATTTTGTCTTCTTTCTTAAAGTCATAAGACTGCTGTCTCTTCTGATTCATTGTTTCTTTCTGTATCTGCTGAGTGAGAGCCATAGTCATCTGTGCTCACTCTGTGACTTCTTTCATCTTTCATACAATCTGATCAGCTTTCTGTACTGAACTTTTTGCAGATTGTACAGGCTTCAACTTCTCAAGTAGTTGTAGAGACTTTATGTAATACTCATGAGACAAGAAGAAGAGACTCACTTCTGTTAAGACAAAGTCATGATTGTTTATGACTAGCTCAGTCATGAGAAGTAGGCTTGCTCAATTGTTCTGACTATAATTTGAGAATGTATAAATGTACAGCTCAACATTCTAATTCATTCACTCAGTTGCTCTGTCAGTTTTCAGATGATATGCTGTGAACATTCTTTGTACAATCTTCAAAAGTTAACAGACTCTTTTTCATAGGCTGCTCACAAACTGAGTGTCTCAATCTGAGACTATTGCGATAAAGAGCTCATGAGCTCAATAGAAACATTGTATGAATGTCTGAGCCACTCATTCTGCAGTCATATTCTTGCACAGTTCAAGTATTATCTTCTTGTTAAGACAATCTGTAATTATCAGAAGGTTCATACAACCCTCACTTGACAGTAGATCTACTACAAAGTTGATGAATATCTTTCATCAAATTCACTCTGATACAGGTAGAGGCTTCAAAAAGCCTTGTCAGCGATCTTTTCAGCTGTTGTTTGTATGACATTTGTCACAATTCTGGCAGAATGTATGAACATTCTGTAGCATTCTGAGTCAAAAGAACTGTCATAATAAGAGAGCATCAGTTACATCTCTTTCTGAGTGTTCAGTCATTGTCAAGTCATGTGTATACTGAATCAGTTTCATACAAAGAGGTTTTGATGACAGCACTCAGTGCCTTTCATGAAAGAGTAGCTTTTCTTCATCACTCAAGAAGCATTTTGTTATGAATACCCTCACTTCTAAAACAGTAGAAAATGATCTTTGTTTCTTGTGAATTGTCTGACAAAGCTCATTGTATGACTCATCTTCTGCTTCAGCATTCACTCACATCTGTTTGAGGTCTGTGATCTCATCAAACAAGTTTTGATCTTGTACAAGCACAGAGACTGATATGTCTGCTACTGTCATTGAGGCAGTCTGTATAGGCTTGCTTATCATCTCAGAACATATTATCTGTGTTGTATGATGTTGTACTCTGTTGTCTGAGAGGTTCATTGACACATTCTGCTCTTGTCTCAATAGAGCATCTGTTCTCTCATTCTGCTTACTCAGCAAGTATAGTATGAAGAAGTTGTATTGCAACAGAATTAAAGACCACCTCATTTGTCACTCTGTAAGCTTTCTGACTGTCATAAAGTATTTCAGATTTTTGTGATTTGTACAAATCTGAAAACTTGACACACTTCTCAATTCTGCGTCTCACTCTTTCAAGCATCATATGATGATCAGCATCTCTTTATCATAAATCTCATAATTGCACTCTGCAGATGCATTCTTCTTTGAATAGTAAACACAGAGCCTTCACACATTGTTCATTAACTGCAACAGGGTTTCACCTATGCATCAATCTGAGAAATCTGTTTTCATCACTGTTGTATGTGTGTGGTCAAATGAAACTAGAATTGACACTGAAATAAACATGGCCTTTAGCTTCATAAAACTCTGATTGACTTTCTCTGTTCACTTAAAAAGTGTGTTCTTTTGTATGAGAGCCATTATTAACATAATCAGGTTAGAAAAGTTCTTAATGAACTTTCAATAGAAGTTTGCAAAGCCTATGAAACTCTGTACACCTTTTACTGATTTAAAGACTTGTCAGTTCATGATTGTCTTCATCTTTTGAGGATTCATTTGTACACTCTTTCTCACTTTCAGAATGAACTCTAGATACTTGGTTGACTTGACTTCAAACTCACATTTGTCAATGTCAATTTGTAGGCTGACTTCTCAAAGTCATAGTAGTATCTTTTGTACATGATTTCAGTGTTAATGCAGCAATTCATCAGTGAAAATAAGAATATTGTTCACAT
>JAABUP010005308.1_pt1 | contig 19762 bp, 17 predicted proteins | sample 5559201 | NCBI WGS metagenome assembly JAABUP01 (sample SAMN10711887, study PRJNA513373) | rock metagenome | isolation source: Antarctica rocks | place: Antarctica
AAGAAACACTGAAAAGGTTTGAAGAGAGAGAATTACTCTTATCAACAAAACTGACAAGCTGAGTTTAAATGAGATCAGCGTCTATGTGATAGTGAAGTATAATGACAAATTTTTTCTCTACAACAGCTGTCTTGATAAAGACTGAGTATCTTCAGATGCAATGCTCATAAGTATCATTATGAGAATTCATTTGCACAAATCACATATTAACTTGAGAAAAGAAAAGATACTATCTGACTTCAGAACTGTTTTCCTCAAATGATATATGTTGATGAGTGAATCAAATTAAAAAGAAAGTGAATGCAAAGCAACATGTTGGTACAGTGATCACATCAACACTGCAGATGAAGTAAAAAAGCTTAAAAAGCTATGATTACACATGTTAAAGCGTGTCAAAGAGGAATATTTTAACAAGAGCCTGAGAAGAACCTAGTTTGAGAGCAGGTAATCTGTTTATGAAACATCAGACATTTTTCATTGACATACTATGACAATCAGAGGAAGTAGCTGAAGACAGTTCTCAAAAATAGAATCATTATTATCTTTGAATACTGTGTTCAGCTACTTTTTCTGATTGTCATAGTACAATGTGTTAAACATCATAGTGGTTGCAAATGATAACATGTCAATCTGCAAGCACTGATGAATCACTGTCTTTAATGATAAGAAAAACTCTGTGACATGTCAGACAGTCACACTTAAGAAAGATGGTTGAAGAAGATACTTCTGACAGATCAAGTTCTTTGAATACCTTTAATTGTTCATCAAGCATACACATAAATGACTACAAATCAATCAGGCTAAAGAGAAATGATGCTGTATCAAGTGACCGGTCAATGCCTAGAGTAACCTATTGTCATCATGCTACAGACAATAGCGAAAAGTCAACAGAAAACAGAAGATGAAAAGAAAGCCAGTCTTCTCAATGTGTCTGTTAACATGCAAGCAATGTAATTCAAAACATGTGTCAACAATGCATAAATAACATATTATGTGATCTCACACCTCAAGTCATCTCAAATGCATTCTTGATGTCAGGTATTGTTGACTCATAAAAAGAAATCATGAATCTGTGCTGCATGGTTTTTGAAATGCATCTTGCCTTTCAGCATGACCTCAGCACACACAAAGTTGTTGAAACAAGGTAATTTTTTGTCTGACTTGAATTTGTTAAAGCGACATCAATCAGTATGTCACTGAAGAAAGAATTTACTTGCATAAATTTGTTCTCTGTTCTTTAAGAAAAGATTAACACTTGTCAGACAGAAAAGACATTGAAAGCTGTTACACTTTAACAGAACATTATGCTTTTTCTCTGACTTTGATTTTAGCAAGATGATTGAAGCCTCAGTCATTTTAACAGATGACTGCTCTTGAGAGTTATTGATCTTTGCTTGTTGACACTTTCTTCATTCACATAGTGTGATTATGTTTATGAAGAGATTAATGTGTCAACAAAAGTCTTTCTGATCTGCAAAAGTTGATGCATCACTTAATGCAGCTTCTGCAATTCAGCATCATTCAAAAAACTTGATCTCAACTGTCTCAAATCTGAAGATAACAGCTTCATCATTTAAGAACTCTTTGTTCAACTGCTGCTGAATAGTGATCACTGAAGCAGTCACCTCATACTCTTTCTGCATTTGCTTCAATAATGTCTGCTCTTCAGCTTGTATAATGCTGTTCAACATTTACCTCAATATTTGATAGTTCTTGTAGATAAGTTCTCTGACAGCCATCTTGACAATGTTAAATTCTGTCACTATTTCAACATGAAGACAATCTCAAGTAGCAACAAGCTCAAGAATTCTCAAGCTCTGTTAAACCTGCTGACCTTGTTTCTTGCTGAGCTTTTTGAGTTTATCTGAATCTTTAAGACAGTCAATCTGACTGACAGCCTTAGTGAAGTTGTGATCAGGATTATGTTCTCAGAAGATGTCTTGCATATTGTAATGAATTATTCTTGAGAGATAGTTTTGTTTAAACATTCTGAATCTGATATGATCAAGAGTCAAGTTTTATACAACAGTGTTTAAGTTGAGATCATCTGTAGAAGTTGAAGAGTAATTGTCAGTATATAATTGTTCATCAGTGAAAGAGAAGAAAAACCACATCATTGATTGTGTTGCTTAACATTCTTTGCAAACAGTATGTTGTTAAAGGCTGAAGATAGTCAAGAGCCTCACCCAGTCACTTAACTCAAGAATGATATGTGTTGTAGGTAAAAGGCTTATCTGAAGATGTCTGTACACCTTGCTTTGTCACAATGACTCAACAAAAGATGAGTATGTTAAGCATCTCTCTCTTTCATGAAATAGACTGACATCTCTTATCTCTTTTAACTCTGAATCAAAACAATTAGTCTGAAGAGATCAAGTCTGAAACTTCAAAAGCCTCATCATCAAAAGCTAGGCTGATGATATGAGATATGATACAGAAGAGCGGGTGGTTATTCAGATTGAAAGTGTAGGTTTTCTTGTACAATATGTCAAAACTCATAGAATACTTTGAAGAGATGATGATGTAGCTTACAGTCACTTAAACTTTTGATGAGACTTTGTCTTGATCAACTTAACACTCAGCTTGAGAAGATGTGCATTGATCTTGCTGTCTCTGTCAACATAAAGATTAAGGTTGCAGTAGGTCAGAAAGAAAAGAACATGGGGTCTTGAATCAGTGAATGCTGTCAGCAACAGAATTGCCGTCAGCTGTATTCTTTGTCATTTGTTGAAAAAGATGTTGATGTTGAAGGCTCAGTGATACTGAATAAGCTTCACAAAGTCATCAGCCTTGAGAAGTGACTTCTTCATCTCAATATTGTTTAAGTCATACTCTTCAGTTAATGAGCCTTTGATGAACTGCGTTGTTCAGTATTCTTCATGTCATGAACGATACTGTCAAGGATCATATCATGAAGAGTTGTTTTAAGATGTTTGAGTTCACTCAGCAATGTGTTCACTTAATATAGAGCTGACTCAACTGACATCAGTATGTTGTCACAGTGCTGGTTTTCTTGAGAATGTATGTCTTCAGCAATCAGTGAAGAAAGTTCTCAATTCAAGCAGTGACACATTCTTGCAGGGTCTGTGTCATGAGTTTGCAATGAGACTGATGCTCAATTGATAATTTCTAAATACAAGAAGAATACTATGAAGAGAAAAAGAAGAGCTTTGTACAAAAGCAAGAAGATAATATGCTTTAGTCTTAGGGTCTTAGTAAGCAACTAGATCATAAGACCTTAGTATGAGTTCAACTTATAACATCATCTCTTTCTTTTTCTTCAAGGTTTTGCTCTAAGTATCTGAAAAGATTGTTGTATGATTGTCATTGTCTGTTGACACATGTTTGTCTGCTTTGTATGAGTAAGGTTTGCAGAAAAAGTTTTCATCACTTGCTGACACGTGGTTTTCTTCAACAATTCACTTCAGCTTATCTGTCAGTGAAGTGAGTTATAAACCTTCTCATCTTTCTTCTCAAATCTCTTTTTTCTTCTTCTTTAACTTCTTCACTGTCATCATTTGTATGTGAAATCTTTTTTAATTGAATATTTCAGCACTGACTCTTGTATGACAAGCTCAGCAGCAACAACAACAACAACAACTATCATCATGTAAGTGTCATACAAATATGTGTCTCTGAGCTGACAACTTGTAGGGTTCTTGTCTTGTACAACGCTTACATTGCTGTTTTTACTTTTATGAACGCTGATGTCAATTCTTTTCTCTTGATTGATCAACAGCAGCTTGCTTTGTATGCTCACTTTTCTCAGACAATGACCATTCTCACTCTGCTCAGTGACAATGTTCTGTTTGTACAGACTCATATTACATCATAGCAGATAAGAACTCATTGACTGTTGTACATCAACGCAATTCTGATTTAGAGTTGAGGCATGTTGATTTCTAATAATTGTATCAACTGTCAGAAACACAGTATGACACTCTTTTCAGAATGTTATTGTACATCAAAACATTTTAGTAAGTGTTACAACAACTGCAAGTGACATGATCATGCAGCTTACTGCTCTGTACGCAATAATGATGTACTCATTATCATCTTGAACAATGAGAACAACAATGACGTCAATGAGAATGAGCACATTGCTAGATCAAAACAGATTTCACTGATCTCATTGTCAGCAAAGGTGATTATTATTGACCTTGACCTTTAAGTACGTATGACTTCTTTTTCTTTTCTTGCATTGCCTTTAATATAGGTTTAGTCATACAGACTGTGTATAACACCTAAACTGTATGTCTCATCTCTGCATGATGCTCAGAACAAGTAGCTTTAGTGAAATCAAGAAGGTATCATTAGTAATTAGCATAGAAATAAATTAAATAAATTCAACACTAAATTTTGAACTCTGTACAATTCCTTGAACTCATGAAGCATTTCAGTCTTTTTGTGTACAATTAAGATTTAGTCACCTCAGGTTGCATTAACTTTTACTGATTTAACATCACTGTGTCTTTCAGAGCAAACACTGATTCTCATGTGAGTTGAGTATAACTGACTCATTTCATTAAGTACTTCTTCTTAAATTCTTCTTTATGTCATACAAATCTCTTCTTCAGAATCTTCTTTATCTTAAACTCTTCTTCATAACTTACAATTTGTGGTGAAGTTTGTGAGTCTGTCATACACTAAAAAGAAAGAGCATTCATGACTGCTGACTGAAGCATAACTGAGTGAAACACATTATAAATACTCAGCAGTGTGTTCAGACAGAAGAAATGTGAGCTGATCTTTTTAACAATGATGTATTTAACATTCTTTGCATCAAACTTCTTATACAGACAGTCTGTATATCTATTCTTAAGATTTAGTCAGATCTTGTCTTCTTTCTTAAAGTTATAAGACTGCTGTCTCTTTCAATTTATCATTTCTTTTTGTATCTGCTGAGTGACAGCCATAGTCATCTGTGCTCACTCTGTGACTTCTTTCATCTTTTGTACAATCTGATCAGCTTTCTGTACTGAACTTTTTTCAGACCGTACAGGCTTCAACTTCTCAAGTAGTTGTAAAGACTTCATGTGATACTCATGAAACAAGAAGAAGAAACTCATCTCTGTTGAAGTGAAGTCATGATTGTTTATAACTAGCTCAGTCATGAGAAGCAGGCTTGCTCAGTTATTTTAACTATAATTGAAGAACATATAAATGTACAGCTCAACATTTTAATTCATTTGCTCAGTTGTTCTGTCAGTTTTCAGATGATACACTGTGAACATTCTTCATACAATCTTCAAAAGTTGACAGACTCTCTTTCATAGGCTGCTTACAAACTGAGTGCCTCAATTTGAGACTATTGTGATGAAAAGCTCATGAGCTCAATAGAAATGTTGTATGAATGTCTGAGTCACTCATTCTGCAGTCATATTCTTGCACAGTTTTAGTATTACTCTCTTGCTAAGACAATCTGTAATAATCAAAAGGTTCATACAACTCTCACTTGATGATAAATCTACTACAAAGTCAATAAATATCTCTTATCAAATCTGCTTCAATATAGATAAAGGCTTCAAAAAGCCTTGTCAGCGGTCTTTTCAGCTGTTGTTCATACAGCATTTGTTTCAATTTCAGCAGAATGTACAAATCTTCTGTAGCATCTTGAGTCAAAAGAACTGTTGTGATAAGAGAGCATCAGTTACATTTCTCTTTGAGTGTTCAGTCATTGTTGAGTCATGTGTATACTGAATCAGTCTTGTACAAAGAGATTCTGAGAACAGCACTCAGTGTCTTCTGTGAAAGAGTAGCTTTTCTTCATCGCTCAAAAAGCATTTCATTATGAATATTCTAACTTTTAAAACAGTAGAAAACAATCTTTGTTTCTCATAAAGTATCTGACAAAGCTCATTATATGACTTATCTTTTGCTTCAGCATTTACTTACATCTGTTTGAGATCTGTAATCTCACTGAACAAGTTCTGATCTTGTACAAGCACAGAGATTGATATGTCTGCTACTGTCATTGAGGCAGTCTGTATAGGCTTGCTCATTAGCTTAAAATGTATTATCTGTGTTGTACAATGTTGTACTCTGTCATCTGAGAGATTTATTGACACATTCTGCTTTCATCTTGATAAAGCATCTGTTCTCTCATTCTGCTTGCTCAGCAAGTATAGTATGAAGAAGTTGTATTGCAACAGTATTAAAGACCACCTCATTTGCCGTTCTGTAAGCTTTTTAACTGTCATAAAATATTTCAGATTTTTGTGATCTGTATGAATCTGAAAACTTGACACACTTCTCAATTCTGCATCTCACTCTTTCAAGCATTGTATGATGATCAGCATCTCTTTATCATAAATCTCATAATTGCACTCTGCAGATGCATTCTTCTTTGAATAGTAGACACAGAGTCTTCACACATCATTCATTAACTGCAACAGAGTTTCATCTATGCATCAATCTGAGAAATCTGTTTTCATCACAGTTGTACATGTATGATTAAACAGAACTAGAATCAGCACTGAAATGAACATAGTCTTTAGCTTCTTAAAATCTTGATCAGCTTTCTCAGTTCACTTAAAAGATGTGTTCTTTTGTATGAGAGTCATTATTGACATAATCAAATTGAAAAAGTTCTTAATGAACTTTTAATAAAAGTTTGCAAAGTCTATGAAACTCTGTACTCTTTTTACTGACTTAAAGGCTTGTCAGTTCATGATTGCTTTCATCTTTTGAGAATTCATTTGTATGTTCTTTTCAACTTTCAGAATGAACTTTAGATACTTGATTGACTTGACTTCAAACTCACATTTGTCAATGTCAATCTGTAAGTCAACTTCTCAAAGCCATAGTAGTACTCTTTGTATGTGATCTTGATGCTGATGCAAAGACTCATCAGTGAAGATGAAAATATCATTTACATAAACTGAACAAAACTCATCTAGAAAGTCTCACAAGACTCAGTTAATATATCTCTGAAATGTGCTTGAGACATTGACTAGCTCAAAAGAAGTCATCATTCATTCATACAACTCATACCTTATACAAAATGTCATCTTTCATTTGTCTTCTGCAGCAATTCAAATCTTGTGAAATGTCACTATGACATTCAACTTGATGTATCATTGAGCTTGTTTGATGTTTTGCAGAGTCTCATATATTAATAAAAGAAAATAACAATTCTTTTGAGTGATTTGATTCAAGTCACAGTAGTTCACACAGAATCAAAGTTCATCTTCTGACTTCTGTACAAATAAAACAGATGCTGCAGCAGATGAGTTACTGACTCATATAAACTGCTTATTCAAAAGTTCTGTTAATGTCTTGTGCAACACTAGTAGCTTCTCTCTTGTTATGTTGTATAGAGAATCTCAGAGTACTTTTGACTCTTTCTCATCTATCTTTTTTAGTTTAATTCAATGATCTGTGCCTTCTCTCTTTAAGAAAGGCAACTTCTCAGTCATTGTATGATCAAACACATTTAAAAACTCATAATAATGATCAAAGAGTATAGTTCTCAAGTCAGTCTTCTTCTGTGAGGTTAAGACTTTTTTAATATTGATTATGCTGATTAAGAACACCTCAATCTTCTTTTGTTTCTCTTCTTTCTTCTGTATGAGATTTGTAAAGAACATAGCTGACATCATAACATGATTGAACTTGCTCTCAGCAGAAGCTTTTCTGTTCTGTATGATAGTTTCTGTGACTTCAATCATAAGAAAGACTCTGTCTACATTCAATATGATCTTGTTCTGCTTTATTCATGATAGATCTAGTATAAGATTGTAGAATGCTAACTTAGAAACAATATAAAAGAATGTTCTTGACTTCTAATGTTTGTTAATATCAATTTGTACAACAGCTACTTCATTTACTGATAAATCTGAAGATTCATCAAAGTCTGTAATTGTACAAGGTCTTATCTTCATGCACTATAGATTGTAATTTCTAGCAAAGCAAGAAGTGATTATTTCATAAAACAGACACTCTGTGTTATACAAGATATGTGTATATGACTTCTTATTGATTAATGTTGACATAGTGAAGAGAACACTGTTCATCTGTTTCTCAAACTTCTTTCAGCTTTTATCACACTTTGTACACTTTCAGCTGTGACTTCTGCTAAAAGCTACTCTTTTTTTGAGTTCTTTTTTTCTTCTGTCACCTTCTTCACAGTTTCAGCAATAGCAACATTGATGATGCAAGATTGTACAGCAGGCAGAAGTTTACAGTTCTTAATGAAGTGGTCATTGCTTTTGCAGTGCATGCATAGTTATTTCATATGACATTTTGCAACTTTCTTCTTTGACACTTATTGTGCTCTGTGTCTCTCTTCAGTTTCTGTAGCTGTTATAATGATGTGCTCAGTGAGTTCTCAGTTCATGTTGTTTGTGTGAGACTGTTGTGTGATAATGATAGTTGTTGTACAACACTCTTAAGTAACAGCCTTCTGAATTGAGTTTAAGTTGTGACTGACCCACTGTAACAAGATAATGTACTCATCATATGACACAGAGATTGAGGTGACAATTAAAGCTCACATGAGTGTTACATCAAGACTGTTATTAAGAAATGTTTTCTTGACAGCATCATTTCATTTCAAGCCTTCTGCTTTTAACAGCATTTGTTCAAAGATGGTCAGATGTTTAGTGAATGATTTTTCTTTCTGTTTTAAAGCTTTTAAGATACAAGTTGCTCTCTTCTTTGATTTTAAATCATTATACATGTGTTGAAGCTGATTGATCAGCTTCTCAATGATTGTATGATTTAAAACTTTGTTCAGCTTGATATGAGCTGCAATTCAAGGTGTGACTTGACTTAAAGTCAATTCTTTCAGTTAACTGTGTAAGTATCAGAACTGCACACTGACATTGTTGTCTGACATGTTCACATTCAATTTAGCAACAATTTGTTGTAGTCAAGGTCTGAATTTCACTCTTTTTTCTCTGAATCTGAATGAGTCAGAAAGACACCGCTTTGAGTGTCAATTCACTCTCATTACTGCAGTGAGCTGCTTTAGAGTGAGACTGTTTATATAATTGACTGATTCTTGAAGAAAAGATGATGTTGCAACAGCTGATGTTGAGATAGCTGTATTTACTGATGTAGTTGATGTGAGGTTGTCTCAATTCATCACAAAGATGTAAAGAAGATCTGTACAAATCTTCATGTTCTGCATGTTCTCTTCTGTATAACTCTTCATGCTGTGTAGTTTTGTTATAAATATTTGCGCTCAAGAAGAAATCTTTTAAGCAACAATCTTCTTTTCATCTATCATAAAGATTTCTGCACTCATTCTGCACTGATTTCAACAATTGTACAGCAAGGCCTTTAGTGTAGGTCAGGTTTAAATGAGAATAGTATTTTAATGTCATGAGTTTGCAATGAGACTGACACTCAATTGATAATTTCTAAATACAAGAAGAATACTATGAAGAGAAAAAGAAAAGCTTTATATGAAAGTGAGAAGATAATGTGCTTTAGTCTTAGGGTCTTAGTAAGCAACTAGACCATAAGACCTTAGTATGAGTTCAACTCATGACAGTCTGAAGAGGGTTTAGGGTAATGACAGAACAGTACCTAAAAGGTATCAGACATCAAGTACACAGATGTTGAGAGGGACTAAACTTACTTCTCAAATAGACACTTAACTCAGTCAATATGATAGGTGGTGGTGTTCACATAAATGATTGTAGAATGAATCTCTAAAACAGCCTCATTGTATTTCTTCTCAAGAAACTCTCATGTGCAAAGGTTGTTCAAGAATCATTCTTGATATGAGCCTTCAAATTGTAGTTGAATGACGTTGAGAATCTTGCAGCAACTCATAGATTATAAATTGAGCAAGAGATCAGAGAAAAGAGCAATAAGAAAACAGCAGAACTGAAGTGAACAGGTGAGAAAGAACAGAAAACAAGACATCAAAGACAGAAGAATTAAACATCTGTTGAAGAAAAGAAAGAACAAGAAGAAGAAGAGGAATTTATAAAGTAAACTCATTTTAAGCCATGAACAAGGAATCCATTTAAGCCCTCACTCAAGCAAGGTCAAAAATAGATGTTCATGCTCAAATCTGCTGATCAACTCATGTGCAAAAGCTTGAAAGTGTCAGAGAGAACAAAGAGTGCATTGTGACTGCTGCAGAGTCTTAACAATTAAAAAAGATGTCAGAAGATGAATGATGAGTTTAAGCTTGAAAGATGCTGAGATGATGAAGAGTGAATGAAAGATGAAGTGAGAAAGTTGATGATTGATGAATACAAACTTGCAAAGCAACAAGAGAAGATGAGAGTGAGCTGATGAAAAGACCTTGCAAAGCAGCATCAAAAACTGCTGAAAGCGGCAGTCATTTCATCAAGACAGAGGCTTAAGAAATAAAAAAGAGTCTTTTAATCTTTATTTAATTAAAAGCAGTAAGAAAAGCTGTTTTTAGTGATAATTCTGTAATTTATTAATAGTTATCATTGCATTTATCAATAAAAATGCTGTTTCAGTCATTTTATTATCACTGACTTTTTCTATTGTCAATTCTGAAACACATATACTGCATTTACATTAAGCTGTAAAAGATAGTTATCACAGTGTTAAATAAACATTTTATAGCTAGTTATTGTACTAATTTAATCTATTATTGAAGAATTTCTATTGTTTAGTAATTTAACAGCATCATTTTATAATATATAAACTTTATCAGATTCTTTGAAAATCTTTTTTTCTTTATATTACACTTAAACTGTTAAAGACTAAAGCTAAAAGATTAACTCTATGCAATAAGACTTTATTTTAGCTATTTGTCATTTATTTAAGTCTTTTATTTCTGTATATATATATAAAAGATGTGTATTACACATTTACAACCTTTAGTCATTAATTTATTAATGAAGATCACTATACTGCTGTATATCTATAAAATGCTGACTAATCATTATATATTACTGTTATTATTATAACTGTTACTGTTCACTCTGTTATATTAACTCAATCTTACAGCTTTGATTACTTTACTCTTAAAGAGACAGTTTATTTAATAACAGAGTTTTTTCATCATAATCATAAAGCAGTAAACAACAGACACAAATATCTGAAGTATTTTTGTTATAAAGTTATTAAGTGTGTAAGCAGTTAACAATGCATTGATAGATTTATCTGTTAAAATGTTATCTGTTAAAAACATAACTTCAGTTTAACTCATTAAGACTGAAATACAGTTATTAATAAAGCTAAAAGTGATATAACAATAAGAGTAAGTTATAGTATTATGTAAAAGTGTTACTACAGTATATATGCAGTGAAATGACATTAAACTTTTATCTGAATTACTGTCAGATTGAGAGGTATTTATAAAATATAAATTATCAGAAATATTCTTCTTCTTTTAAACTTAACACTGATAAGAAGACTGTCATAAGTTAAACTTATACTAAGGCGCTATGACCTAGTTGCTGACTAAGACTTTAAGACTAAAGCACTTTATCTTCTCACTGTACAAGGCTCTTCTTTTTCTCTTCATAATATTCTTCTTGTATTTAGAAATTATCAATCAAGCATCAATCTCATTGCAAACCTGTGACAAAGACAGTAAGTTTGATATTGAGTTAACTATTAAAAGATGAAAGAATAATGAGTTAAAACTCAGAGTCACTGATCTTAAACTTTATTTAAGTAAAACTTATAAAGAACTCATTGAATTTCTATGTGAATGTAAGCAGTTATACAATACACAGTTTTATTTATATAATTAAGACTCTGTTAAAGTTCTTTATATTAAAGACTTATTATGAAGCAATTCTCAAAATACTTAATACTGTTAAAAGAAAATGAAAAAGAATTATCAGTAAATTATATAAGCTCAGTTTAAGAACTTTCTTCTTAATGAGCTTAAGTTAACTGTACTATAAACATCTGATGTTATGTGTGAATGAAAATTTACACAGTAAATTAAAAATCAGAGTGTCAGTTATTTTATTGCATTTATGAATAAATTAAAAGAATAAATAAAATCTTTTACTGATATACAGAGACACAATTAATTACTTTACAGTCTATGATTTAAGATCAGTGATATACTGACTGAACATTTAGTAACATTTGAGACACAGATGAAGCTGATAAAATTGATAATAAAGATGAAAGAAATACAGAAGTGCTGTTAGTTAAGTTTAAATTAATTGGGAAGATAAAAGAATATCAATGTAAATATAATATAATGTTTAATCTTATTGTTGACATACTGTATTGAGAGACAAACATCAGTTATTATTATAACAGTTATTAGCAGTGTATCTGTCAGATTTACTGATAATAAATTACAATTAAAGTGATGAATATATTCTGATCTTATCTGTTATAATTGTAATAAGAAGAGTTATATAAAATCTTCTTATTTCTTACATTTAAATCATCTTTTGATGCACTTAAAAGACTAAAATCAGTAAATGTTATCTTTGTATTGCTAAGCTGAAATGACTTGAAAGAAACATCTGAACATTTAATAATAATGATGAAACTATAAATGTTAAATAGCTGAAAGTTACTGTGTGCACTGATAGATTTCAGAGTCACATTAAATTTTATATCTTAGCTTTTAATAAAAGAGTTAAAGCTCATACTGTATATAACAATTATAACTGAGATTAAGATATTTAATAAATAACTCTTAAATACATATAAGTCACATTTAATATAAGTTCAAATAACAGACAGTGAAAAAAAGACTGTATATATGAAGATTAAACTTATAGTAATGAGTATAATGAGATATAATGTTATTTTAAAAATACTGTAACTACAGCAGCAGAATTCAGAGATTCATTAAAATAATAGTATCTGACATTTGTGTGACAGTAAAAAGCTAACAGTAAGTTAAATCATTATCTTAATTAATTCTAAGAAATTTAATGAGAATGTTCAGCAAAAGAGTCATATATATATGTAATGTATATCATGACTGAAGAAAGTTTACTGAATGTCATTAATACTCTTTTAAAGACTAAGAAACTTCATCTTTCTTCTTTATATAAGAAATATAAGAAGATGTTTTTCAAATCAGAAGTGAATAAACTTTCATTATATGAAGTATAAGATTATAAGATCATATTAAAGAGTAAATAACTGTCTTTTAAACTGCTTTATAATCTCTCTGTAATGAAATTGTAAGTGTTACAGAAGTATATAAAGAATAATCTTATAAAAGATTTTATTAAACAGTTCTTATCATTCTTAAGAGTCTTTGTTCTTTTTATTAAAAAGAAGAATAAAAGTTTATAACTTTGTGTTAATTATAAAGATTTAAATTGATTAATTAATTGTTTTACACTACTTTTAGCCTTATTTGTAAACTAATCTAAAGCTACTGAGCTGATTATGTAACACTTTATTCTGAGAAAAAACCTTTCTGAGAACTAAAAACCCTTAACTATTTCTGTCATGTTATATCTTCATACCTCACTCTGATCTCTTGTTCTTACTCTCTTTGTACTGTTTGTTTGTAAGCTTTGTTAAAGTTGACTGCAGTCAATCTTAACTCTGCTCTCAGTGATGATGAAACCTCTTACATGTTCTCTTTGTTATATAACTGTTTCTTAATCAGAAAGAATTGTTTCAATAAATTAGTTCTTATCATTCACCTTGTTGCAGCCTTTAGTTCTTAAATGATAAATAATGTTATTTTAATGTTTTTTATTTTAGCTGTCTCTCACAGATCATTTCTGATGTTGTTAAAGGTGTTACAAAAGTGTAACACATGTTTTACTGTCTGCAGAAAGCTCTCACAAAGACAGCTATCTGACTCTATCTCTGAGATCTGTTTGTTATAAAGAAACTGTGTGAGATTAATCTTTTCTGTTCTCATTTAAATGACTAATGAGCTCTTCATTCTTATCAGATTATTATGAAGTTTCAATCTTTCTTTTATGAGTTCTGAGCCTTAAACAGTAGTAATGACGTCTTCTTATTCTCTCTCATGAGTTTTTCATCTGTTTTCTCATATTCATTTCACTTACTTCTTAATCAGTGCATTTTTTATAAGTCTTTAATGTCTTCTCTCAAAATCTGTCAGCTCACAGTGACATTCTGCTTTCTTCTTAACTTAAATGACTCAGCTGACCTTTTTCAGAGCTAAGATTAGTCTGTATTCTCTGTTTCTTTCTCTTTATCTTTGAGATTTCTGCTGTATTCTTACTCTGATCTCATCAATAGTTTTCTTCATCATCTCTTTATTTAATCTTAACTGCACTGACATTAACAGATCATTCATATGCAGATTAATTGATTTCACATAAGTCTTTATCTTTAAATCACATATAATGATGATCTTATGTGTTTTAGCTATCACTCACAGACACTTATTCTATTAAACTGTAAGTCTTTAAAGACTCTTTTTGTGAGATTGTTCTGTTCTGCTGTGATGTCAGATTGTGACATTATAGATCATTGCAGAGCAAATCACTGTCATGTATACATGTCTTACTTTTCTCAGTGTGAAATCTTAAATAAAGACTGTGATCTGTGTGAGTGTCATAATCTACTTTATTATCTTCTTAACAACTCTGATCAGATAAGATTTTCATTGAAGTTTAAAGTTCATTTACAGACTCAGAACTCAGATACTTTCACTGAGTCTGATCTTCACTTTCTTTATTATAATTCTCAGATCTGTGTTGTACATTCTTGATTACCTTATAAAGTGAATCAGCTCATACTTTTTAAAGAAGAATGATGCTTTATGCTGTTCTGCATACTTTAAGCATTTCTTATGTAGCTTAATTAGTGTTCAACAGTTCTCTTCTGTACTGTTTCTGTAGATCAGCAGATGAACATTATTCATAACCTCTTTCATTAAGAACTTTAGATTTGCATCTGAGCATGCTTTCAACAGTGATGCATTGAAGAATAAATACAAAATAAATAATATTAATGATTTTTGAGAGATCTCTGTCATTATCTTTCTGATTGAACTCATGCATCTGTTAATGATGATTGTTGTTCTTCTCTTATCTATAAAGCTTTAAGTTCATCTTACAAATCACTTTAATATATTCTTACTCTTAAGGTTGTAAATCAGTCTTAAGTGATTAATTTAATCAAAAGTCTCTATATCATTCAGTGAGAGAAGAATTGTCATCTTATCGCAATTTCAGACTGTGTATATTGATTTTGTCAGAAGTTCTAAAACAGACTCAGTGAACCTATTTCTTCTTACTCTCATCTGTTTCTTTAAAAGAAGGTTGTACTGTTTTGCTCATTCACTCAGTCTGTCTGTTATGATGATCTTTAAGGTCTTTCTCAAAGTACTCAGTAATGCAGTTGATCTGTAAATCTTTGCTGTAATGTAGTTCAGTTTGTCTGATTTCTTCAGCATCACTGTGTTAGTCACTTAAAATGTCTTTAAGTAATATTCTCAGATAATACAGACCTGAAACAGTGTCATCATATGTAAAAGAAAAAGATCTGTTACTATTCTCAGAAATCAGTTTAAGAACCTGTCTGAGTCTGATGCTTTATCTGACTTTAATCTGTGTATTACTCTTTTAATCTTCTTTTTTATTATCTTCTGATCTTTTTGTATCTTCAGAGAGTACTTACTAGAATTAATATTCTGCAGATTCACTTTTAACTGAGAAAAAAAGAACTATCTCACTAGAATTTTCATCTTCTTCTTAAATGTCTTTGTTAGCTAATTCTTCTGATTCATTTACAGTACTGAAAACTTAAGAAGCTCTCTCAGTCTTTAATTTTTTTCTTTTACTCATCTTATCAACTTTCAGATTCTCTTTACTGAGATGCTGACTTTATAAACCTCTTTACAGAAGTGTAGCACTTTTATCTTCTTAATCAGCTTCTTTTTTATCTTAACTGCTTTCTCATATTCTGTTCAAAACTTCTCATCTCAGCTATTTTAATATCTTCTTCACAGCTGTTAAGTCTTTCTTATGACTGCTCTGTACTTTGCTGTTCAGAATAATCTTGTCTTTTCTGAGTTTTTACACATTAAAACTGTAGTCTTTATCACTCTTTTTATCTGTCTCAACAAAGTCTTCACATAGTCATCAATGTCTTTTGAGATTAACTGTGAGATCAAGTTAACTACAGTAAACCTGAACAAAGTCTTCAGAGTCACTTCTTATAACTTTATTCTTATCTTCTCAGAGTCTGCACTCTTTCATATACATCTTTTCTTCTCAGATTTCTTCTCTATCTTCAGTGAGAGTCATATAACAATTCATCTGTGATCTGAGTCATGATCTCATTCATCATTAACTTTACACTTCACAACTCTGTTCTTCAAAGAGATTAAGGTGAAGATTAAGTCAATTGTGCTGAATGCACTTCTTGCTTCTTATATGAGCTTTAAGCTGTGTAGTGTCAGCTTAAAACTCTTTACTCTGATAATTTCTAAAAGTGTGTCTGTCAGTGAGTTGTGTGTGATTCTACTCAGATTGTTTTATAGTAAATGATGAAGATTGAAGTTTTTCAGCAGAATATGATCTTTTAATGTATTTAGTCTTCTTTTAATCTTTAAGAGTGTAGATAATCTCTTTAAGATCTTATGTACTATTAAGAAAGCATGACAGACATTGTATATTCAGATGATCTCTATTTCTTCTTTTCTTCTTTTTCTTATACACAGTTTGAGTGATATGATGTCTCTTAAGCTGTATCTCATCTTTCAGTCATTCATCTTTAGACTCTTATTGATATATAAACATACTTTAACTTCTTTTTCTTTTGTCATGAGTTGAACCCATACTAAGGTCTTATGATCTAGTTGCTTACTAAGACTCTAAGACTAAAGCACATTATCTTTTCGCTTCTGTATCAAGCTTTTTTTTTTCTCTTCATAGTATTCTTCTTGTATTTAGAAATTATCAATCAAGCGTCAGTCTCATTGCAAACCTGTGACATTAAAATACTATTCTCATTTAAACCTGGCCTACGCTAAAGGCCTTGCTGTACAATTGTTAAAATCAGTGCAGAATGAGTGCAGAAACCTCTATGACAGATGAAATAAAGACTGTTGCTGAGAAGATTTCTTCTTGAACACAAATACTTATGACAAAACTACACAGCATAAAGAGTCATACAGAAGAGAACATGCAAAACATGAAGGCTTGTACAGATCTTCTTTACACCTTTGTGACAGATTGAGACAATCTCACATCAGCTACATCAGTAAATACAGCTATTTTAACATCAGCTGTTACAACATCATCTTTTTCTTCTTAAGAATCAGTTAATTGTACAAACAGTTTCACTTTAAAGCAGCTCATTGCAGCAATGAGTGTGAATTGACATTTAAAATGTTGTCTTTCTGATTCACTCAGATTTGAAGAAAAAAGAGTGAAATTCAGACCTTGACTACAACAAATTGTTGTTAAATTGAATGTGAACATGTCAGACAACAATGTCAGTGTGCAGTTCTGATACTTACACAGTCAGCTTAAAGGGTTGACTCTAAGTAAGATCACATCTTAAATTGTGGCTTGTATTAAGTTAAACAAAGTTTTAAACCATATGATCATTGAGAAGCTGATCAATCAGCTTCAACACATGTATAATGACTCAGAATTGAAGAAAAGAGCAACTCAAATCTTAAAAGCTTTAAAACAGAAGAAAAAACCATTTGCTAAACATCTGACCATCTTTGAATGAACACTGTTGAAAGCAAAAGACTTAAAATAAGATGATGCTGTTAAGAAAACATTTCTTAATAACAGTCTTGACATAACACTCATGTGAGCTCTGATTGTCACCTCAATCTCTGTGTCATATGATGAGTACATTATCTTGTTACAGTGAGTCAGTCACAACTTAGACTCAATTCAGAAGGCTGTTACTTAAGAGTGTCATATGATAACTACTATCATTATGCAACAGTCTCACACAGACAACATGAACTGAGAATTCACTGAGCACATCATTGTCACAGCTACAGAAACTGAAGAGAGACACAGAGCACAATGAGTGTTAGAGAAGAAAGTGACAGAACATCATACAAAACAACTATGCATGCACTGTGAAAACAATGACCACTTCATTAAAAACTGCAAATTTCTATCTTCTGTACAATCTCACATCATTAATGTTACTGCTGCTGAGACTGTGAAGAAAATGACAGAAGAAGAGAAGAACTCAAAAAAAGAGTAGCTTTTAGCAAAAGTTGCAGCTGAGAGTGTATGAGATGTGATAAAAGCTGAAAGAAGTTTGAGAAACAGATGAACAGTGTTCTCTTCACTATGTCAACATTAGTCAATAAGAAGTCATATGCACATATCTTGTACAACACAGAGTATTTATTCTATGAAATAATCACTTTTTGCTTTACTAGAAATCACAATCTACAGTGCATGAAGATAAGACCTCATATGATTACAGAGTTTGATGAACCTTCAAATTCATTAGTAAATGAAGTAGTCATCATACAAATTGATATTAACAGACATCAGAAGTCAAGGACATTCTTTTATATTGTCTTTAAGTTAACATTCTACAACCTTATACTAAATCTATCATGAATGAAGCAAAACAAAATCATATTGAATGCAGACAGAGTCACTTTTATGGTTGAATTCACAGAAACTATTATATGAAACAGAGAAGCTTCTGCTGAGAGTGAGTTCAATCATGTTATAATGTCAGCTATGTTCTTTACAAACCTTGTACAAAAGAAAGAAGAGAAACAGAAGAAGATTGAGGTGTTCTCAGTCAGCATAACTGATATTGAAAAAGTCTTAACCTCATGAAAGAAGACTGATCTGAGAACTATACTCTCTGATCATTATCATGAGTTTTTAGATGTGTTTGATCATATGATGACTGAGAAGTTGCCTTTCTTAAGAAAAGAAGACACAGATCATTGAATCAAACTAGAAAAGATAGATGAAAAAGAGTCAAAAGTACCCTGAGATTCTCTATACAACATGACAAAAGAGAAGCTACTAATGTTGTGTAAGACATTAACAGAACTTTTGAATAAGCAGTTCATACATGTCAGTAACTCATTTGCTGCAGTGTCTGTTTTATTCATACAGAAGTCAGAAGATGAACTTCAGTTCTGTGTGAATTATTGTGGCTTGAACTGAATCACTCAAAAGAATCATTATCTTCTTTCATTGATATATGAGACTCTGCAAAACATTGAATGAGCTCAATGATACATCAAGTTGAATGTCATAATGACATTTCACAAGATTCAGATTGCTGCAGAGAATAAATGAAAGATGACATTCTATACAAGGTATGAGTTATATAAATGAATGATGACTTCTTTTGAGCTAGTCAATGTCTCAAGCACATTTCAGAGATATATCAACTGAGTCTTGCAGAACTTTTTAGATGAGTTTTGTTCAGTCTATGTAAATGATATTTTTATTTTCACTGATGAATCTTTGCATCAGCATCAAGATCATGTATAAAGAGTACTACTATGACTTTGAGAAGTTGATTTACAGATTGACATTGATAAATGTGAGTTTGAAGTCAAGTCAATCAAGTATCTAAAGTTCATTCTGAAAGTTGAAAAGAGCATACAAATGAATTCTCAGAAAATGAAGACAATTATGAACTGACAAATCTTTAAGTCAGTAAAGAGAGTACAGAGTTTCATAGACTTTGCAAACTTTTATTAAAAGTTCATTAAGAACTTTTTTATTAAATTATGTCAATGATGGCTCTCATACAAAAGAACACATCTTTTAAGTAAACTGAGAAAGCTGATCAAGATTTTAAGAAGCTAAAGACTATGTTCATTTCAGTGCTGATTCTAGTTCTGTTTAATCATACATGTACAACTGTGATGAAAACAGATTTC